>NHCFC04200__coassemble_739_pt1 | contig 22328 bp, 23 predicted proteins | sample NHCFC04200__metabat2_low_PE_055 | metagenome-assembled genome bin NHCFC04200
ATCGTATAAAAGCGCTCAGATTTTACGCTCTCGCGCTGGTACGCGCATGCAGGAAGAGGAAGAGTTTCCGCCCTCCATGCCGTCTTTGCTTGATCAAGCCATGCGGCTGGTTTGTCATGATGTCCGGTTGAATGAGATGGCGTTGGACTTGGGCATGAGTCAGCAGAGATTGCGCGATATTCTGGAGTTGCAAAACGTATCGCCTGACGTGCTTGATGTTATGACGCCCCCCACGAAAAAAGCAAAGATTATAGATTTTTCCGTCTATAGAGATATAGATTAAAAATCCCCCCGCATACTCCGCGCCCTTTCCGGGCATGACCTCCGTTTTTCTGTCACCATGACGGGAAAACGGAGGTCTTTTTTTGCGCCAGCCGTTGCCCGCGCAAGCGGGCTTACGGATGGCGACAGCCTTCCGTTGAAAAAGGAGATGTTGCTATGGCGGACGGGCTTTTTTTGCCGGACGGCACCTTTCAGCCGTTCAGCGCGGCGGATTTAAGCGCGGAACTGGCGACGCGCCGGAACGCGGGCGTCTTTTTCGGGGAGCTGGACGGCTGGCTTTCCACCTTGCCGGACCCTGACCCCGTGCTGCGCAAGCGCGGGGATGACGCGGCCATCCTGCGGGAACTTTCCGCCGACGATCAGGTGACCACGGCCATGCTCTCGCGGAAAAACCGGGTGCTCAACTGCCCGCATTTCACGCTCCGGGCGGGCGCTCCGGACGGCGAACGGCCCACGCCCGAAGCGGAGGAGCTGTACCGGCGTTTCATGCGCGATCTTGAGCGCACCAACCTGCGCGGCATCATCAGCGGGATTCTGGACGCGCCCTTTTACGGCTTCACGCCGCTGGAACTCATCTGGCGCCTTGACGGGGACTGGTGGCATATCGTGGACATCGTGGCGCGGCCCTTTCACTGGTTCCGCTTCGACAGCGGCAACAATCCCGTCTTTGTGGGAGAATACGGGGCATTCTGCGCGGACCCGCGCCCCCTGCCGCCGGGCAAGTTCGTCTTCGTCACGCACCATGCCGCCTACGACAATCCCTACGGCCTGCGCCTGCTCTCCCGCTGCCTGTGGCCGGTGAGCTTCAAGCGCGGGGGATTGAGCTTTTACGCGCGCTTCGTGGAGCGGCACGGTCTGCCGTGGGTGGTGGGCGAGGCTCCGGCCAAAGCCGAACGGCTGGAAAAACAGGCAATGGCGCGGGATTTGTCGCGCATGGTGCAGGATGCCGTGGCCGTCATCCCGCACGGGGCCAGCGTGAAGCTGGAAAGCGCCGGGCAGACGCAGGGTGCGATCCATGAGGACTTCCTCGCCCGGCAGGACAGGGCCATCAGCAAGGTGCTCATGGGCCAGACCCTGACCGTCGAGACTGACGGCACAAATTCTCTGGCCGCCACCGAAGCGCACAAGAGCGTGGCCGACGATCTGGCCGATGCGGACAAGGCGATGGTCACGGATGCCTGGAACGAGATCGCCTGGCTGTACGCCCAGGTCAACGCCGGGCCGGGAGTGTTCGCGCCGCTGGCCGATTATGACGAGCCGGACGACCTGAACGTGCAGGCGGATTTGGGAAAGAAACTCCGGGAGATGGGCGCGAAGTTCACGCGGGAATACTTCACCGGGCGTTTCGGCCTCAAGCCGGAGGAGTTCAGGCTTGAGGACGAAACCGCCCCGCCGGAGGGCATGACCGCCGGCGCGAACTTTGCCGCGCCGGCGGAGAGAAAGGCGGTCACGGCGGAAAAGGCGCAGGCCAACCTTGACGCGGCCATCGTCAACATGCTGCCCGCCGCGCTCAGGGCGGGCGCGGCGTTCGTCTCGCAGGTCGAGGACGCGATACGGACGGCCAAAAGCTATGAGGACCTGGAGGAAGGCCTTGCCGCGCTGCTTTCTCCGCTCATGGCCCCGGATGCGCTGGAGAGCTTTCTTGCCCGCGCCCTGACGGCGGCAGCGGGGTTTGGCGCGGCGGCGGTTCAGGCCGAGGGGGAAGAAGATGGCTAAGAAAAAGCCGGACTTCGACCTGCCCGCCCCGGAGATCATCGCGGAGGGCGTGCCCCCTGACGCGGCCATCGAGTTCTGGAAGTGGCGGGCCAAGCTCACGGATGAAGAGGCCAAGGCACTGGGTGAGGAAGTCAGGCACCGGGCTTTCTACGTCACGGGGCTGGCCAAGCATGATCTGGTGCAGCTGGTGAGCGACGGCCTTGAGGAAGCCCTGAAAAGCGGGGAGACGCTGCCGCAGTTCAAGGAACGCATCATGGCGGCCATCCAGACGCAGGGCTGGCATGATTACCGGGTGGAGAACATCTTTCGGACCAACATGCAGACGGCCTACAGCGCCGGACGCTACAAGAAAATGCAGGCCGTGAAGGCGTCGCGCCCCTACTGGCAATATATCGCGGTCATGGACAAGCGGGTGCGGCCTTCGCACGCCATCCTGCACGAAAAGGTCTACCCGGCGGATCACGAGTTCTGGGCAGCCAATTACCCGCCCAACGGCTTTCGCTGCCGCTGCGGGGTGCGCACGCTTTCCGCCAGGCAGGTGGAAAAACAGGGCCTGACCGTGGAAACGGACATGCCCAAAGCGGGCGTGTGGACGGATCCGAAAACCGGAATGGAACATTTTGTCCATTTCCCCGGCGCGGACAAGGGCTTTCGCAACAATCCGGGCAAGGACTGGGCGGAATCCGGGCTGGATTTGAAAAAGCACGGCCTGAAAGACACGGCCCCGCCCGTGCCGAAAAAGGAACCGCTGACGCAAAAGAAACTGGAAGCGGACATTGCTTCCATAGATACGCTTATCAAGGCCGCCGGAGACAAGCAGTCCATAGCCGAACTGGAAGCCAAGAAAGCCGAACTTCAGGAGCTTCTGGACAAGAAAACGGCACAGGCCGCCAAGAAGAAGCTGAACGCCCAGAACAAGAAGCTGGAACAGCAGATCGCGGACTTTCCCGTCAAAACCTACAGCGGAATATGGCAGGCGGATGTCACCACGGCGGACTGGGCAGCAAAAGCAGGAAGCATTCAGGCCAAGAAGGACTATTTTGAAAGCAAGCTGCATTTCGGAAGCCTGACGCCGGAAGAAACGGCGAAGTTCAAGGGGCTGCTGCAAGATCTGGAAGAGTTTGACGCTCAAGGGCAGCAGTTCCACGATCTGCAAAAGAAGCAAAAAAATGTTCAGGACTCCTTGTCCAAGCTCAAAAATGGTGGTAAGGAAGACCCTAACCCCTATTCCGAGTCGCGCAAGGAAGCGGCCCTGTGGGCGCAGACGCCACAGGAGGCGGACGATGTGCTGCGAGAGAAGTGCGGCGAGGTCTGGCGCAAGGCATCAAAGGCCGAAAAGGACGCCATTTATGCGTACACGAAAGGTTCCGGCGGCTTCAACCGCCCGCTCCGGGGGCATGACGGCTGGTGGGGCAACTTCAAGGGCGTGGGCAAGGTTGACCTGAACAACGAGGGCCGGGGCGCTGCCATTCAGCATCTGACGAACCTCATCAACCGCTCGACGTATGACAGGGACATCTGGCTGCAACGCGGCATTGAAACGGCGGAAGGCGCGGCAAGTTTTCTTGGCGTTCCCGTGGAGGCGCTGAAAACATGGCCGTTGGAAAAATTGCAATCGCTTATTGGAAAGGAAATTACAGAACACGCCTTTACATCCTGCGGCAGCGCCAAGGGGCAGGGATTCGGCGGCTACATCTTCCGCATCTACTGCCCCAGGGGCACCAAGATGATGTATGCCGAGCCGTTCAGCCATTTTGGAGACGGGGCAAAACGCAAGTGGGACGGCAAGAAGGCGCAGGCGTCGTTCGGATATGAGGATGAAACCATCATCCAGCGCGGGACAACATACAAGATAATGAAAGTGGAAAAAGCAGGAAAGAAAATTTCTTTTGAAATCGCTGTGACAAATCAGATTTGAGGCAGATGATATGGGTAACAAGCGTCCAAGATGGGAAAGTGAATTGTTTGCATCGCAATGCCCGAATCCTGTTTCTTGTCGGACTTGTCAGTTTCGGGCGGCCATATTCAATGGGATGCAATTGGATAACGCGGATACTGCTCACTGCGAGGTCTTCGAAGACCCGGAAAGCAAGCCGAACGACGTATATTTTGACGGAGCGGAATGCGAGTTTTACGAAAAGGCGGACGACAGGCCGCTGGCGCTGATTCTTGGCGTCGCTGTAGGGGACGCGCTGGGCGTGCCGGTGGAGTTCAAAAAGCGCGGGACCTTCCGCGTGACCGGGATGCAGGGCTACGGCACGCATAACCAGCCGCCCGGCACATGGTCCGACGATACCTCCCTGACACTGGCCCTGGCGGATAATCTGCTTGCGGGAGGAGACACTCCCGACCTCGAATGCATCGCGTGGGGATTAACCCAATGGTACGATAACGCCGCCTACACGCCGCACGGCAAGGTGTTCGACGTGGGCAACGCGACGGCGGAAGCCATCAAGCGCCTGAAAAAAGGCGTGGCCCCGGAAAAGGCCGGAGGCACGGGCGAACGGGACAACGGCAACGGCTCCCTCATGCGGATAGCGCCGCTGGCGTTCTACATGTTCGGGATACGGGAAGCGGAAGAGCGTTTCCGTATTGTCCGGGATGTTTCTTCCCTGACCCATGCCCACGAATGGTCCGTGGCGGCCTGTTATATCTACGTCGAAATGCTGAACAAGCTGCGCATGGGCCGCAAGAAGCAGGCCGCCTACGCGGAACTGCGGGATGACTTCGCGCGCGGCGTGCCGTTCATCTCCAAGGAAACGCTGTCCAAATTTTGCAGGATACTTGAGAATGACATAAGCACGCTGCCGGAAGAGGACATCCGGAGCGGCGGTTTTGTCATCGACACGCTGGAAGCCGCGTTCTGGTGTTTTCTGACCACGGATAATTATAAAGACGCGGTGCTGAAAGCGGTCAACCTGGGCGACGATACCGACACCACGGGAGCGGTGACGGGCGCTCTGGCCGGGCTGGCCTACGGTCTGGACGCCATCCCGCAGGAATGGCGGGAACAACTGGCGGCGTATGATGAAATCCGGCGCATAGCCGTCGCCATGCCGCGCTGGGATTACTTCCGAACAGCCTCCTGAAAATAGTTCGCATGGAACGCGCCCTTCCCGGGCAAGGCCCCTGTTTTTCCGATAGCGTAACGGAAAAACAGGGGCCTTTTTGTATGGACAAATGGATCGAAATCGCCCGGGCGGGGACGTTCGAGGACAACGCCGGACGGCCGCGAACCTTCACGGCGGGGGACCTGGACGCCATAGCCCGCAGCTATGACCCGGCCAAGCGGGACGCGCCGCTGACGTTCGGGCACCCCTCCAGCGACAGGGCACCGGCCATCGGCTGGGTGGACAAGCTCAAAAGCGAGGGGGGACGGCTCTATGCGAGCTTTTCGCGCGTCCCGGAACAGGTGCGGGATTTGGTGGCCAGAGGGCACTACCGCCATGTGAGCATGAGCCTCATGCCCGATCTGGTGACGTTGCGCCATGTGGCGCTTCTGGGCGCGGAACAGCCCGCCATTGACGGACTCAAGGCGGTGGAATTTGCGGACGGCGGCAACGCCATAACAGTGGACTTTACGGCCACAACCCAAGGAGAAGTCTCCATGACAGTGGAAGAATTGCAGCGGCAGATCGGGCAGCTCACGGCTCAGCTTGAGACCCTGAAAAACGAGAACGCGGATCTCAGGAAAAAACTGGAAGCCGCCACGGGCGAGAAGGCCAGCGCGGAATCGGCCCGGACGGAGGCGGAAAAAAAGACCGAGCAGGTGAGCGCCGATTTTGCCGCCTACCGGGGGAAAATCGAATCGGAACGCCGCGAGGCGCGGGTTTCCGAACTGGTGAAGGCCGGGAAGGTGAAGCCCGCCGAAAAGGCCGGGATTCTGGAGTTCGCGGCGAAACTTGCTGGACAGACCGGCAGCGTGGACTTTACGGCCCCGGACGGCAGAACGGAAAGCCTGTCCCTTGAGGAGCGGTATTTCCGCGATCTGGAAGCCCGACCGGCGGACGAACGCGGCGCGGATTTCAGCGCGCCGCCCGCGCACGGGGGCCATTCGGGCGGCGAATCCATCAATCCCGCCGAACTGACGGCGAAACTGTAGGAGAATGAATCATGAACGAAGGATTTTTGGGCAAGCACACCCTCTCCGGGGAACGGGCGGCCACGGGCGACCATCCCGTGGTCCTGCACCATCTGCCGCTTTCGGCAAAGGCGAAGGCCGCCGTCATCCCCGTGGGCACGGTCATGAAGCGCGTGGATATCAAGGGGGAGGAGGACGAGAGCGACACCGTGGTGGATGTTGCCTGGGAGCCGCTGCTTTCCACGGACGCGGCCACGGCGCTTCCCGTGGCCGTGGTGGATACGCCCTGCGACCCCACGGGCGAGAACGGCGAAACGTCCGCCCTGTGCGTGGTGCATGGCGGCGTGAAAAACCGCCTGCTCACAACGGGCGACAGCAAGGCGCTGACCGCCGTCCAGATGGCGCAGCTTGTGGAACACGGCATTTTTCCGGCCTAGTCTAAAAACGTCTAACAACAGGAAATAGTTATGCTTGCGAATCTGAAAGGCATTTTCGCCCCGCAGGCGGTGGCGCAGTCGCTCACGGCGCTGCCGCCGCTGGAAAGCACCATCATGGATCGCTTTTTCACACAGCGTCCGACGCATCCCCTGTCCATGCTGGGCATCACGGACCTGAAAGCCGTGGTGCAGACCGTGCCGGTGGTGCGCCGGGACGGCGTGCCCGTGCCGCTGGACAATGAATCCATGGAAACGCAGTTCTTCGCGCCCCTGCCCATCAAGGTGCAAGTTCCCGTGACGGCGGCGGAGCTGAACGATTTGCGCGTACTGCTGGGCAATACGGCCTCGCTTGAGGCCTGGCGCACGCGCAAGGTGGATCAGATACGGCAGGCCGTCCACGCGACCACCGAGGGCATGTGCGCAGGCGTGCTGACCACGGGCAAGCTGGCCTGGCCGGTGAGGCTGCCCGGCGGACGCTCGGAGACCTACGGCATCGACTACGGCGCGCCGCTTTCCCATGAACTGACCGCCAAACTGACGGGCACGAGCAAACTTTCCGACGTGTACCGGCTGCTGCGGGACATGCAGCGGGAGATCCGCATGGCGGGCATCGGCGGCAAGGTGGAGTTCCTGTGCGGCGAGGACGTGGCCGCCGTCTTTCTGGACATGGCGGAAAACTACCGCTCCACGGCGCAGGATGCGCCCATCGGCATCAAGCTGGGCGACGGCGAAGTGCGCATCGGCAGCTACGTCATCCGCTTCATGGACGAAACCTACCCCGCGCCCGTAACCGGGGAATGGGTGCCCAAGCTGGACGCCAAAACCCTGCTGGGCGTGGCCGTGGATGTGCCGGGCACCATCTGGTATTGCGCCATTGATTCCATTTCCGCCAACAATGCCGCCGTCCCGCTGCATGTCGTGCCGGTGAAGAGCGACGACGATTCCTCCATCACCCTGATCGGGCAGGCCAAGCCCATGCCCGCGCGTCCGTCGCGGGCGGTATGCAAGGCCGTGGTGGTCAACTAGATGACGCCCGCCCGGCACGTCCTGTGCCGGATCGGGCTGTCGCTTGCCGCAAACGCGGTTGCGGCGGCGCTCCCGCCGCGCGGCTGGCCCGCTTCCTGCGGGCCTTTGGCCAAAATCGCCCTGAGCGCCCCGGAGAGGCTTTTTCCCCTCCGGGGCGGGCGTGGGCAGGGGGAAACTTTTTGGACTAGTCTAAAACTAGTCCAAAACGCGAGAAAAAGGCATACCCATGATTCTCTGTAGCCGTGAACACATCGTTGACCTTCTGTACGCCAAATATGTGGAGGCGTGCGAGGAGCAGAACCCCGGCCTTGTTGAGCGGACCATCGCAGCCGTATCCGGCGAGGTGGGCGACGCGCTGTCCTACCGCTATCCGCAGCCCTGGCCCCATGTGCCGGAAATCGTGCGCTACATCGCCGCCGTCATCAGCGCCTACCGGGTGGTTGAGGCCATCACGTCCCTCGTCGACACCGAGGCGTCCAGCGACAACGAGTGGCTGCCCCTGCAAAAGCAGTGGAAGTACGTCACGGGGCTTCTGGAGGACATCGTTTCCGGCAAGCAGAAGCTGCCGCTGGAGGAAGCCAACCCCGACCGGGAGGAGGCCTCGGTCGCCGTGGTGAGCCGTCCGCCGCTGTTCAACCTGCGGGGGCTGTAGAGATGAACGGCAAAAGACCATGCCTCGCAGGATGCGGGGCAGCCGCGCAGCGGGAGCGCCGCCGCAACCGCGTTTGCGGCAAGCGACAGCCCATCCCGCACAGGACGTGCGGGTGGGCGTCATCCTCGCGGTCATTGCGGGGGCTGTGATGCATTGCCGTCTGTGCGGTCATCGCATGTATCTGGTGCTGACGCCGGAGGGCCTGCGCCGTGTCTGCGCATGCTGCGGCCATCAGGAGGAGTGAGCATGGCCAAAAACGGGGTGTCGCTGCATTGGGGCGGACTCGGCAAGGCGGTGTCCAAGGCCGGGCACAAGCTGGGCAATACGCAGGCGCTCATGGACTCCATCGGCGAGGCGCTGGTCTCCGGCACGCTGAAACGCTTTGACGATGAAGAAGACCCGACGGGCAAGAAATGGAAGCCTTCGGCGCGGGCTACGGCGGAAGGCGGCCAGACCCTGACGGATACGGCAACGCTCCGGCGGTCCATTGAATATGCGACCACCTCGGACAAGGTCATGGTGGGCAGCAATCTGCGCTATGCCCGTATTCACCAGAAAGGCGGCAAAACAGGGAAGGGGCACAAGGTCGACATGCCCGCCCGTCCGTATCTGGGCGTTTCCGCCGAGGACATGGATGAGGTTCGGGCGGTCATGACCGACTTTTTGAAAGGAGCGTTCAAGGCATAGGAGGGGATATGCAGGCATTTGCCACGGAAACCATCACGCGAGCGGCGCTTGCCGCCGGACTGCCGAAAGGCCGCGTTATCGACCTGGTGAAGAAGGACAACCTCACGCTTGATCGCCCCCGCCTGGAACTCCAGTTTTTGCCGGAACGCTACACGCGCACGGGCCGCAAGCTGGCCGTGACGCGCACGAAAACGGAGCAGATACGCAAGCGTGAGCTGTACGAGGTGGAGCTGACGGTCAACGCCAATGTGCTGGCCGACGACCGGGCCTGGCTGGAGGCGTTCAGCCTGGACTTTGTGGCCCATCTTCCGCGCGGCGGCAACGACAGCCGGGGCAACTGGATAAAGGTGCGGACGCGGGAGGCGACATTTTCCCGCGCGCCGGACAAACGCGTGGGCAATGCCGTCATCGAGGTGTTTACCAGGGCAAATCGGCTGTTCGTGCTGACGTTCACCGGCAGGATTACTGACGAGGAGCGGGAGGCGCTGATACCATCCTTCGCGCTCGATCTCACCATCAAAAACTCGTAGGGAGGCCGCTATGGCTACGAAAAGGAAAACGACTGAGGAAAAGGACGAGCTGCAGGCCGCGACGCCCGCCGCAGAACAGACTTCGGAACAGGCCGCTCCGGGGCAGGAGGAAAGCCATGCCGAAGACGCGCGGGAACAGATGCCGGAAGCTGTGGAAACGCCGGAAGCGCCCGCCGCTCCGGAAACGGATGCTGAGGTTCCGCAGCGGGAAAGCCTTTCCGCGCTGGCGGCCCGTCACAGGGTGCCCTCGTGGCAGCAGGCGGCCCTGTGCCGCTACATGGGCTGGGCGGACGGCAAGATGCTGACGGATGCCGAATACGGCAAGGCCCTGAAACAGCTGGCGGCACGCCATATGGGCGGCGGAAGGAGGTAATGATGGGCGACGTACTTGAGTATCTTGTGGATGGAACCTCCGGCCTTGCGCCGGGCGGCGTGGAAGGCAGCGCCATTGTGGCGGGCGTATGCAGCAAGGGGCAGGTGGGCAAGGGCTATCTGCTTGGCAAAAGCTCGGATCTGACCGGGCTGCTCGGCGTCGGCCCGCTGGTGGAGCGGGCGCGGGACATGCTGGCCACGGGCGGGCAGGCGCCCACGCTGATCGCCGTGCCCTGCTCCGGCGAGGCCAGGGGCCACTTTACCGCTGTGGTCGCCACCGGAGGCAACGGCACATACCCCGATGTCACGGTTTCCGGGGTGCCGCAGAAAAACTGCGATATCGTGGTCAAGGTGGAGTCCGCCGGACAGATCGGCATGGCCACCGTCAAGATTTCGCAGGACGGCGGGGAGAAGTTCGGCTCGGCGCTCACGGCGGAACAGCAGCTTGTCATCGAGGGCAGCGGCGCGACGCTGCTGTTCCCCGAGGACGCGCAGCTTGAGGCGGGCTGGCAGTGGGCGTTCACGGCCCGTCTGCCCATCGGCCCCGTCTCCCGTGTGGGCGATGAGGCAAGCCCGCTGCCGACCGTCGCGGGTACGGTGCTGGCCGGAGCGGATATCTCCATCCAGATCGTCAAGGGTGGCGGGCGGAATGAAGGCACCTACCAGCTATCCACCGACGGCGGGGAAAACTACGGCAAGACCCGCACCATCCCCGTGGACGGGGCCGTGCCCCTTGCCGACCTGGGCGTGACCGTCACCTTCCCGGAAGGGGCGTATGTGGGCGGAACCACCTACGCCTGCAACCTCCTCGCGCCGGAAGCGAGCATCGTCGACGTGATGGCCGCGCTGGAAGGTCCGCTGGCGCTGTACGATATCGAGTTTGTCCTTGTCGCCGGGCCGACGGACAGCGTGGACTGGGCGGCCATGCAGGCCAAGGCCGAGGAACTCTGGAATCTGCACCGCCCCACCTACTTCAAGGCGGAAACCCGTCTGCCCTACGACAATGAAGACCTGAACGACTTTACGGCCTGGCTTTCCGCTGAAAAGCAGGATATCGCGGCCCGCTTTGTCCAGGTCTGCCCGCAGTACGGCAGGATCACCGGCTCGGACGGCGTGACCGGACGGCGCAATGCGGCGGGTCTGCAGGCCGGGCGTTCCATGAGCATCCCGGTACAGCGGGCGACCGGCCGCGTGCGGGACGGCAACATCAGCCAGCTTTCCCTGCCCGACGGCTGGGAGGCCGTGCAGCCCGTGCTTGAGGAGGCGGGATTTCTGACCGCCAAAAAGTACGCCGGGCTGGATGGCGCGTACTGGGGCGATTCCCGCACGCTTGCCGACGACACCAGCGACTACCGCTACGAGGAGGTGATCCGCACGGTGTTCAAGGCGGTACGCAAGGCCCGCGTCGCGGCGCTGAAAAGCATGTACGACGAGGCTGGCGACCCCGCGCAGGGCGCGAGCAAGGCCACCGGGCTTGCTTTCCTCAAGTCCGGCATCGAGGCGGCGCTGGACACCATGAAGGGGGCCAACCCGCAGGAACTGGCGGATTATGTCGTCAACATCCCCGACGGGCAGGACATCGTGAACAACGGGGTCGTCGTGGAAATCACGCTCATCGGTATCCCGATTATCCGTGAGATCAAGCTGTATTTCAGCTACATCTACGCGGGAAGCCGTCTCGACCCGCGCGGACTCTCGCAGGCCGCATAGGAGGGAACAGCAATGGCCATCAACGGCAAGAACTACGACTGGGAAGATATCCATGTCGTCACGCTGACCGGGGAGCAGATCGGCATCACGGAGATCAAGTACTCGGACGAGCAGAGCGTCACGGCCCGCTACGGGCGCGGGGCGGTTCCGCGCGGCTACGGGCGCGGCAACTACGAGGCCAGCGGCAGCATGGTACTGGACCGTGACGAATGGGAAAAGTTCAAGCTGGCGCTTGTGGGCAACAGCAACACCGGGGGTATCTACGACCATGCGCCGTTCCCTATCGTCGTCAGCTACGCCAACGACGACATGGGGACAGTGATCGATACCCTGCGGGACTGCAAGATCAGCAAGTTCGACGGAGGGGGCGGCAGCCAAGGCGACGACAATGTTTCGCCCATCACCTGCGAGTTCACCATCCTCTCGCCCATCCTCTGGAACGGCGTCCCCGCCAAAAAGGGCTGATCGTCCATTGAAGATGACGCCCACCCGCACGTCCTGTGCGGGATGGGCTGTCGCTTGCCGCAAACGCGGTTGCGGCGACGCTCCCGTCCGCATCCTGCGGGGCATGTGAAGATGACGCCCCCGCACAAAAACCTTGCACAGAGCGCGTCCTTTCCGGGCGCGCTTTCCGTTTTCATGGCATGGTTTCGAGAAAGCGGGGCAATCCCGCCCCGAAAAACACAAGGAGTTTCGTATGCAGGAAGATACCCGCAAGTTCGTCACCTTCTCCTACACCTTTTCCGACCCGTGGGCCGGGGAAAACGCCGACGGAAGTCTGGAGGACGCGCAGGAGGTGACGCTGTCCTTTCGCTTTGCCAAGCCGGGCAAATCGCAAATCCAGCGCATGCAGGACAAGGCGGTGAAGGCTCCCGGACAGGCCGCCCGCAACCTGCTGCTCGACGTGGTGCATCCCGACGACAAACAGGCCCTCATGGACAGCATGGAAGAATACCCCGGCGTCACCATGTCTCTGGCCGGGGCCATCCTCAAGGGCGTGGGCATTTCCAGCGATCTGGGAAACTGATCGACAGCGACCCCTATGCCCAGGGTGACGCCCTGATCCGCTGCTGGCTGCATGATATCCCGGCTGAGGATTGGGCGGAGTGGAAGCGTCAGCTTGCCCAGTCCGCCTGGCTGGAGGGCCGCTTTTTCCGCAACCTTGTACGCGCCGTCCACGGCGACGGCAAGAAAAAATAAAGGGCGGCAGGATGGAAGTATTCAGCGTCTTTGCCACCTTTTCGCTTGTTGACCTGATATCCGGCCCTCTGGGCCGGATACAGGCCGCCATGAAAAAGGTAGATGCGTCCACCGCGACGCTCAGCGAAAAATGCGGCATTGTCGCCGCGTCAATGGGCAAGCTGGCGCTGGGCGCGGGCGCTCTGCTGGGCGCGTTCGGCCTGGCCTCGACGCAGGCCATAGCCTTTGAGTCCGCGATGGCGGATGTGGCCAAGGTCGTCAACTTCGACTCCCAGGCCGAAATGGAGGCGATGAGCGATACGATCCGGGACATGGCCGGACGCATCCCGATGGCCGCCGACGGCATTGCCGCCATCATCGCCGCCGCCGGACAGTCCGGCGTGGCCAGGGAGGACCTGACCGAGTTCGCGGAGCAGGCCGCCAAGATGGGCGTGGCCTTCGACCTCACGGGCGACCAGGCGGGCAAGATGATGGCCGACTGGCGCGCGGGCATGGCGCTTTCCCTGCCGCAGGTCTACTCCCTGGCCGACGCCGTCAACCATTTGAGCAACAACATGAACGCCACCGCTCCGGCGCTGGGGGAGGTCATCCAGCGCGTGGGCGCGGCGGCGATGGCCTGCGGCCTCGGCGAAACGCAGGTGGCGGCGCTGGGCGCGGCCTTTCTCTCCGCCGGGGCGAGTCCGGAAATCGCGTCCACGGCGCTCAAGAAATTCACGACTACCCTAGTGCGCGGCGCGGCCATGAGCGACACCCAGGCCGAAGCCTTCCGCAATCTGGGCTTTTCGGCCACGCAAATGGCCAAAGACATGCAGAGCGACGCGCAAGGCACGATTTTCAAGGTTCTGCAGGCACTGGCGAACAAGCCCAAAGAGCTGCAAATGTCCCTGCTGACGCAGATGTTCGGAGAGGAGGCCATAGGGGCCATCGCGCCGCTTTTGCAAAACATGGGCAACCTGACTCAGGCGTTCGAGCTGGTGGGAGATGCGGCAAACTACGCCGGTTCCATGCAGGCGGAGTTCGACGTCCGCTCCAAAACCACGGAAAACGCGCTCATCCTGCTCCGCAACAAGCTCGTCAACCTGGGCATATCGGTGGGCAACGTCTTTCTGCCTGCCATCGCATGGGGCGCGGACGCCCTCGGCACGCTGGCCGACGGCCTCCGGGCGCTGGTGGAAACGCCGTTCGGCCAGTGGGTGGTCGGAGCGGCGGCCGCGCTGGCAGCGGGCGTCGTCGCCGTGACCGCATTTTCCGGGGCCATGTGGGGACTGTCCCGCGTCGGCCCCATCGTCTCCGGGGCGCTTGCCCCGCTCAAGACCATCCTGCTCGGTCTCGGCTGGCCCGTATGGGCCGTCATCGCCGCCGTCGCCGCACTGTACCTCGCCTACAAGACCAACTTCGGGGGCATGGCCGACACCCTGAACCGCTGGTGGAAAAACATCTCGCTGGTGGTTCGCGGCGTGCTGGCCGCGTTCCGCTCCATGAGCGACGGCATCGGCACGATCCGGGGCGAGCTGGCGACGGACATCAAGGCCGCCGGGCTGGCGGGCGTCGTGACCACGGTGGCGCGGGTCGTCTACCGCATCAGGGAGTTTTTCGCCGGGCTGTGGGACACGCTGGACTTCTCCCCCTTCATCGACGCCTTCGCTCCGGTGGGCCGGGCGCTTTCCAACATCCTTGCCGTCATCGGCAATCTGTTTTCCCATGTGTTCGGCGGCGAGGTGACCAGTTCCGCCGACAGCGCCCGCAACCTCGGCAGCGCCATAGGCGGCTTCCTCAACGGCACGCTGCAGCTGCTCGCCTGGCTCCTGGGCATTGTGGCGCAGGGGGTGGAAAACGTCTCCAACCTCATCGGCTTTTTTGTCTCGCTGCTTACCGGCGACGTGGGGTCCGCGTCCGAGTATCTGCGCGCCATGTTCGAGGGCATCGGCGAGGGACTCGCCCGCTTGGGAGATCTGTTCGGCGTGGGGGATTCCATCCGCGAGGCGTGGGCGGAGGTCATGGCGTTTTTTGACGGCATCAACCTGTTCGAAAGCGGCGCAAAACTGCTTTCCACCCTCATCGAGGGCATCAAAAGCATGGCGTCGTCCGTGGTAAATTCCGTTGCGGATGTGTTCGCAAAGGTACGGGAGTATCTGCCGTTTTCGGACGCCCATGTCGGCCCGCTTTCGCAGCTTACGCTTTCCGGCAGCCGTATCCCCGGCACGCTCGGCGAAGGTGTGACGCAGGGCATGCCCTCGCTGCGGCAGGCGGTGTCCGCCGGTCTCGGCGGCGTGGGCGAAGCTATCAGCTCTTGGTGGGACAGCCTGTGGACGCCCGCCGTGCCGGACCCCGTCGCGGCTCCGCCCGACAGAGCGGAACCCGCGTCGGGCCGGGCGACCGCCCGCGAAGCCGGGCAAACCACCATCACCATTACCATCCATGAGCTTTCCCTGCCGGGCGTCACGGACAAGGACTCGTTTGTGGCGTCCCTGCAAGGGCTTGTGGCCGAAATGGGGGCATAATGGAAGTATTGACATTTGAGCACGGGGAAGTCCGGCTGGACAACGAGCTTGTGCCGGGCATCCTCCAGAATCTGCGGGTATCCGGTAAGGTCCGGTTCGACGAGCAGAAAGTCGACGGCGGCAGCGGCAAGAAGAAAACCCCGCAGGGCTGGGAAGATTGCGAGATCGCCGTTTCGCTCATCCTCACCAACGACGAGGATTCCTCCTGTTATGACAAGCTGCAAAAACTGAGCGAGATGTTCAACGCGCCGGACGACAAGGCAAACCCCAAGGTCATGGCCGTTACCAACCGTCATCTGCTGGCGCGGGGCGTGAGGCGGGTGGTGTTCTCCCGTTTCGACACAACCGAGGCGGATAGCACGGACGAGATCATGGCGTCGCTCGGTTTTGCCGAGCATAACCCGCCCATCGTGCGTACCGAGCAGGCGCAGGCCAAAAGCCCCACGCCGCAGGAACTGGCGGAAGCGGCGGCAGAAAAAGCCGCCGGGGAAGAGCCGACGCCGGAAGATACGCTGCTTGTGGACGCGGCGGGGCGCGGCGTCGAGGAGAATCCATGATCGAGGGCATCAATATCCGCTGCAATGTCGGGCCGTTCGAGGTGCTGAGAAGCCCGCGCCTGACGCTGACCTTCCGGCGGCGGGCCGTGGTTTCCCGCGCGGAAATCGACCTGCCGGATCCGGACGGAAGCATCCGGGCCGGGCTGGCCGTGACGCAAGCCGTGCGCGTAAGGTTCGGGCACAGGGGCGAGGGCGGGACGTGGCAGGACTGGCAGGGCACGGTCAGGGAGATCGAGCAGGCCGGGCCGGATATCGTGCGCGTCACGGCGCTGGGGCTGGAAAAGGCGCTGCTGGATACCACCGTCACGCTGGCTATGCACGGCGAAAGTTCCCGCGCCGTGGCCTCGCGCCTGCTGTCGTCCACCGGACTGGCCGTGGCGGGGTGTGAGATTCCCGCCGCCACCCTGCCGCATATCGTGTTTTCCGGCTGCACCGTGGCGCGGGCCATCAAGCAGCTTGCCGTCACGCTGGAGCGGAGCTTCGGGCATGACCTTTCCCGGCATGCCGTCTGGCTCGGAGCTTCCGGTTTGTACTGGTCGGACGGGGCCGAGCCGGGCGACGTGCATGTCGTCCAGAGCGCGGACAACCTGCTCACGCACAGCCCCGACCCGGCGGGCATGAGCCATGTGTGGGCCACGCTCCTGCCGGGGCTGACGGCAAACCGCATGATCCGCATTCGCGACGCCCGGCGGGGATTCTCCGCCCTGGTCATGGCGCAGAGCGTCTACCACGAGCTTGGTTCCGGCGGCAACAGGACGATGATCGGCTACGGCAGGGACGAGGGCTGGGGGTAATCATGGCTGACGCAAACCCTCTCGATATCCTCCGCAAGGCCATCGAACTGGTCATGCCCGACTTTCGGCATTACTACCGCATGACGCGCAAGGCCCGCGTGGTCAACGCCTACGCCAGCGACGGCAAATATTACGCCGACGTGCAGCCGCTCCGCAACGACGAGACGGACGACCCCAAAGAGCCGCTCATCCCCCGCGTGGAAATCCCGATCCTGTGGGGCGGGCCGCAGCGGGGCATCGTCTGCCCGCCCGCGCCCGGCACGCTCTGCGATTTGAGCTACTACGACGGCGATCCGAACTATCCGCGCATCAGCAACTTTCGCTGGCAGGGCAACGTCGCGCCGGAGTGCGGCCTAAACGAGCTCGTCATCCAGCAGACACCGGGGGTGAGCATCAGGATAGAACAGGACGGCTCCTTTCTGACTGTATCTCCCAGGGACTGGACCGTGGAAATCGGCGGCAACGCCAGCATCAAGGCAGGCGGCGACACCACGGTGGAGGCCGCCGGAACCCTGACCCTGCAAGCGCCGAACATCCACAAGATCGGCAACGAGATCTGTTCCGGTACGGGCGGCGGCACGGGAACCACCACGGAAAACGCGCACAGGACGACCAACGGCAGCATCACGGTCAACGGCCCGCTGACCGTCAACGGCGATCTGGCGGTATCCGGCAACAGCAGTGTCGGCGGCAACTCCCAGGCCGGGAGTCGCAGCGGGGGGAGCTGCCCGCATTAGCCATTCTCATTTCTCGTGCGGGAAACAGGAAAAATATCCCTGAAAATTCTCCGCATGGAACGCGCCCTTTCCGGGCGCGCTCCTCTTTTTTGTGTCAGTCTTTTTCCATGAGGCGGCATACCACAAACCGCCGGAAGCGCGGCGCATGCGCCGCCTAGAGTGACGAACGAGCGCCGGGTCGGGCTTTGCCCGCCCGGCATGGATGCGAGTGAGGAACGGATGAATGACATCTGGGGACAGGATATCGCCCTTGATTCTTCCGGGCAGGCCCGCGTGGCGGCCAACGGCGAGCTTGTGCTGACCGAGGGCGTGGACACGGGCGTGCAGGATATCCGCATCCGCCTGTCCACCTACCTCGGCACGCTCTTTTACGACAAGACCTTCGGCAGTCTTTTGCCGGACTGGTTTTACGAGGAGTCCACAGACTCCTCCCGCGCGGCGCTTTGTTCCGAGCTTGTGATGCGGACCGAGGAAGACCCGCGCGTCACGCCGGGCAGCGTCTCCGCCTCCATTCTCAAATGGGACGACAGGCAGGTCATGGTGCGCGTGGACTGGCGTTTCATCGGCGAGGATTCGCCGCTGAACCTTGTCTTGCAGGCGGACAAGTCCACCCGCGAGCTTGTGGTGCGGGACGCTTCGCCCCGCGACGGCACGCTGGTTGACATTTTTTGATGCCGCCCGCCCCCGCGTCCTGCGGGGGACGGGCTGTCGCTCGCGTTTTGCGCGCCTTCCCCGGATACGCCCGGCGTATCGCCGGGCTGGGGCGCTTCGCTCCCGCTGCGCGGCACGCCCGCATCCTGCGGGCTGAAACCAAGGAGAAGCTATGGCTGACGGCAAAATCCCCAATCTGGGCAAAAGCATTGACGATATCCGGGGGGAACTGTTCGCCCGGATTGAGGAAGTGCAGGACGAATATCAGGAAAAAGGCTGGCTTCCGGCGCGACTGAACCTCAACAAGGGTATCGTGCGGGGCATCCTTGAGCTTGTCTGCTGGATGATCTGGCAGCTTTACCAGATATTGAACACGATTTACCGGCAGGCCGTGCCGCTGGAGGCGTCCGGGGAGTGGCTCGATGTTCACGCCGTACAGGTGGGCATCAGCCGCAAGGCCGAACTCAGGGCGGCGGGAAAACTCACGTTTTCGCGCCCGGAAGGCGCGGATACCGGTCGGAACGTCCCCATCCCCGCCGGAACCATCGTCCGTACCCTGCCGGACGGCAAGGGCGAGGTGTACCGCTACGTCACCACGACGGACGCCGTGCTGCCTTCGGGCAGCGAAAGCGTGACCGCTCCGGCGCAAAGCGAGACCTACGGCGCGGCGGCCAATGCCGGGACCGGACAGATATGCGAGATCGTCACGCCCGTCGACGGCGTGGGCGGCGTCGTCAACAAGGCCGACTGGCTGACGCTGGAGGGCGCGGACGCGGAAAACGATGTCAGCCTCCGCAAGCGGTATCGCCTCGCATGGATGGCGCAGGCGGGCAACACCCGCGCGGCCTACGAAGCGGCGGCGCTGTCCGTGCCCGGGGTGGCGGACGTGAAGGTGGACGACCAGCATCCGCGTGGCGAAGGCACACTGGACATCATCGTCCAGGGCACGGCGGGCATCCCCACCGAAAAGCTGCTGGAGGACGTGCGTACGGCGGTGGCCGACACGATCATCATCAACGACGACGTGCTGGTCAAAGCACCCACGGCCCATCCGGTCAGCATCGACTGCACCCTCGAACTGCTCTCCGGAGACGAGGACAGCCTCAAGACGCAGGCCCGCGCCTGGCTGACCGGCCTGTTCGCGGGCGGGGACGGGGACGGCTCGGCCGCGTTCGGTGTGGGCGCGGACGTGATCCGGGATCGGCTGGCGCAGGGCATCATCGGCCTGCCCGGCGTCAAGCGCATCGTCTGGATATCGCCCACGGCGGATATCGTCATCGCCCCGGGCGAACTGGCCACGCTGGCAAGCCTCACCGTGAACACAATGTGGGCGGAGGACGAGTGATGTTTGCTGTCATATTGCCACCCACAGGATGTGGAGGGGGGCCGCGCAGCGCGAGCGAAGCGCCCCAGCCCGGCGATACGCCGGGCGTATCCGGGGAAGGCGCGCAAAACGCGAGCGACAGCCCGTCCCCCGCAGGACGCGGGGGCGGGCGGCATGGAGGGGGCGAGTGATGACCGGCATGTTCTGGGCATACGCGCACGACCGCCTGCGCTGGCTGTGGATATTCCGGCCCGGCCCGCTTTCCGCCCTGGTACAGGGCATCGCAAGCTACTTTGACGAGATACGCGAGGACGTCATCTGGGCGCGAAACCAGTATCTCGCCTCTCTGGCCATCAAGGATTTTCTGTCCGGCTACGGGCAGTCCCGCGCCGTGCCGCGCACCCGCTACGACAACGACGAGCAGCATCGCACCCGCGTAGTGCGGGCCTACGCCTGGCACCACCTCGGCGGCAAGGTTACGGGCCTGCCGCAAATTCTGGCCGAGTACGGCTATCCGGACTCCGTGGTGTACAACTGCCGCAAGGACAACCCCGAACGCTGGGCGCATTTCGAGTTGCACCTGCTCACCCCCACGCACCAGTGGGATCAGGCGGAAATCGACGCGGTGACGGCTCTTGCCAATCTCTACAAGCCCGGACGATCCGTTCTCAACAAAATCACCTTCGCCCTGCGCCAGCAAGTCCCGCTGGCCGTGGGGGCCGTCAATATTCCGCGCATCACCCTGACGCATCAGGCGCGGCAGGGCGACAGCGCCTTTCCGCCGCTTCCGCTCCGGGCCGGAGCGCGGCAGACCGTCTTTATCGTCTTTGACCGGGAGGCATCATGAGCAACGACAATCTTGCGGGCGTCTGGACGCGCAAGGGGCTGGACAAGCTGGCCGCGCAACTGGCGGGGGGCGAAGCCGTCACCATCAGGAATATCGCGCTGGGCGACGGCGGCGGTTCCGTGCCGCCCGCGCTGGAATCCATGACAACGCTGCTCGGCGAGCAGTGGCGCGGCGTCGTCAACACGGTAGAGATCGACCCCGACAGCCAAAGCAGCGTTATCGTTGAATCCGTCATCCCCTACAGCGTGGGCGGCTGGTTTATCCGCGAATGGGGGCTTTTTGACGCGGACGGCGACCTTGTGGCCTACGGCCCGCATACGGAGTTCTACAAGCCCGTGCTCGAATCCGGGTCCGGCGCGGAACTTCTGGAGCGCATCAAGCTCCCCATCAGCAACCAGAGCCAGATCAACCTTGTCCTCTCCTCGGATGTGCTGGCCACGCGGAATTATGTGGACAAGGCCGTGGGCAAGGTCGCGGAAGTGGTGGAGGACATACGCACGCCCCTGTCCGCGCGCTGGCAGCTTACGCAGGCCGTGTCGAACGGCGGCGCGCTGGCCCTGCCGGAAGGCGTATCCTATCTGCCCGGCAACAAGGCGCTCATGCTGTTTTATGACGGCGTAGCCTGCGCCGAGGGGCTGTGTTTCGAGGAGATCGGCGCGAATGATGCGGCGAGCTCCTCGGTCAAGCTGTTGTTCGACGCCCCCCAGGGGGCGGAAATGGAAGTCCGCGTCCTGGGTCACAGCGCGGCGAAACCTCTGACCGAATAGGTGGTGCATCATGTCCGAAACCCCCAGGAACTATTTTTATGACGGCAAAACACGCGAGTTTTTGAAATCCGCCCCGGCCCAGCTTGATCCGGTCACGGGCGCGCCCCTGCCCGCGCTGCTGGCCACGCCCGCCGCGCCGCCGGAAACGACGGAAAAGCAGGCCGCCGTGTGGAACGGCGAGGCATGGGAAATCGTCGAGGACCACCGCCAGCACGTCAACGAGCAGGGCACAAAGGAAGGCGGCACGCCCTATTGGCTGCCGGATGAGGGCGACGACTGGCAAAGTCCGGAACGGTACATGGAGGTACTTGGGCCTCTCCCGGCCGGAGCGGTGACCACGCGCCCGGAAAAACCCGCCCTCACGCTGGAGGAAGCAAGGGACGCCGCCGTGGCGCGCATCGACAGGGAAACGTCGGAGGCTATCCTTGCGGGCTTTGCATACGAGATCGACCCCGGCACGGGAACGCCGGAATCCCTGCATTTTTCCTACGATTCCTTTGACCAGCAAAACTTCGCGGACTCCGCCAACGTGGCCCTGCTCTCTCTGAGCGTCAGCCCCCAGGCGGCGGACCTGCCCTCGTCGGTGACCTGGAACGCCTACCGCGAGTACACGCCGGAGACGGGCGGGGAACTGGTACGCCTGACGCTCGATCCCGCGAGTTTCCTCGCGCTCTATACCGGCGGCGCGCTGACCCACAAGGCGACGCAGATGGAGATCGGCGGGCAGCGCAAGGCCGCCGTCGCCGCCGCAGAGACTGTGGACGCCGTGGAGGCCATCTGATGCCCGGTGAACTTGGCTACGGCAAGGCCGTCCTTATTGCCCTTGACCAGCTCGTCAACGCCCTGCTGGGCGGCTGGCCGGACGAGACACTGAGCAGCCGCGCCTGGCGCTGGCATGTGGACGGCGCGCGCCACTGGCCCTGCCGGGCAATCGACCGTGTGGCCGCCCTGTTGGGCGACGCGAAGCATTGCGAAGAATCCTTCAAATCGGAACGGCTGGGCCGCCAGCTTCCCCCGGAAGCCCGCCCCGCCTGTCCCCACCAGACCTCAAAGGAGTGACCTATGGCCTTTCCCCGTATTTTTCAGCGTCTGTTCGCCAATGAGGGCGTGGGACCGAAGCTCCGGCACGACATCATCCCTTGGGATGAGGAAAGCCGCATTGCCTCCATTGCCCCTCTCGAAGCGTGGCGGCAGGCCATGATCGGTACGCCCATGCCGATGGCAAGCACGACCCTGCCTGCGGGCTTCATGTGGGCGGACGGCTCCTTCGCGTCCTTTGCGACGTACCCGGAGCTTAAAGCCAAATACGATGCGGGCGGATTGACTGGAATGCTGCTGGCTTACGATGCGCAGGAAGCGGACATTTCCGCATACCCCGGAAAGTTCAAGCCTGATTCCGCTAACCCTACGGGATTATTTGTTCCTCGGCTGAACGGTCTGTTTGCCCGGTACTGGAC
>NHCFC04200__coassemble_764_pt1 | contig 21446 bp, 14 predicted proteins | sample NHCFC04200__metabat2_low_PE_055 | metagenome-assembled genome bin NHCFC04200
TTCCCGGCGACGCAAAAACAATCCCCTTCTGGTGGGCGAGCCGGGCACGGGCAATGTCGTCGAGGCCGTGCGCCACTGCCGTCAGGTGCTGGACGATATCCGCCGCCTGTGCGTCCTGCCCGAGGACGAGGTGGCCAATTATGCCAAGGAGATCGGCGCGCCGCTGGAAATCTGCCACCTTGTGCGCAAGGAAGGCCGCCTGCCGGTGGTGAACTTCGCCGCCGGCGGCATTGCCACGCCGGCTGACGCCGCCCTGATGATGCAGCTGGGTTGCGACGGCGTCTTTGTGGGTTCCGGGATCTTCAAATCCGGCGATCCGGCCAAGCGCGCCCGCGCCATTGTGCAGGCCGTGACCAACTACAATGATTACGCCCTGCTGGCCGAAATATCCAAGGATCTGGGCGAGCCTATGGTCGGCATCGAAATCTCCGCCATTCCCGAGACCGAACGCATGCAGGAACGGGGCTGGTAGAACGATGGCGCTGATCGGCGTTCTGGCCCTGCAGGGGGCCTTCCGCGAGCACGCCGCCGCCCTGTCCCGGCTGGGGGCAGCGGTGCGCGAAGTGCGCCAGCGCAAGCATCTGGACGGCATCGACGGCCTTGTCCTGCCCGGCGGCGAAAGCACGGTCATGGGCAAGCTCCTGACGGATCTGCACATGCTGGAACCCGTGCGGAATCGCATTGCGGCGGGCATGCCCGTCTACGGCAGCTGCGCGGGCCTTATCCTGCTCTGCGAGCAGATCGAGGACTCCACGCAGCCGCGCATCGGCCTGCTGCAGGCCACGGTACGGCGCAACGCCTTCGGACGGCAGGTGGACAGCTTCGAGACGGATCTTGCCGTCAAGGGACTGACGGCCCCCTTGCGGGCCGTCTTCATCCGCGCGCCGCTCATCACGGCGGTGGGGCCGGATGTGGAGGTGCTGGCCCGCGTGGACATGGCGGCGCACGGCGGTGAGGGCGAGCGCATCGTGGCTGTCCGGCAAGACAACATCCTTGCCACGTCCTTCCATCCCGAACTGACGCCGGATACCCGGCTGCATGCCCTCTTCCTCGGCATGCAGGCCTGATCCCGCCCCTACCTTCAACCGCTTCATCCGACGCCCGGCTCCGGCCGGGCGTCGTTCTGTCCGGACAGGAGAACGTCCCCGCCGTCAACGGCGAAACGGCGTCCGACCGAAGCCGGACGCCGTTCTGTTGCAAGCGTCATTGACGAACCGTGCGCCGAGACTAACGGCGCTTGCCGCCATGCCCCTTGAGGTAGGAGACATAGCCGGGGTCGGTTCCCTGAATGTGATTGATGAGCCAATCCTTGAGGAAGGCCAGCAAATCCATGCTGACGGTGGTGGTGCCGTTCTTGATTTGCGACTCGAACTCTTCCAGCTTGGCCACGAAACGGCGGTGCACTTCCTTGTGTTCGCGGGTATGCGGATAGGCCGAGTGCTCAAAGAGCTGCTCTTCGGTGCTGAAGTGCGAAGCCGTGTATTCGCGCAGATGCTGCATGATGGAACTCAGCTCATCCTTGGCGGAATTGTTCTTCATGGCATGGTAGAGATCATTGATGTAGCTGCAGAGCATACGGTGCTGTTCATCCACGAGCTGCACGCCAAGATTGAGCTTGTCCGTCCACTGCACGAACTTGTCGCTGGAGGACGCCATTTCCAGATTGCCGCTGAAGAGCGCGCTGACGATCATGCCCAGATCCTCGATGCCGCCCTTGAAGGAAAGGATGGATCCGGTAAAGCTCTCCATGTTGTCGGCATTTTCCTCGGCCACCTGATGAATGGCCGCCAAGGAAGAGCTGGTCTGACGGCTGTGCTCGGACTGCTCGGCCGTGCCGGTGGCAATGACCTTGAGGTGATCCGCCGTCTCCTCCATGCAGCTGATGATTTCCGCCATGAACTCGCCGGCGCGGTCGGCGCGCTTGGCGCCCTCCACCGTCATCTGGGCCGCGGCTTCCACGGCTTCCACATTGTTCTGCGTTTCTTCCTGAATGGCGCGGACGGCCTCTTCCACTTCCTTGGTGGCGCTCATGGTCTTTTCGGCCAGCTTGCGCACCTCGTCGGCCACCACGGCAAAGCCGCGGCCGGCCTCCCCGGCCCGGGCGGCCTCAATGGCGGCATTGAGCGCCAGCAGGTTGGTCTGATCCGCCACCTCGTTGATGACGCTCATCACCTGTCCGATGCTGCTGGCCCGCTGGCCCAGCTTGTCCATGGCCTCCTTGAGATGCAGGATGGTTTCCTTGACCGAGACAATGGAAGCCACGGCGCTGCGCACATCCTGTTCGCCCACGCAGGCCTTGCTGCGCGAGGTTTCCGCACTGTCGGACAATTCCTGCACCCGTCGGGCCGATTCCACGGCCGCGTCGCTGATCTGCGCCATGGCCGAACTGGTTTCCTCCAGCTGGTAGCGCTGCACCTCCACGCCGTGATTGACGCCCGCCACCAGCTGCGACAGATTGCGCGTTTCCCCGGACAGCCCCTGACAGACGTGATTGGCCTTGGCCAGCAGCTGTTTGCGCACGCGGATCTGAGCCTGCAGATCCGCCAGACTGGCCGCCGCGCTCTCCCCTTCCCTGCGCAGGTCTTCCCGCTCAGCCTGTACGGCCGCAAGCCCGCTTTCCAGCTCCTGAATGCGGGTGCTGGCCTGCTCGCGCTCCCGCGTCAGCAGTTCACCCAGGCGCTTGGCCAGACTGCCCGCGGCAGATGCGGTCTCTGGCGGCAGGACGGCCAGCAGGGCTTTCTTTTCCCGGGCAGACCGCAGCCCGAGCACAATCCCGGCAAGGCATCCCGCAAGCAGCAGGGCCAGCAGCACGGCTCCCGCCAGACCGGACGTCCCCAGAAGGGCGAGCATCGCCACCAGCACCAGAAGGATGATATGCAAAAGGATTTCCATAACTGCTCCTTGGAGTTCATGTGCCGGCACGGAATGGCAGACTCGCCGCTATTCCATGCCGCCCGCAGCCGCCGCCTTGCGCTCTTCCCCTGAGGACAGGGCGGAGGAGTCGTCAGCGGCGTTTTCATATCGAAAAGGTACTCTTCCAACTTATCGTCCCGGGCGGGGCATGGTTTAGGCTTTTCCGGGCAAAAAAGAATCGTTACTGATAAGCTGGCGTCTTCCCTGCGGTTTTCCGGCAAGATTTGTTTCATACTGTATCATGCCCAGCGACAGCCGCGGACAGCAAAGCCGTGGACAAGGCGTCACGGAGAGCAGTACGGCGATCAGGACTGAGCGACAGCCGGCAGCGCACGGTGCACCCGGGGAAAACACATGAAAAAGGCCCCTTGCGGGGCCTTTTTCATACATTTTCGCGAAGAACCGACTAGAGGGCGGCCTTGTAGATGGCGGCCACCGCAGCGTCGGTCATGATGCGCGGGTTGGTCAGACCACAGGCGTCCTTCTGGGCATTGGCGGTCATGGTGGGGATGTCTTCCTCGCGCACGTCCTTGCCGTACTTCTTGCCGAGGGCGATGAGGCCTTCGGGGATGTTCACGTCGCGGGACAGGATGTTGATGGCCTCAATGGCGCGGTGCGACGCGTCGCTGGAGCTGAGGTGATCCACGCGTTCGCCCAGCAGTTTGGCCACGCGGGCGAAGCGGCGGCGGCAGGCAATGAGGTTGTACTCGCAGACATGCGGCAGGAGAATGGCGTTGCATTCGCCGTGCGGCAGGTCATAGAAGCCGCCGAGCTGATGCGCCATGGCATGCACATGGCCGAGGCTGGCATTGTTGAAGGCCATGCCGGCAAGATACTGGGCATAGCACATGCCTTCGCGGGCTTCCTTGTCCTTGGCGCCGCAGGCCACGGAGCGGCGCAGGTAGCGGTTGATGTATTCCATGGCCTTTTCGGCGCAGGCGTCGGTCATGGGCGTGGCGGCGGTGGACACATAGGCTTCGATGGCGTGGGTCAGGGCGTCCATGCCGGTGGCGGCGGTAAGGGAGGCGGGCATGTTCATCATGAGCACCGGGTCGTCAATGGCCACGCTGGGCGTGCAGCGCCAGTCCACAATGGCCATTTTCACCTTGCGGGACAGGTCGGTGATGATGCAGAAGCGGGTCATTTCGGAAGCGGTGCCCGCCGTGGTGTTCACGGCCACATAGGGCGGGAAGGGCTTGGAGGATTTGTCCACGCCTTCGTAATCATGAATGGTGCCGCCGTTGCTGACCACAAAGCCCACGCCCTTGCCGCAGTCATGGGAGCTGCCGCCGCCCAGGGTAATGAGGCTGTCGCACTTGTTTTCCTTGTACATTTCCGTGGCTTCGGCCACGTTCTTGTCCGTGGGGTTCGGCACCGTACCGTCATACACCACATATTTCATGCGGGCCTTGTCAAGGATGTCGGTGATATGCTTGAGGATGCCGCAGGCCACAATGCCCTTGTCGGTCACGATGAGCGGACGCTTGCCGCCGATATTTTTCAGGCGCCGGGGAATTTCGTTGCAGCAGTTTTCGCCCACCAGCGTCACGTTGGGGATGAAGAAAGAGGTGATTTGCCCCATGTGCATGCTCTTCACGTCCGTGCTCATAACGACTCCTTTTTTCGCCGCAATGGTTTTTTGCGGCGGGTTTTATATTGCTTAGAGGGCAGAATACGGCACGCGACGATGCATGACAAGCATTTTTTGCAAAAAACGGCCAACAGATCCAAAAATCACAAGACTGTTTGATTGCTCAATGCAATAGGCTTTCACAGGACAACGGCAGAACAAAATTCCTCTTTCCACAGGCTATTGCGGACAAATCAGCCCCAATCTCCCCGTTCCGTATCCAGCCTTTCGTCCTTTCTCGTGCGCACGCCGTCCCGGCACAGCCGCGTCATGGCCCGCAGATACTCATTATGTCTGTCCAGAAAGAATGCCAAGGGTTTTGAAAAGTTGCGCCCAACCAGTCCATCCACCATCAGCTGGCTGATCTCCTTCTCGCGCAGCAGCACCAATTGAGAACGAAAGAACACCCTTCTGTCGGCGGCGGACATGGCGCGCAAAATCTGCCCGCAGGCTTCCTGCGCGCGCGGCAGGTAAAACCAGAAATACATGAGATCAAGGGCGGCGATGATCAGCGCCCGTTCCAGCCGGCTGGCCTCCCGCCCGCCCCGCTCGCCAAGCCCGCCGGGCCGGGCCAGCTTGATGAGGGCATCCTCGCGCGGGAAGAGCAGTTCCAGCCGGGTATAACAGTCAAAGGCCCGGCGCAGCTTGCCTTCGTAATCCCGGCGGCGCATGCGAATATTGAGCCGGGCATCAGCCAGCCCCTCGATGAGGGCCGCCACGGTATCCGAGGCCGTCTTGGACACGATGGCCGCGCTCGGGGCCAGATAGACAAGGGGATCGGCCACGCCAAACGACAGCAGCAGGCCCCACAAGCCCGCATTGTAGAGGGAGGAAATGGGAATGGCCAGCGCACTGCGGAACAGATTGCCGACGGCGGCCTGCCGGGGAAAGCCCCGATAGATGTTGTGGGCAAAGATATAGAACCCGTTGATGACGTTGAGCACGGTAAAGACCAGCAACGGACTGTCTTCCACCGTGACGCCGCACAGCCGTTGCAGTATGCCCACGCGCACGACGCCTTCCAGCAGAAGCACGGATATGCCGGTATACATGAGCGAATCACAGAGGCGGTTCAGGCTGACATGCTCCTTCCAGCGGGTCAGCGTGCCCCGGGTGGCGCCCTGTGCGGCCATGACCATTTGCAGTACGTTGCGCACGCCCGTGATGCCGAACCAGATGAAACTGCCGAACCAGGCCAGCAACCACCACTCCTGCGTAGCCAGAAAGGTGGCAAAGGCCGGAATGAAGCCCACCACCACCTTGGCCCAGAGCATCAGGCCGGTATTGAGATAGCGGAAGCCCGGACTGCCCGGCGCGGTTTTGGGCGTATCCAGCAAGGCATTGGGAGCCGGGATATTATGCCCGCCGAGGGTATGGATATTGCCCTCCGGGCAGTAGCGGCAGTTTTCGCTGGCCGGGATCCATTCCTGACGCCGCTCCCGGCCGAGGCGCGCCAGAACGGGAAAGCCGCGGCAGCCGGCGAGCAGGCGCTGCAGCCGTCCCGGATGGTCTGGCTCGGCAAAGACGAGCTTTTCCTCCACGGGCACACGGACGGGAATGCAGGGCGCGCCATCGCGCCGCAAGGCCGCCACCCCTCGGGGAGGCAGGGTCTCCATGATGGCAAAGCCCATGCCGAAGGCGCGCAGGCGCGTGGCCGCATTGCTGCCCAGCTGGGTCTTGAGCGGGGTACGTCGGTAGGTCTCCCAGAGTTTGGGCACATTGCGCAGGATTTCCTGAAACTTGGCCAGACGTTCAACAGGCCCGTCCCGCTCCAGACGCCGGATGATCTGCCGGATCATCTGTTTCATGCGCGGGCCGTGCCCATGATTGAGCACCTGCAACAGGCGGCTGATGGCCTCCATGCCCGTGAGCTGCCCCAGCATCCAGCTCTTGGTATTGAACAGCTCCAGATGGGTGATGCCGCCCTGACAATCCCACAAAAGCTCGATGACATCGGCGGCGCTGAGGTTTTCGGTGCAGAGGGTCAGCTGATAGCCCGGCATGAGATCGCGCAGCTGCCGGGTCAGCTCGGCGGCGGTAAGGCAGCGCAGCTCGGGGGTGTCTGGATCCTCGCCGGGAATTTCCGCATCGGGCAGGCTCGCCTCCTGCAGCGCGGGGAACCACTCGTGATAGATGATGTCCACGGTGAGCTGTTCCAGCGCCTCGATCTCCTGCCGGGCGGCCTCGTCCCCGGCATTGCGCCGGCTTTCGAGCTGGCGCGCCCGCAGGCGCAGGCTGGGCAGCACAAGCTGATGCAGGTATTCGGCCAGCCGCAGGCTCACCGAATGCCGCCGCCCCAGAAAGTTCAGGAAGGCCTCGGCACTGCCCGGCGCCACGGAAACGCCCCACTGCCTTTCCAGCTGCGGGCGTTGCCGCCGGTTCCAGATGTCCAGCAGCCGGAGCGCGCGGTCGCGCCGCCAGGAGAGCACGGCCTGCCCCCGCTCCTGCATCTTCCGCATCGGGGCGCCGTCCATAAATTCCAGAAAACCCTGCCGCGAGACAAAACCGCGCGGAACCCACAAAAAGCTCACATAGCGCCCGTAAAAGGGCACCTGATACTCGATGCCCACCCGCACCGTGGTATCGGTGATGCTTGCGGCTTCCAACAGTTCTTCGGCGGCATCCAGCTCGATGCAGTTGTCATAGAGCACGGTCAGGGTGCGCAGGCCCTTGATCCAGGCATCCATGATCAGATGCGTCGGCGTTTTCCGGCCCTTGGTGTTCACGTCGTAAACGTGATCGTCAAAGGCGATCTGATTCCATTCTTCGGGCATTTCCGGCAGGTGATAGCGGGCCAGCATGCGCCGCACCACGCGCGGCGTGCCCAGGGCCGCCTTGCGGAAGTCGTGCGCCAGCTTGAGCTGCTCCGTGGCATTGCCCTGCGCCCGCACCATATCCTTCATGATTTGCAGGAGCACCCGCGCGGTATTGCGCCGCAGGGGCGAATGGGCGCTGGCCAGCACCTCGTCGAACAGGCTTTGCAGGGCGCAGAGCCTGTCCCGCGCGCTGGAACCGCCCACCTCCAGATTGCGCAGCAGGTTCACCGTGGCGCAGGCCATGCGCGAGACCTGCGAGGTGACCATTTCCTTGATGCCGTGCGGATGCAGCTCGGGATTGGCGAGATCCCCAGACAGGGGAGACATGGCATCGTCCGGCGCATCCAGTATGCGATTGACCAGGACCAGAATTTCCCTGTCCTGCCGGTCGAAATAGCGGCTGAAACGGCGTTTGCCCTTGCTCACGTCCTGCCCTCCTCTGCCCATCGTTCAGACAACGGGGACGCCCCGCCCCCAAAACGGGAGGCCGCCCGGGGGCGGCCTCCTGCCTGCCGAAACCCGGCATTGCGCCATGCGGCGACGCTCGCTGTCGCGCCTTTCAGATGAATTCATCCACGCGCCCGGCACGCACCTTTTGCAGGAGGCGCAGGGACGCGCCCTTGTCCGGTTCAGGCATGGCCGCCAGCTTTTCCTCGATGAGCGCCTCGCCCAGACGCCGCGTGGCGGGCGTGGCGTAATTGAGCAGGAATTCCAGGAAGGAGGCAATGGAATTGGGGCCGCACTGGCCCTTCATGCCGCTTTCGCGCACCATGGAGAGAAATTCCACCCCGCTGCGGCCCAGCCGGGGACAGGCCGTGCAGAAGGACGGCAGGTGGCGGGCCTCTTCCAGCAGGAAGCTGACCACATCATCCACATGGCAGTTCTCGCCGATGGGGAAGGGCACGCCGTCCGGGCCGGGCAGCGGACTCCAGTCCTCATAGGGATTGGCCACGCTGCCCGTGAGCAGCTGCGAGCAGCCCACCCCGCAGCCGTCGCGCCAGAGGCCGGACGGCTCGCGCGAGCTGAGAATGATGCCCGTATAGGGAATGGCCAGACGGGTAATGGCCACACAGCGCAGGAAATCCCGGTCGCTCACCGGGAAGGGGGCCTGAGCCAGCCCGCCGGGGGCCGGACGCAGCCGGTGCATGCTGACCGTATGGCCGCCCGTGCCGTAGACCTGCGCCAGATGCGCCGCATGCTGGCTCAGGGCCAGCACGTCGAATTCCCACGGCGCAAGGCCCAGCAGCAGGCCCAACCCCACATCGCCCATGCCGGCATTGAGCGCCTCGTCGGCGGCATTGATCCGGCGCTGATAGTCGGCCTTGGGGCCGGCCTTGTGCACCGCCTGATAATGCTCGGGATGATAGGTATCCTGATAGAGCAGGACAGAACCCACGTCCACCGCGCGCAGCACCTCGTACTGATCCGCCCGCAACGGCCCCACGTTGACGTTGACGCGCCGGATTTCGCCATCCCCCTCATACAGGGTGTAAAGAATGCTCACCGCCTCGGCCAGATATTCCACATCGGCATTGGGCAATTGCCCGCTGACCAGAAACACCCGCTTGTGCCCCTGCCGGATGAGCTTGCGCCCGGCTTCGCGGATTTCCGGCGAGGTCATGTACTTGCGCTGCACCATGTCGTTGCCCTTGCGGTTGGCGCAGTACACGCACTCGCTGCCGCAATGGTTGGTGATGTGCAGCGGGGCCGAGAGCACGATGCGATCGCCGTAGACCCGCTGCTTGACCTCGTCGGCGGCGCGCATGATGGCCCGCAGACCGTCCGGGGAACTCACGCGCATGAGGGTGGCGGTTTCGGCCAGCGTCAGGGGGCGCAGGGCGCGCGACTTGTCCAGGATGCCTTTCAGGCGGGCGGCATCCGGCGCCACGGCACAGGCCAGCGCCTCTTCAATGGCGCGCCTGTCCAGCCAGGACGGAAGGGAAAAGTTCGACATGGATTCACCCTCATCTGCTAAAGACATTTCCGCCGCAGCCCCGCGCGTTCGCGTGCCCGGAACGCATTGCGGCCCGGCCTGCCATCGGAAGGAATGATTCTACCAGTCGCCGCCCGGAAAAGCGAGCGCTTTTTTTCACAGCCCCCTGCGGGCAAACGCGCGGCCCCTCCCTGCCGCAAAATGACATAACCAAGGGAAACTACGAGAAAAACTCCTGAGTGCGCTTCCGCTTTTCTCCCTGACGGCAAAGACCGTCCGGGTTGCCGCCGCCGGACGCGCGCCCCCGCCCGCCCTCTCCCGGAAGGATGCGGGAAAGGCGCAAAAACCCTTTTCCGTTTCAGGATGTTGTAAAAAAAGGCCCGTTCGGTTGACAAGGCATCCTAAAACTCCTATTTGTCCAGATAGCCAATGTGAACCACGCTCCGAAAGGGTTCTGGCGTGCGACGGCGCGTCCGGTGCCGCCGTAAAAATGAACCCTAGACAACTAAATGACTATGGAGGCTACCATGGCTCAGTGCAATTCCGCCGATCTGATCGCCACCGACAAGAAATATGTGTGGCACCACCTGACCCAGCACAAAGTGTATGAAAACGCCGATCCGGTCGTTTTCGTGGAAGCCAAGGGCAACCGCGTGAAGGACATCAACGGCAAGGAATACCTTGATGCCGTGTCCGGCGGCGTGTGGACCGTCAACGTGGGCTTCGGCCGCGAAAAGATCGTCAAGGCTGTGGCCGATCAGCTGATGAAGCTGTGCTACTTCGCCAACTCCTACGGCAACATTCCGACCATCGAGTTCTCCAAGAAACTCGTTGAGAAGATGCCCGGCATGAGCCGCGTGTACATCTCCAACTCCGGTTCCGAAGCCAACGAAAAGGCCTTCAAGATCGTGCGTCAGATCTCCGCGCTGAAGCACGGCGGCAAGAAGAGCAAAATCCTGTATCGTGACCGTGACTACCACGGCACCACCATCACCACCCTGAGCGCCTGCGGCCAGTACGAACGCCGCAACCAGTTCGGCCCCTTCACCCCCGGTTTCGTGGAAGTGCCGCACTGCTGCGCGTATCGTTCGCCCTTCGGCGACTGCGCCGATCTCGGCAAGAAATTTGCCAAGCAGATCGAAGAAGTGATCCAGAAGGAAGATCCGGACACCGTGGGCGGCCTGATCCTCGAGCCCATCACCGCCGGCGGCGGCGTCATCGTGCCCCCGGACGGCTACTTTGAAACCGTGCAGGAAATCTGCAAGAAGTACGGCGTGCTGCTCATCATCGACGAAGTGGTGTGCGGCCTTGGCCGTACCGGCAAATGGTTCGGCTACCAGCACTTCGGCGTGAAGCCCGACATCGTCACCATGGCCAAGGGTGTGGCCAGCGGCTACGCGCCCATCTCCTGCACCGTGACCACCGAAGAAGTCTTCCAGGACTTCATCAATGATCCCAACGACCGCGACGCCTACTTCCGCGACATCTCCACCTTCGGTGGCTGCACGTCCGGCCCGGCTGCCGCTCTGGCCAACATGGAAATCATTGAAGAAGAAAACCTGCTCGACAACGTGGTGAAACAGGGCGAATACCTCATGGGCCGCCTGCTCGAGCTGAAGGGCAAGTACCAGATCATCGGCGATGTGCGCGGCAAGGGCCTGTTCGCCGGTCTGGAACTGGTCAAGGATCGCACCACCAAGGAACCGGTGGACGAATCCGTGGCCGGCGCCGTTGTGGGCGACTGCTTCAAGCAGGGCGTCATCATCGGCAAGACCTCCCGCAGCTTCCGCGAATTCAACAACACCATCTGCCTCAGCCCGGCCCTGATCTCCACTCAGGCCGACATTGACGAACTCGTCAATGCCCTCGACAAGGCTCTGGCCAAGGTGAGCGCCTAATCCGGCGTCCGCACCGATTGCAAGGGGGGCTTCGGCCCCCCTTTTTTTGATCCGGCCCTGCCGCCCGGCGGCTGACGGGCCACAGCCGCGCCCCGACGCACCCCCATTGCCATGCGCATCCCCTTCCCCATGCTTCATCGCCGCTTGCGGCCCATCGCACTCATGGCCGCCCTCTGCGCCTTCTGCCTGTGCCTTGCCCCGATCCGGCTGACCGCCGCCCCCCCCCTCCGGGTCTGCCTGCTGCTCGAAAGCGATGTGCCGGACAAGGGCTGGCACGATCTGCTCAGGGAGGGCCTTGCCCGCGCCGCGCGGGAACACCATGTCGCGGCCCGCGTGGCCGTGGCGCCGGCAGGCCCCGGACAGCAGGACATATTCCGGCAGGAAGCCGCCAACGCGGACTTGCTCATTGTGGCCGACGACAGCCTGCATGAAGTTCTGCGCAACAATGCCGCCGCCTTTCCCCGCGTGCGCTTCGGCTGCATCGATATCGGCGTGCGCGCGGCCAATATCATGTCCGTGAGCTTTGCCGATGAGCAGGCCGCCTTTCTGGCCGGCGTGGCCGCCGCCATGCTCACCACCAGCGACAGCCGGGGCATGAATCCCCAAAAGACGCTGGGCTGGCTTTCCGGACAGGAAACCGGCCCCATCGTCACCATGCTCAATGGCTTTCTGGAGGGAGCGCGTCTGGTTGATCCGCAGATGCGCATCGTGCACCGGACTGTCGGTTCCTTTGAGGATGCAGAGGGCGCCCGCGCGCGCTGCCGGGAAATTCTCGATGAAGGCGCCGACATCGTCGTGCTGGCCGCAGGCAGCGCGGGTCTGGCCGCGCTGGACGTGCTGGCCGAACGCGAGGCGCTGGCCATCGGCATGGCCGCCGATCAGGACAACCTGCGCCCCGGCGTCGTGCTGACTTCCATTCTCAAGCAGGGCGACCGGGCCGTGGCCGAAATTGTCGGAAGTCTGGCGCAAGGCCGCTTTCAGGGTGCGGAAATCCTCACCTACGACCTGTCCGGCAAGGGCGTGGGCATCACGGATTTCGGCCCCTTTGCCCACAGCGCGGGCAACCGTCTGCCCCCGCGCCTGACGTCCCGTATTGCCGAACTGAAGGGGGAACTGGAGCGCGGCAACATCCGCCTGCCCTCCTTGCGCCAGCGCACGCTCTGCAACTGCCGCTGACCGCGGGCGACGGCAGCGGCGTCCGGCAAGCCGCCGGGCCGGGCAGCGGAACATGATGCCTGCCCGCAAGGCCCCGCACGCATCCGCCTGGCGGCGCGGCGTTGACCCGCGCCGAACCAAAACGCCGCCACGCCCTGCCCTTGCGGGTCGCCGGGAAATGAAAATCAATCTTTTTCAATGGGCTGCAAGCCCGTGCCAGACCGAGCGCACAGGTAAATTTTTTCTTGAAATTTCATCCCCACCCTCTTGCCGTTGCTACGGAAAAGGGCTAGGGTCATTTCGCGAGCTGCGGAGCAGACTTGTTTGTCTGTTCAATGATGTGAACGGCTGGACGTGATGTCTCGACAGGCGAACCACCGCAACAGCACCACAGCCGCCGCAAGCCTTGGAAACAGGCCGTCCTCCCGTCCCTTCGGCGACAGGCGGCGGACTTCTCCAAGTCTGTTTGCGCAGAGGTACGTCCGTGGTGAACGGAATTTTCAACATTCACTTGCAGCCTTTCAGGAGGGCTTCAAATGCTTATCGGCGTTACTAAAGAAATCAAGGCCAATGAACATCGCGTGGGTATCACTCCGGCCGGCGTCAAAGCGCTGAAAGATCATGGCCACGAAGTCATGATCGAAGTGGGTGCCGGTCTCGGCAGCCGCATCTCCGATGACGAATACAAAGCCGCCGGCGCCACCATGCTGCCCGTGGCCGACGTGTGGGCCAAGGCCGACATGATCATGAAGGTGAAAGAGCCCCTGCAGAGCGAATACAAGTACTTCCGCGAAGGCATGCTGCTCTTCACCTACCTGCACCTGGCCGCCGACAAGCCCCAGACCGACGCCCTGCTGAATGCCGGCGTGGTGGGCCTGGCCTACGAAACCGTGCAGCCCGACGACCGCACCCTGCCCCTGCTGGCCCCCATGTCCGAAGTGGCCGGCCGCATGTCCATCCAGGTGGGCGCCAACATCCTGACCAAGCATGCCGGCGGTTGCGGCGTGCTGCTGGGCGGCGTGCCCGGCGTGCAGCGCGGTAAAGTCGTCATCGTGGGCGGCGGCATCGTGGGCACCAACGCTGCCAAGATGGCCATCGGCATCGGCGCCGAAGTGACCATCCTTGACAACAACCTGAACCGCCTGCGCTACCTCGACGACATCTTCGGCGCTCGCGTGCAGACCATGGCTTCCAACAGCCACAACATCGCCGCCGCCGTGAAGGATGCCGACCTCGTGATCGGTTCCGTGCTCATCCCCGGCGCCAAATGCCCGCAGCTGGTGACCGAAGAAATGATCAAGTCCATGCGCCCCGGCTCCGCCGTGGTGGACGTGGCCATTGACCAGGGCGGCGCTGTGGAAACCACCGCCGGCCATCCGACCACCCACGAAAACCCGACCTTCGTGAAACACGACGTTGTCCACTACTCCGTGGCCAACATCCCCGGCGCCGTGCCGATCGCTTCCACCTACGCCCTGACCAACGCCACCCTGCCCTTCGCCCTGCAGCTGGCCGACAAGGGCTGGAAGAAGGCTTGCGCCGACAACATCGCTCTTGCCCGCGGCCTGAACACCGTGAACGGCAAGTGCACCTTCAAGGGCGTTGCCGATGCCTTCGGCCTCGACTACGTGCCCGCCGCCGACCTGCTGAAGTAAGCAGTTCGACACAGCTGCCTGTCCGGTTCCCGCAATCGTGACAGGATGACGGAAACGTCACGCGCCTCTTGCTTCGGCAAGGGGCGCGTTTGCATTGGGCGACCCTTTCCCCCGCTCCGGCCACGCGCTTTCCGCCGCACGGGCGCACGCGGCTCCGGCGTGCGGCCCGGGGGCAGAGGCCTCTCCGCCTCCCATGCGCGCGTCTGCGCGGCGACCGGCATGCTCGTGCCGTTGACGGTGTTTCGGCCAGGGAGCAGGCCAAACGAAGGCTTGCGGCGGCTTTCAGGACAGCGTATGCTGACAGAACGCGCTATCTGCCGGAGCAGCCCGGCGCAACCGTGCTGCCCCGGATCGCCCATGCCGGGCCTCGCGAAAACGCTTCGTCCCCATTCCCTGCCGTCAGGCTGAGGAGAACTTCTTTTCGGAGATGTGTATGCTGAAAAAAATCCTCTGTATGACCCTTGCCGCCTTCCTGACCCTGGGCCTGACCTGTCGCCATGCGGCATCCGCCGATCTGGTTGAACTTCCCACCGCCTGGCTGGACGAGCACGAGTCCTTCCTCATGTGGTACGCCATTGAGCAGGGTTGGGACAAGGAGGCCGGGCTGAACATCAAGATGCAGCTGTTCAGCTCCGGCGCGGATATCCTCAATGCCTTGCCGTCCGGCAAATGGGTCTTTGCGGGCATGGGGGCCGTGCCCGCCATGCTGGGCAATCTGCGCTATGGCACCTCCATCATTGCCCTGGGGAATGATGAAGCCCGCTGCAATGCCGTCCTTGTGCGGCCCGACAGCCCCATTGCCAAGGTCAAGGGCTGGAACAAGCAACATCCCAACGTGCTGGGCAGCCCGGAAACCGTGCGCGGCAAAACATTCCTCGTGACCACGGTCTCCTCGGCCCATTATGCCCTGAGCGCCTGGCTGGAGGCCCTTGGCCTGACCGACAGCGACATCGCCATCAAGAACATGGATCAGGCGCAGGCGCTGGCCGCCTTTGAAAACAATATCGGCGACGGCGTGGGCCTTTGGGCGCCGCACATGTTCGTGGCCATGAACAAGGGCGCCGTCATTGCCGCCGACATGAAAATGCTGGGCAAGGGCAACCCCATCGTGCTGGTGGCCGACACCAAATACGCCACCAGGCATCCCGAGGTGACCGCGCGTTTTCTTGGCGTCTACCTGCGGGCCGTCAAGATGTTCAAGGAAACGCCCACGGAAAAGCTGGTCGGCGAATACCAGCGTTTCCACCGCGAATTTGTCGGCAAGGATTATGATGCCGATCTTGCTCTCAAGGATTTGCAATATCACCCGGTTCAGGACTTGCAGGAACAGCTGGCCCTGTTCGACGACAGCAAGGGGCCGAGTCAGGTGCAGCAGTGGCAGGCCAATATTGCCGCCTATTTCAGCTCCATCGGCCGCATCACCGCCGAGGAGGCCAAGAAGGTGGCTGACGGCAAGTACGCCACCAATGCGTATCTGAAGCTCGTCAAGTAGTTCGCTTGCCGCCCGTTCTCGCAAGGACCCCGCGCTTCGGTGCGGGGTCTTGCCGTCCCCCCCCGCCGGCTGCGCTTCTTCCCCGTGGCGCGGCCTCCCTTCCCGGATGATCCCATGACTTTTGCTTTCGCCTTTTCCCCCCGCCGCTCGCGCCGCTATTACCGGGCGGCTCTCATGGCCTTTTTCTTCGTCATGGGCCTTGTCTTCGCCTCCTGGGCCGTACGCATCCCGGACATCAAAAATGCCCTCGGTCTGAGCGACGCCGCCCTGGGCAGCATCCTGCTGGCCGCGCCGCTGGGCGAAATGCTCGCCATTGCCCCGGCAGCCTGGCTGCTGGGCCGCATCGGCAGCCGCCATGCCATTGACGCCGCCCTCATTCTCGTTCCGGCCTGCCTTGTCCTGCTGGCCTGCGCGCCCTCCCCGGCCTTGCTCTTCGGCGCGCTGTTCGGCTTCGGCTTTGCCAACAATGTGCTGAACATCGCGCTCAATACGCAAGCCGTGGATGTGGAGATTCTCTACAGCCGCAGCATCATGGCCACCTTTCACGGCATGTGGAGTCTGGGCGGTTTGACGGGCGGCCTTGCCGGCGCGCTCATCGCGCCCCTCGGCATTACGCCGTTGCCGCATTTCTGCGCGATCTTCTGTCTGGTGGCGCTGACGCTTGCCGCCCTGCGCGGCTGGACGCTGCCCCGGCCCGTGCGCATCGTCGGCCGCAGCACGTCCGCCACCCGCAGCGGGCGCGCCCGGCTGGACGCCTACCTGCTCGTGCTGGGCGTCATCGCTCTCGGCAGCATGGCCACCGAAGGCGCCATGTATGACTGGAGTTCCGTCTATTTTGCCGAGGTGGTACGGCCCGGAGACGCCCTTGTGCGCATGGGCTATGTGACCTGCATGGCCTGCATGGTGCTCGGGCGGCTGCTGGCCGACGGGCTGGTCAACCGTCACGGCGTGGCCTGCGTCCTGCGCCTGAGCGGCATCTGCATCGGCGCGGGCCTGAGCCTCGCCGTCGCCTTCCCCCTTTTCCTGCCGGCGACCATTGGCTTCGGCCTTGTGGGCTTCGGCATGGCCTCGGTGGTGCCTCTCTGCTACAGTCTGGCCGGCAAGTCCACGCGTGTCCCGGCCCGGGTGGGCATTTCCCTTGTTTCCAGCGTCAGCTATCTGGGCTTTCTCGGCTGCCCGCCCCTCATCGGCTTCCTGTCCCATGCCGCAGGCAGTCTGCGCTGGGCCTTCTGCCCCATTATCGGACTCGGGCTGTCCATTGCCCTGCTTGTGCCCGTGCTGCGACGCCTGCGGGCCTGACGCTGCGGTGGGCGTCCGACCGGTCATTTTTATGCCCAGCGATTCCGAGGTATTGCTGCCCATTTAATAATAATGATAACTATTACTATTTACATTACGCAACACATGTGCCATGTTCTCTTCAGGAACGGCGCCGACGAGGCCGTTTGTTCGCTTCCCCTCCAACGAACAACCCGCAAGGAGAGCACACCATGACAGACAGAAAGGATCTTCTCACCAACAACGCGGGCGCTCCCGTCCCCAACAACAATCATGCCCTGACTGCCGGGCCGCGCGGCCCCATGCTCATGCAAGACGTGTGGTTTCAGGAAAAGCTGGCCCATTTCGACCGTGAGGTCATCCCCGAACGGCGCATGCACGCCAAGGGTTCCGGAGCCTACGGCACCTTCACCGTCACCCATGATGTGACGGCCTATACGCGGGCCGCGCTCTTTGCCGCAATCGGCAAGAAAACGGATGTGTTTGTGCGCTTTTCCACCGTGGCCGGCGAACGCGGGGCCGCTGACGCGGAACGCGACATCCGCGGCTTTGCCGTCAAGTTCTATACGGAAGAAGGCAACTGGGACATGGTGGGCAACAATACGCCCGTCTTCTTCCTGCGCGATCCGCTCAAGTTCCCTGACCTGAACCATGTGGTCAAGCGCAATCCGCGCACCAACATGCACAGCGCCAAGGACAACTGGGACTTTTGGACGCTCCTGCCCGAGGCCCTGCATCAGATCACGGTCGTGATGAGCGATCGCGGCATCCCGGCCAGCTACCGCCACATGCACGGCTTCGGCAGCCATACCTACAGCCTGATCAATGCCGAGAACAAGCGATTCTGGGTGAAGTTCCACTTCAAGAGCCAACAGGGCATCAAGAACCTTACGGACGCCGAGGCACAGGAACTCATCGGTCGTGACCGCGACAGCCATCAGCGCGATCTCTATGAACACATTGAACAGGGCGACTATCCCCGCTGGACGCTCTACTTCCAAATCATGCCCGAAGAGGATGCCGAAAAGCTGCCCTATCACCCCTTTGACCTGACCAAGGTCTGGTACCATTCGGATTATCCGCTCATGGAGGTGGGCGTGCTGGAACTCAACCGCAACCCCGACAACTACTTCGCGGAAGTGGAGCAGGCCGCCTTCAATCCCGCCAACCTTGTGCCGGGCATCGGCGTGTCGCCGGACAAGATGCTGCAGGGCCGCCTGTTCTCCTACGGCGACGCCCAGCGTTACCGCCTTGGCGTCAATCATCACCTGATCCCGGTCAACCGGGCGCGCTGCCCCTTCCACAGCTTCCACCGCGACGGGCAGATGCGCGTGGACGGCAATTACGGCAGTTATACGAGCTATGAACCCAACAGCGAGGGCGCATGGAAAGAGCAACCCGACTATGCCGAACCGCCCCTGAAGATCAGCGGCGACGCCGCCCGCTGGGACTATCCCTGCGATGACGCCGACTACTTCGAGCAGCCCGGCAGACTGTTCCGCGTCATGACGCCGGAACAGCAGGAAGCCCTGTTCGGCAACACGGCCCGCGCGCTGGGCGACGCCCCCGTGGAAATCAAGCTGCGCCATATCCGCCACTGCGCCAAGGCCGATCCGGCTTACGGCGCGGGCGTAGCCCGGGCCTGCGGCATCCCGGAAAGCGACATCTGATCCCTTGTGACAACAGGACGCGGCGGCACAGGCGGCCGTCGCGTCCCCCGGCGGGGGAGAAGCTCCCTCCCCCGCGTTGCCCCGTCTCCCGCCGTCGCTATTTCCAGCGGGCCATGAATTCCGCCGCGCTGCCGCCCGCATCCAGATGCTGGAGGAGCGCACTGCCGAACACCGCCGCATCGGGCCGGGCATCCGGCGGCAAATCCTCGATCTGGGCCGGTTCGGAAAGGCCGAAGCCCAGCGCCAGCGGCAGGGAAAAGACTGTGCGCGCCCGACGCATGGTGGCCGCCACCTGCTGCACCAGCAGGGAACGCTGGCCCGTGATGCCCATGACCGATACCACATAGACATAGCCCTGACTCACCCCGGCATACAGCCGCATGCGCTCCTCGCTCGTATTGGGGCCGACCAGGGCAATGAGGGCAATGCCCTGCGCCGCCAGCAGCTCGCGCAGTTCCCCGGCCTCCTCATAGGGCAAGTCCGGCACGATGACGCCGTGCACGCCCGCCCGGGCCGCATCCACGGCAAACTTGGCCAGCCCGTACTGCAGGAAGGGATTGTAATAGCCCATGAGCACCATACCGCAATGGAAGAAGTCCTTGCGTTCCTCCAGTTCGGTCAGCAGGCGGGCCAGGCTCATGCCGTCGCTGAGCACCCGGCGCGAGGCCTCCTCCACCACCGGGCCGTCGGCCACCGGGTCGGAAAAGGGGATGCCGATCTCGATGATGTCCGCCCCGCCCTCGTCCAGTTCCTGAATGGCGGGCCAAAAGCTGCCCTCGTCGGGAAAACCGGCGGTCACGAAGGGAATGAGGGCCGTTCGGCCAGCCTCGCGCACGGCGCGGATTTTCTGTTCCAGAATATGCATGACGTACCCCCTTTTCAGCAGAACTCGCCCACGGCCTGCAGGCCGAGCGCCTTGCGCACGATGCCCAGATCCTTGTCGCCGCGCCCCGACAGGTTGACCACCACCTTGCTGCCGGGCGCGAGTTCCTCGGCATGATCCAGCACCCAGGCCAGGGCATGCGAGGATTCCAGTGCGGGCACGATGCCCTCGGTGCGGCACAGGCGTTCAAAGGCCGCCAGCGCACGTTGATCGCGCACCATCACATAGCGCACCCGCCCGCTCTTGTGCAGATGCGCATGCTCAGGCCCCACGCCGGGATAATCCAGCCCCGCCGAAATGGACTGGGACGGCTCGATTTGTCCGTCGCCGTTCTGCAGCAGCATGGTCAGGCTGCCGTGCAGCACCCCCGGCACCCCCAGGGTCAGCGGCGCGGAATTGAAGCAGCCCGGCTCGCCCGTTCCGGCGGCCTCCACCCCGATGAGCTTCACGCTTTCTTCCTCGAGGAAGGGATGGAACATGCCGATGGCATTGGAACCGCCGCCCACGCAGGCCACCACGACATCGGGCAGTTTGCCCGCCTTTTCCCGCATCTGCTCGCCGGTTTCCTGCCCGATGACCTGCTGAAACATCCGCACCAGCGTGGGGAAGGGATGCGGCCCGGCCGCCGTGCCGAAGCAGTAATGTGTGGTCTGCTGCTGGGCGATCCAGGCCCGCAGCGCCTCATTGATGGCATCCTTGAGGGTACGGGTGCCGCTCTCCACCGGGATGACCGTGGCCCCGAGCAGGCGCATGCGCATGACGTTGGGGGCCTGCCGTTCCACGTCTTCCGCGCCCATGTAGACCGTGCAGCGCATGTCCAGCCGCGCCGCCGCCACCGCCGTGGCCACGCCGTGCTGTCCGGCCCCGGTTTCGGCCACCAGCGCGGTCTTGCCCATGTATTTGGCCAGCAGGGCCTGCCCCAACGTATTGTTGATCTTGTGCGCGCCGGAATGGAGCAGATCCTCGCGCTTGAGCCAGAGATCAATGCCCAGCTCCTCGGACAGGCGCGGACAATGCGTCAGCGGCGTGGGCCGTCCCGCAAAATTGTGCAGCAAATCCCGCAATTCCGCCTGAAAGCGCTCCGTGGGCAGAATGGACTGCATGGCCTCTTCCACTTCCAGCAGCGGCGGCATGAGCAGTTCCGGCACGAAACAACCGCCGAATTCGCCGAAATAGCCTTTTTTCATATGTCCTCCCGCGACGGCAACGCCGTCGCCCGGCGCACGGCCCGCATGACCGCCGCCATCTTTTCCCTGTTCTTCCTGCCCGGCGCGTCCTCCACGCCGGAATTGACGTCCAGTCCGTCCGGGCGGCAGAGCGTCAGCGCCGCCGCCACATTGTCCGGGCCGAGGCCCCCGGCCAGCCACCACGGACGCGGCCAGCGCAGCCCCTGCAACGCGGCCCAGTCCAGCACGCAGCCGCTGCCGCCGCCGCCCGTGCCCGCATCCAGCAGGAAGGCCGCGCAATACGGCGCTTGCGCATCCAGCAGCGCCTGCAGGGCGGCTCCGTTCCCGTAACGCTGCGGCCAGATGACCCGCCACAGCCGTTCGGCGCCCAGCCGCCGCGCGCAGGCCGCCGTGTCCTGCCCGCCGTGCAATTGCGCCACGTCCAGATGGGCCAACGCCATGATCCGGGCAATTTCCTCCTCTTTTTGTTCCACAAAAACGCCCACTCGCGCAAGCCCCGGGCTGGAGAGGGCCGCCGCCGCTTCCGGCGGGCAGGCGCGCGGACTGGCCGGATGGAAGATAAAGCCCACCGCATCCACCCCCAGCCGGGCCGCCGCGTCCACATCATCCTGTCGCCGCATACCGCAAATCTTGATGCGCATGCCGTTTCCTCCTTGGGGAGAACGTGTTTTTGTGCGGGGGAAGGGAAAGCCGTTGCTCGCGCCCAACGGGTTTCCCTTCCCCCCGCGCCCCCATCCCTTCCTCAACGCGCTTTGCCGGGGTCAATGCCAAACCGTCGTACCCCGCAAGGCCGACGCCCGTCTCATCCGTCCCCCGGCGGCATGGAAGGAAAAAAGCCCCTGCCTTTTCCCGGAAAACATCCTGCCGCATGCCAGCCCCGACGACAGGCCCCGCGATCCTCTTTTCCATAGCTCCGGGGAACGGAACAGCCATGCG
>NHCFC04200__coassemble_789_pt1 | contig 20500 bp, 21 predicted proteins | sample NHCFC04200__metabat2_low_PE_055 | metagenome-assembled genome bin NHCFC04200
GTTTTTGGGGGGATGGGGGGTGTGGGGGGAAGGCCCCCTTTGTTCACAAAGGGGGCCTTCCCCCCACGGAAAAAAAGATAAAAACAACAACGAAATGCGTAGGATATCTTTCAGAGCAGGCCGGGGAGCTGGGCGGCGTTGGTGAGGATGCGTTCGAGGGCGTTGTCGGAGAGGCCGCCGACGCGTTGAAGGCGTTGCTGTTCTTCGGCGGGGTCATAGAGGGGCCAGTCGCTGCCGAAGAGGAAGCGTTCGAGGGGATGGGCATCGAGGAGACGGCGCAGGAGGCCGGGGGGCGTGAAGGGGCTAGTGCTCGAGGTATCGAACCAGACGTTGTCGAAACCGGCGAGGGCCTCGGCGGCCAGATCCCACATGAGGTAGCCGCCGAAGTGAGCGGCGATGAGGGTAAGGCCGGGAAAGGCGCGAGCAATGGCAGCGAGTTTCAGCGGACAGGACGGCGCCTGTGCGGCGGGCTGGCTGCTGCCGATATGAATTTCAAAGATGAAGCGGCCCTGTGCGGCCTCGAACATGGGCAGGAGCCGGGGATCATCGAGACGAAAGCCCTGAAAATCAGGATGGAGCTTGATGCCGCGCAGACCATCGCGCTCCATGTTGTGCAATTCTTCCTCCCAGCGGGCATAGGCGGGGTGGAGGGTGCCGAAGCCGATGATTTCGGGGTGGGCGCGCTGCAGTTCGCGGGCGTAGTTGTTGGCCGGAATGACTTGTGCGGGAGTGGTGGCGGCGCAGAGCACCACGCAGCGATCCACGCCGGCGGCGCGTTGGCAGGCCAGCAGATGCTCCACGGTGCCGTCCCCCTGACAATGCACGTCGTAGGACTGGTCAAGATGGGCGACGGCCTTGGCGGCTATTTTGGGATGAAAGGCGTGGGTATGGATGTCGATGCGCATGCCTGCCCCGCAGATGACGGGGAGGAAAGGCCGTTTTGGGGGCCTCCCTCCCCTCTTGGACGTTGCGCGAGCTTAGCCCTTGACGGGATTGACCACGTTGATGGGATTGCCTTCCTTCCAGCGCAGGATATTCTCGGCGGTCAGGTTGATGATGTTCTGCCGGGCACGCACGGTGGCCCAGGCCATGTGGGGAGTCAGCAGAGTATTGGGGGTGGAAAAGAGCGGATTGTCGCGCACGGGCGGTTCCTTGACCATGACGTCAGCGCCATAGCCGCCGAGCTGGCCGGAGCGGAGGGCGGCGGCGATATCGTCCTCATTGACGAGGGGGCCGCGTGCGGCATTGATCAGAATGGCGCCGCGCTTCATTTTCGCCAGGCTCTTCTTGTTGATGATGCCGCGCGTGGCGTCGGTCAGCGGGCAATGCAGGGAAATGACATCCGACTGGCTGAGCACCTGTTCGAGCGTAGCAAAGGCAAAGGGCGCATAGGCGGGCGGATTCTTGGGATTGCGGCGGTGGGCCAGAACCTTCATGCCGAGGGCATGGGCCAGTTCGCCCACGCGGCGGCCGATATTGCCGTAACCGATGAGGCCGAAGGTCATGCCTTCAAGGCAGACCGGGGTATGCATCCAGTAGCACCATTCTCCGCCGTCGGTCCACTCGCCGCTGCGAATGCTCAGGGTATGCTCGCTGGTGCGGTGGCAGAGTTCGAGCAGCAGGGCCATGACGTGCTGGGCCACGTCGTTGACGCCGTAGGCCACCACATTGCAGACCGGAATGCCGCGCTCGGCAAAGGCGTCAATATCCACCACGTCATACCCGGTAGCCACCACGCCGACCATTTTCACGTCGGGCAATTGCGCCAGGGTGTCGCGACGCAGGGGAACCTTGTTGACAAGGATGACATCGGCTCCGGCGGCCCGTTGGGGCACCTGTTCCACGGTGCTGTCGTCATAGACCTTGAGTTCGCCCAGCTTTTCCAGCGGACTCCAGTCCACGTCGCCGGGATTGAGCAGTTTGCCGTCCAGTATGACTATTTTCATGGGGTACCTCGCTGTGCCTGACTGTAGCCTGCCGCGCGCCGCGACGCAAGCGCGCCGGCTGCCCGCGAAGGGCGTGGCGCGAAAGAGGCGCGCACAAAAAAAGGCCGCCCTTGCGGGCGGCCTTGTGCCTTGCGGCCATGAAGCCTAGTGAGCAACCACGGTGAAGTCGTCACGACGGTTCTGGGCCCACACGGCTTCGCCGGTGCCCTGAACGGCCGGATTTTCCTTGCCGTAGCTGATCATTTCAAGCTGAGAGGGGCTCACGCCGAGCATGACGAGGTATTCGTAAGCGGCGCGGGCGCGACGTTCGCCAAGGGCGAGGTTGTATTCCTGGGTGCCGCGTTCGTCGCAGTTGCCTTCGATGCGCACGCGCACGGAGGGGAACTGCTTCATGAGATCGGCCTTGGTCTTCAGCATGTCTTTGTATTCGGGCTTGATGTCAAACTTGTCGAAGGCAAAGAGCACGCGACCATCGGTGATCTGCTGGATGGCAGCACGCATTTCGGGGCTCATGTCGTCGGTGAGGGCGCCTTCGTCGGAAGACTTCTTGGCGCAGCCGAAACCGGCGGCGAGGGCCATGACCAGGGCAAGAATAAGAGCGTAGCGTTTCATTGTGTTTTCCTCCTGAACAGCTCTAACTCAAAAAAGGTACCTTTCCTTTCTGAACACGGCGAGGTCACCCTGACCTCGCCTACGGATGGTATATGCGGCGCGATTTTTGTCAAGATGCAGAGCCGCCCTCCGGGCCGTTTTTGGTAAAAAATTTTTGCCCGGCGGCAACGGGGCCGCCGGGCACGAGGGCAGGAAGAGACGGGGCTTACTGCGGCATGCCCCAGCGCGGGAAGTAGCAGGCGCCGCCGCCGGTGGGCACCTGCTTGGGATCGCCGCCGTGACGGGTGGTCAGATAGATGCCGCGCGTGCCGCCCCGGCTGGAACTGAAGGCGATGAAGTAGCTGTCGGCGCAGAAGGAGGGCTGCTCGTCGCTGCCCGGGCCGAAGGTCACCTGCCGTTCGAGGCCGGTCAGCATATCCTGCACAAAGATGCGGTGGCCGTAGTCGGTCATGCGGCTGAAGGTGACCAGGGTGCCGTCGGGCGAGAGGTTGGCCTCGGTATTGTAGCCGCCGTTCTTGCTCACGCGCACGGTGGCGCCGGAGTTCAAATCCTTCATGAAGATCTGCGGGCCGCCCATGCGGGAGGAGGTGAAGGCCATCTTGGTGCCCGTGCTGTCAAAGGTGGGGGACACGTTGATGGAGTTGTGCTCCTCGAGCACGCGCTCCTTCTGGAAGGAGTGGTTGAGCAGGTAGATGACAGGATACTTGCCCTTGGAGAGGGCCACGGCCACCTTGTTGTCCGGGGTGAAGGCCGGGCCGATGACCACATTGCCGGGGAAGCGCACGCGCTGGGTCTTGCGGGTCTTGCGATCCCAGACGCCGAGGGAGTGGGACTTCTTGTCAATGAGGGTAAAGACGATGAAGCGCCCATCCGGCGACCAGGCCGGAGACATGGCTTCGCCGCCGATATTGGTGATCTTGCGCAGGTCGCGGCCCATGGGACGCACCGTCCAGACATCGGCGGAAAGTTTGCCGCTTTTCTTGACAAAGGCGATGGTCGAGCGGAAGAAGGCCCCGCTGCCGGTCAGCACTTCCAGCAGATCGGCGCAGAAGCGGTCGGCCACTTCGGGCAGATCGCGGCTGGCCACGCGCGGATATTCCTTGCCGAAAAGGCGTCCGCCGGTATTGGTTTCAAAGGCGCGGATCTGCACGGCCTTGGTGCCGCTGTCGCCGCCGGGCCAGACCGTGGTCACGAGGATGTCCGAACCGGCGAGCTGAAAGCGCTTGAGGTCGAGATTCGGCGGCTCATAGCCGGGCAGAAGGGTACCGCCGAGCACGGCCTTGGGATCGGTCAGACGCATGAAGGGCAGAAAGCTCAGGTTCTGCTGGATGAGCTTTTGCAGTTCGCGGCCCATGTTGTTGGCGGGCTGGCTGGGGCCGGTGAGCGGATCGGCCAGCGCCAGGTTGACGCTGTTCTGGCCGGGGCCGTAGATGTCCACGCGCATGGCGGCCTGGGCGGCCGTGCTTCCGGCAAGCAGGCACAGGGCAACCAGAAGAAGAAGGCGTTTCATATCAAACAGTTCCTCCGCGTGCGTTTAGCGCACCATGGTTAGAGTGACGTCAAAGGGAGAGGCAAGGCCCGCGGGCGGGGGGCTGACCTTGCCCGCACGCTTCACGCCCTGACGCACATAGGTGTCAATGCGGTCGTTGCCGCTGGATTGCACAACATCGTAATGCGTAATGGCCCCGTTTTTGGAAACGGTGAGGCGCACGGTCACATGATAGGTGCCGCGCGGGGCCTCCACCGGCACAAAGCTGGCCTCGCGCAGCTGGCGGGCCACCTTGTCGAGGTAGTCATGGAACTGGCTGGCATAGGCGTCCTGCGCCTTGCGGCTGCCGTCCGCTCGTGTGGCGGGGGCGGCGGCTTGCGGCGGCTCCACCACGGGCTGTGCGGGGGCCGCAGCCGGCGCCGACTGGCTGACCGTGATGCTGCCTTGCGCCGGGGCAAGCCGGGGCGTACCGCTCCAGAAGGCAAAATGCACATCGATGGGCATGGCATAGGGCGGCGTGCCCAGCTTGCCGATCTTTTTGGCGGCCTCGCAAACGCTGTCGTCCAGCGCGGGCAGGCCGGAGCGCTGGGTCGGCGTACAGCCGATCACATTGCCCGAGCCGTCCACACTGATGCGCACGCGCACCATGCGGTTTCCGGCATTGGCGGGCGGCGCCCAGACTTCGCAGATCTTGCCAAGGATGGCGCCGGAAAAGCCTTCCTGATGATCGACGGCTGCAATGGCCGCCGCGGGAACCTCTCCAGGCACGGCCCAGAGGGCCAGCGCCAGCAGGGGGGCCAGCAGGCGCACGGGCCGCTGCGGCCGGCAGAGCTGTCGAGGGGGGATTATGCGTGTCATGTCACCTCCGGATTGGCGAGAGAGGCATGGCAAAATGTCGCGCTTCTCAGCGCCCCATCATTTCGTTGAGCGTAAACACAAGGTCAAGCTCCATGAACTCAGCCGAGGGCGGCGGCGGAAATTCGCCGCCACGGCTGGTGCGCCAGACGGAGTTGACCGCCGAGGCATCATACTGGGCATTGCCGGAACTTTGCGTGACCGTGGCCTGCTGGACTTCGCCCTGCATATCGACCGTCACATGCACCACGCAGCTCAGATTGGCGCGACTGGCCGAGGCATAGCTCCAGTTGGGGCGCACCGCCAGCATGACCGTGCCCAGATAGGCTTCGTTCAGGCCGCCGCCGCCCGGGCCGTCCCCTTCGCCGCCGCCCCCGCCGCCGGTGCCGCCGGCATTGCGCCGGGCCTGGGCCAGGGCCTGTTCCACGGCATTGCCCCGGTCGCCGGATTCCACACGCGAGGAAGCCGCACGCTTGGCCTGCGCCAGCGCATCCTTGATGGGATCGCTCTTGGGCTTGGGCTTGTCCTGAGACTTTTTCTGCGCCTTGGGCTTTTCCTTGGGCTGTTCCTTCGGCTGTTCCTTGGGCTTTTCCTTGGGTTGTTCCTTGGGCTTTTCCGGTTCTTCCTTCGGTTGCTCTTTGGGTTTCTCAGGTTCCTTTTTCTTGGCCAGCGGTACAGCCTCTTCCTTGGGTTGCGGGCGAGGCTCGGGTATTTTCGGCTGGGGCGGCTTCTTTTCCTCGGGCATGGGTACGGCCTCGGCCTTTTCGGGCCGGGCGCGTCGCGCCACCTCATCCTTCTTGGCCGGCGGGGAAATGTCCTGAGGGCCGTTGGTCGGCTCTCCCATCTTGCCCAGAATGTTGGAGGGCGTCCTGTTGCCGCCGGGCGCGCCGTCCACAAGGCTGATCATGACCGGAGGCGAATCCAGCCGGATGGGCGGCGATGTCGGCCAGAAGAGCACCAGCAGAATGAATGCCGCATGCAGGCAGACGGAAAGAAGATAGGACGACCAGTTCATCGCGCGCTACTTCTTGGCGGCGGGTTCGGCGTCGGGCTTGTCGGCTACCACGCCCAGCTTTTCGATGCCCACGGCCTTGATGCGGCCCATGACATCCACCACGATGCCGTACGGCACATTCTTGTCGGCCTGCAGGAAAAGCGTTTTGTTCTTTTCCTTGACGAGCTTTTGCAGGTAGCCTTCCAGATCGTCCAGATTGTCCACCGCGTAGGTATCCAGATAGACGCTGCCGTCCACGCGTACGGTCAGCACCATGCTCTCGCTTTCCGTGGGCAGGGTTTCCACCTGCTTGGTCTGCGGGAGATCCACATCCAGCCCCTGACTCATCATGGGCGTGGCCACCATGAAGATGATGAGCAGCACCAGCATCACGTCCACAAAGGGCGTGACGTTGATCTCGGAAACGAATTTGCCGCCGCCGCCGACATTGGCGCCCATGTTACATCTCCGTGGCGCCCGCGCGCTGCACGGGACGGTTGGCGTTCAGCTCGCGTTGCACGCGGTTGAGGAACACCCCGGCGAAGTTCACCAGAAGGGTGTCCACCTGCGAAATCTTGCCCATGAAAATATTGAAGCCCACCGTGGCGGGCACAGCCACGGCCAGACCGATGGCCGTGGCCACGAGGGCCTCGGAAATGCCGGGGGCCACGGTGGCCAGGGAGGCGGACTTGAGCATGCCGATGGAATGGAAGGAACTCATGATGCCCCAGACCGTGCCGAAAAGGCCGATGAAGGGCGCGGTATTGGCCGTGGTGGCCAGCAGGGAGAGGGAACGCTCCAAGCGGGCTTCCTCGCTGGCCACGCCCTGCCGCAGGGCGCGGCGCACGTTGTCCACCACCACCTCGCTGGCATTGCCCATTTCCTTGGAGCGATTGAATTCCAGCACGCCCTGATGGGCCACATAATAGAGGGGCGAGGCCGGATCGGCCCCCAGGGACTGCACGGCTTCGCGCAGATTGGCCGCCTTCTCGAAATGCTCGGTGCCGATGCGGCTTTTGCGGTAGGCGGCCGACAGGGCAAGGGCCTTCTGAATCATGAGCGCCCAGCTGCTGACGGACATGAGCAAAAGCAGCACAAGCACGAGTTTGGCCACCAGACTGGCCTGCGCAATCATATTGATGAAACTGAATTCCATGCCTGACTCCATAGAAGGTGTGAACGCCGCGAACCCGCCGGCCGCCTTCGCCCCTTCCGGGCGGCTGGGGCCTTGCCGGAAAATGCGCCATGACGCAAGAAACCCTTTTTTCCCGGCGGGAAAAAAGCGCCCTTGCGTTGCCGGCGTATCGTGCCGCAGCGTCGTATGGGCAGCAGGATGCAACGGTCAACAGGATTTTTCAAGATTTTTTCTGTAAAAAATTTCCGCACTCTCGCGGAATGCGCTCCCCCTTGCTGCGAAAAAATCGCATTGCCAAGGACTTGGCTTGCCGCTATGCTTGCCCCCATGCATGCACTCCATCCGCAACACGCCTGTTTCGCCTTCCGCGGCCCGGGCCTGTGTCATTGTTTCGTGATTCTTGTCAGCCTACTCCTTCTGGCTGGCGATCTTGCCCCGGCGCAGGCCGCCTCGGCGCGCGACCGTGTGAACGAGGCTCTGCAGGCGCCCATCTTTCGCGGGCAGCGACGCCCGGAACCCCGGCCCGACGGGCATCCCTCGGGGCAGGCCGTGACCATGTCCGATGCCGTCCTGCGCGCGCTGGCGCACAATCCCAGCCTGGGCGCCACGGAAGCCGCCAGCCGCGCGTCGGAAGAAGGGCGCAAATCCGCCCGAGGCCAGTTCGGCCCCAGCCTGAGCCTGAGCTATCAGGCCTACAAGCAGGAGCGGGAAAGTTCCCCCTCCACCAGTTCGGCCCGCACGCCGCGCCTTGGCACCTGGAGCATGGGCGTGGACATTTCCCAACCCCTCTTTCAGGGTTTCCGCCTGCTGGCCCAGTACCAGAAGGCCGCCCTGCAGGCCGAGAGCGACCGTGCCGCCCTGCGTCAGGCCGAACTCAACATGACCGGCGAGGTGCAAAAGGCCTTTCTGACCTATCTGCAGGCCGAGGAAAACGTGCGCAGCGAGCAGGACGCCCTGGCCCGCCTGCGCGATCAGCTGCGCATCACGCAGGCCTTTTATGATGTGGGTCTGCGCCCGCGTCTGGACGTGCTGCAGGCCGAGGTGGACGTGAGCAACGCCGAAAATCTGCTCATTCAGGCCGAAAATACCCGCGACACCACCCTTGCCCAGCTCAATACCCTGGTGGGCCTGCCGGTGACCAGCCGGGTGCGCTACAGCGGCAAGCTGGCCCATGTGCCTTTTTCGCGCAGTCTGGAGCAATGCCTTGCCGCGGCCTACCGGCAGCGCCCCGATCTCTATATCGCGGCCAAGACCGTGGCCATTGCGGGCAAGAGCCAGCAGGAAGTCCAGAGCGAATATTATCCGCGCATCGAGGCTTATTACAACGTCAGCCGGCAGGGCAACACGCTTGACCTGCAACGCTCGGGCGAGAACGGTTCCAGCACCCAGGTCTGGGAGGTGGGCGTATCGGCCACCTGGGATGTCTTTCAGTGGGGCACGACCTATTATGCCGACAAGCAGTATGGCTGGCTGGTGACCAAGACCCGCTACGAGGAAGAGCAGCTCAAGCTGGACGTGGGCTACGAGATCAAGTCCCGCCTGCTGGATGTGCGCGAAGCCGAAAAGCGCATTGTCGTGGGCCTGAAAAGCGTGGATCAGGCCACCGAGGCCTATCATGTGGCCCTGGCCCAGTATCAGGAACAGGTGGGCACCAACTTCGACGTGCTCAATGCCTCGGCCAACCTGACCGCTGCGCAAGCCTCCCTCACCGGGGCGCGGGCGGACTATCTGACGGCCCTTTCCCAGTTGTATGTGGCGATGGGCGAATACCGGCCGGATCTCATGCACCCGGAAGCGGCACCGGCCACGCCGCCCACGGCGTCAGGCGGCCACGCCGCTGCCCCCTCGTCGGCCGCGGGGGCCAGGCCCGGCGCCCCCGCCGCGCCCGACGCCCCCCGTGCACGACCCTAAGGAGAGGCCATGCGGACGAGCGAAGATTTCCTCACCATCACGCCCCTGGGCGGCCTCGGCGAGATCGGCCTCAACTGCCAGCTCTGGGAAAGCCGGGCGGGCGTGGTCATGGTGGATTGCGGCCTCATGTTTCCGGACGACTTTCATCTGGGCGTGGATGTCATCATCCCGCATTTCGGCGCGGTGCAGGCCGTGCGCGACAAGCTGCTGGGCATCGTGCTCACCCACGGCCATGAGGATCACATCGGCGCGCTGCCGTGGCTGGTGCCGCTTCTGCGCGGCATCCGCATCTACGGCTCGGCCTTCACCCTGGCCCTTGTGGAACACAAGCTGCGGGAGCATGAACTGCTGGACTGGGTGGAACTTTGCCCCGTCACCGCCAAGAGCGTGGTGGAGCTGGGCGACATGCGCTTTCACTTTCTGCCGGTCTGCCACTCCATTCCCGAAGGTTTCGGTCTGGGCGTGGAAACGCCGGTGGGCCGCATTGTCCACAGCGGCGATTTCAAGATCGATCCTGATCCCCTGCATGGCTCAGGCACCGATCTCAACGTGTTCCGCCGCTTTGCCGGCCCGGAGGGCGCGCGCCTGCTGCTGTCCGACTCCACCAATGTGGAGCGGCCGGGCCGCTCCATCAACGAACGGCAGGTCAAGGAGGCCCTGGGCAAGGTCTTTGCCTCGGCCGAGGGGCGCATCGTCATCACCCTCTTTTCCAGCCACATTCAGCGCATTCAGGAAGTCTTCGATCTGGCGCGCGAGTACGGACGCACCGTGGTCATCAGCGGCAAATCCCTGGCCAACAACATCGAGATGGCCCGCGATCTCGGCTTTGCCAAGCTGCCCCCCCATTTCTTCAACGCCCACAACGGCGTGCCCGATCTGCCGGACGAAAAGCTGGTGCTCATCGTCACCGGCGCGCAGGGGGAGCCGCTGTCGGCGCTCTCGCGCATGGTCATGGGCGGGCACCGTCAGCTGCGGGTGCGCAAGGGCGACACCGTGGTCATGAGTTCGCGCATGATCCCCGGCAACGCCAAGGCCGTTTCCCGCCTGATCAACGAGATGTACCGCCTGGGCGCGGAAGTGCTCTACGAGAGCATGCACACCATCCACGCCTCGGGTCACGGCTATGTGGAAGAATTGCGGGACATGCTGGAAGCCGTGCATCCCGAGATCTTCGTGCCTGTGCACGGCGAATACCGCCACCTTGTCAAGCACGCCCGCCTTGCCCGCGCCTGCGGCGTGGCCGAGGACAAGACCGTCCTGCTGGAGGACGGCAGCGCCCTGACCCTCCTGCCCGACGGTTTCCGGCAGGAAGCCCCGGTGCCCATGGAATGCACGCTCGTGGACGGCAAGGGGGTCGGCGACGTGGGCACGGCCGTGCTGCGCGAACGCCGCATCCTTGGCGACGAGGGGCTGGTCATCGTGCTGCTGGTGCTGGATGCGGAAACCGGCATGGTGCTGCACGGGCCGGAAATGTTTTCCCGGGGTTTTGTGTTTGAACAGCAGTACAGCCATTTGCTGGAAGACGCCAAATGTCTGGTGCTCGACGAAATCGAGGCCGCGCGCCCCGGCCAGCTCACCCGCCTGCAGGACGGCATCCGTGCCTCGCTGCGGCGCTTTTTCCGGCGCGTACTGGAGCGCGATCCCATCGTGGTGGCCATTGTCAGCGAAATCTGATTCCCGGAAGCAGGCGCCATGACGCATCGCCCGTTGCGCAAACTGTGCCGCCCCGTGCCCCTTGTGGGCCTCTGCCTGCTGGTGCTGGGCCTTGTCCTGCTCTGGCACATCTGCCGCACCGGCACGGCGGCCCGGCTTGTCCCGCCCCTGCCGCTCCATGCGCCCGGCTTTACGCAATCCACGCCCGAGGGAGCCTCAGTGCGCGTCGTCCCCCTGGCCGGCCCGCGCCTGCGCAGCCCGGCCAGCCCGCCGCCCGCCGGCAACTGACGCCTGTGCGCCTTGACCTTTTTCCGGTCATACCTATATTTTCAAGGAAACCCGTTGCGCATCATGCGCAGCCCACCACACAAGCAGAGAGACAGCATACGCATGAACTGGGACTGGGACAAACTGCAGGAAAAGCGGGAAAAGCAGCAACGAAATCGCCCCGCTCCTCCTGAACCGAACCGTGACGATTTCGACGACTTCGACCGCGAACGCGAGGAAAGCCGCTTCCGGCAAGTCCGCCGCGGCGGCCCGCACAACAATATCCCCAACTTTCCGAAATTCGGCCTGCCGCAAGGCATGCTCATCGGCGGCGGCGCGCTGATCCTGCTGGTCATCTGGCTGCTGTCGGGCATCTATATCGTCAATCCCGGCGAAGCAGGCGTCGTCCTGCGCTTCGGACAATACAATCGCACGGTCGGCCCCGGCCCCCATTATGCCCTACCGGTGCCCATTGAAACCGTCTACAAGCCGCAGGTGACGCGGGTGCTGCGCAGCGAGGTGGGCTATCGCTCCGCCGGCGAAAGCAGCACCTACCAGAAGGGACAGGTGCGCCCCATCCTTGCCGAAGCCTCCATGCTCACCGGCGACGAAAACATCGTCAACGTGCAGTTCAGCGTGCAATACCGCATCGCCGATCCCGTGGCCTACCTCTTCAACATTCACGAACCGGATGCCCTGGTGCGCAGCGCCGCCGAGGCCGCCATGCGCGAAGTCATCGGCAACAGCCTCATCGACTCGGCCATTACCGACGGCAAGCTGCAGATTCAGGCCGACGCCACCAATCTGCTGCAAAATATTCTGGATCGCTACCATACCGGCCTGCGCATCATCGCCGTGCAGCTGCAGGATGTGCATCCGCCGGACGAGGTGCGCGACGCCTTCAAGGATGTGGCCAGCGCCCGCGAGGACAAGATCCGCATCATCAACGAGGCCGAGGCCTACCGCAACGAACTTTTGCCCCGCGCCCGCGGCGAAGCGGCAGCCATCCGCAACAAGGCCGACGCCTACAAGGCCACCCGCATCCAGAATGCCGAGGGCGAGGCCGCGCGCTTCACCGCCCTGAGCGGCGAACACCAGCGCGCCCCCAGGGTCATGGAGCAACGCCTGTATTACGAAGCCCTGGAAGACATCCTGCGCAATGCGCGCGAAAAGGTGCTTCTGGACGGCAAGACGCCGGAACGGATACTCCCCTATCTGCCCCTGTCCGGCCCCACGCCGCCCACCGCAGCAGGCCCGCAGGAGAAGCGATGATATGAACAAGCCCATGATATTCCTTGTGGCCGTGATCCTCGGCCTCTTTCTGGTTTCGCAGAGCGCCTTCACCGTACACGAGAGCGAAAAGGCCCTGGTGCTCCAGCTGGGGGAACCCCTGCCCGAAGTCTACGGGCCGGGCCTGCACTTCAAGCTGCCCCTCATCCAGAAGGTCATTCTTTTTGACGCCCGGGTGCTGGATTACACGGCCTCTTCCCGCGAAGCCTACACCGTGGACAAGAAAACCATCGTGCTGGACAATTTCGCCCGCTGGCGCATCAGCGATCCCCTGCAATTCTACCGCACCATGCGCAGCATCCAGGGCGCTCAGGCCCGTCTGGACGACGTGGTCTATTCCCAGCTGCGCGCGCTGGTGGGCGCCTATACCCTGACGCAGGTCGTGTCGTCCGACAGGGCCACCATCATGGAAAAAGTCACGCAAAATGCCTCGGAGATCATGCGCCCCTACGGCGTGGAAGTGCTCGACGTGCGCATCAAGCGCGCCGACCTGCCCGAAGCCAACCAACGGGCCATTTTCGACCGCATGCGGGCCGAACGCGAGCGTCAGGCCAAACAGTACCGTTCCGAAGGCGACGAGGAGGCTACCCGTATCCGCTCCGACGCGGATCGCCAGAAAGCCCTGATCCTGGCCGAAGCCGCGCGCGACGCCCAGATCGTCCGCGGCGAAGGGGATGCCCGCGCCGCCGCCGTCTTTGCCGATGCCTACGGCAAGTCGCCGGAATTCTACAGTTACCAGCGCTGGCTGGAAACCTTGCGCAAGGGGCTTGAAAAGAACAGTTCCCTGATTCTTTCCAACAACGCCCCGCTGCTCAACCCGCAACAATGACACGCCGCACGGCGTGCGATGGAGATACCCATGCCTGCCTTTGCCGACGTATACGAACGTATCAAGATGGCGACCAACTGCCGCACCCAGATGGAGCTGGCCGCCGTACTGGACATCCGGCAATCCAGCATTTCCGACGCCAAACGCCGCAACACCATCCCGGGCGACTGGTTCATGAAACTTTTCGAGCGCTTCGGCCTCAATCCCGACTGGCTCAAGCAGGGCGCCGGCCCCATGTACCTGCGCACGGACAAGGGCTATGTGCCCACGGAAAAGCTCGAGGGACTGGCCGAAGATCCGGCCCATTACGGCGACCCCCAATCCCGCAGCGTCATCTGCCCGGTCTATGCCATGACCTGTCCCTACAGCGACAGCAAGCCGCGCCCCGAATTCGTCCCCGCCGGGCGGCTGGCCGTGCCCGGTTCCCTGCACCGGGAAGGCCTGATGGTCTTTCAGATGCACGGCGACAACATGATTCCCCTGCTGCCCCAGAACGCCCATTTTGGCGTGGACAGCGCGGATCAGGATATGATATCCGGCAAGATGTACGCCCTTTTTGCCCCGCATGAGGGCGTCATCGTGCGCAAGCTCTTTCTGGACGGCGAACAGGAGGCCTACCTCCTGCGCTCGGAATCCGCCCAGTATCCCGAAACCCGGCTCACCCCCCAGCAGTTCAAAAAACGCCTGCTGGGCCGCGTGATCTGGATCATGCAGGAGTTGTAATATGCGACGGTACAGGCGCGCGCTTCTGGTTCTCATGCTGGTGGGCTGTCTGGGCCTTGCCGCCTGCGGCGGCACCCAGGCCGCGGACGACGGCTCCGTGCCCATCGGCACCCGGGTGCTGGAAGCCCCGGAAAAGGACACGGCGAAAGACGGCCTCGAAGAAAAGGATCTTTCGTCCCGCACGGTGGCCCCTTCGGGGGCCGCCCCTGTTTCCGGCCTGTCGCCCGTTGCCCTGCCCGCGCCCGCCGGCGCCCTGCCCGATCCCCTGCCCGCCCCGGCGACGCCCGTGCACGGCACGCCCGCCGCCGTCTGGCAGCCCCTCCTGCAGCGGCTGGCCGCCGACGGCATTGCCGGCCCGGATGTGACGGCCCTCTTCGCCGCCCTGCCCGCCGAAGCCACCCAGTCGCCCATGGGCCGCAAGATGAAGGAACTCTACCGCAAGCGCTTTATGCCCGCGCCGCCCGTGACGGGCAAACCCCGCATGCAATATTACAAGGGCGTGGTCACCGAGGCCAATGCCCGTACCTGCGCCGCCTTTGTCCGCGAAAACGAGGCCGCCTTCCGCAAGGCCCGGGAAAGCTACGGCGTGCCGCCGCAGGTGGCCGTGGCCCTGCTCTTTGTGGAAACCCGCCTTGGCCGCGTGCTCGGCGATGTCAAGGAAAACGCCTTCTATACCCTTGCCAGCATGGCCGTCAGTCGCGATGTGGACAGCATCAGCCAGTGGCTGCCGCAGCTGCCGGGTTACCAGAAGCATCTGGACTGGTTCGCCGAAACCATGCCCAAGCGCGCGGACTGGGCCTACCGCGAAACCCGCGCCCTCGTGGAGCACATGCTCAGGGATCAGGTGCCCGCCGAGCACCTCCCCGGATCCATTTACGGGGCGGTGGGCCTCTGCCAGTTCATGCCCTCCAATATTTCCACCTACGGCGCGGACGGCGACGGCGACGGCCGGGTCGATCTTTTTACCATTCCCGATGCCGTCGCAAGTCTCTCCCATTATCTGTACAAGCACGGCTGGCGCGCCGGTTTGAGCCGCCAGCGTCAGCATGCCCTGCTCATGCGCTACAACAAGTCCACGGTTTACGCCAATACCATTCTGGCTCTGGCCGATCTGGTGGCCAAGCAGCTGCAGGGAAAGGGCGTCTGATTCCCGCTGCCGGCATCCCGGCAATGGGGGTGCCCCTCCGAAAACGGGCCGCAACCTACTGGCAAGCCGTTCCCTCCCGGCTTGTTTGACGGGAGAGGGGGGAAATATGCCCATATCCATGCGCCACAACATGGCGGCCGCCCAGGTGGCCAATACCCTGACTTCGCAGTTTCAGGAGCTGGCCACATCCACGCGCCGCCTTTCCTCGGGGCTGCGCATCGAGGAATCCGCCGACGATCCCGCCGGGCTGGCCGTGCGCGAACTCATGCGCGCGGACATCAGCGCGCTCAATCAGGGGGTACGCAACGCCAATGACGCCATATCCCTGATTCAGACCATGGACGGGGCGCTGGGCATCATCGAGGAAAAGCTCATCCGCATGAAGGAGCTGGCCGAACAGGCCGCCACCGGCACCTATGATTCCGTGCAGCGGCTCATGATCGACAGCGAATTTCAGGCCATGGGATCGGAAATTACCCGCATTGCCCTGGCCACGGATTTCAACGGCATCAAACTGCTGGCCGGGGCGAACGCCGGCGGCGCGGCAGGGGTCAATCAGATGCTCGCCGCTAGTGGGATTTCAACGATCTGTCCGACAGCAGCGGCAACGGCAATGCGCTTTCCTCAACCGGCACCCTCTTTGTGGGCGGCGGCGCTTTGACCACGGTTGCGGTCACCCCCGGCACGGCCAGCGCCAACATCAACCTTGCCGGTACGGAAGGTTTCAGCCTTTCTCTGGACTTCAGCGCGAATCCGGGCGACAACGGTGGGGGCGGGGTCAGCGTGTTCACCTACAACAATTTGTCGGCCTTTGTGGACAATTTCGGAGTGCTGGAAGTCAGCGTCGGCGGACAGAACATCCAGAGCGCCCAATGGGCCATCGGGGTCAATGCGCCGACCTCGCTCGAAGTCCGCATCGAAGCGGACAAGGCCTTGCATGTCATCCTCAACGGCAATGACATCGGCCGAATCGCCAATGCCAATGTGGGAGGCCCGGGACAGCTTGTGCTCGGCAATCCCACGGGCACGGAGGGCAGCATCACTTATACCTCGGTCAACGCCAGACAGGATGCCAATGCCGGGCAGGGCGGAGGCGGCGGAAACGGCGGAGACGCCGCCGTGGACGGCGATCCCGCCCCGGGCAGGGTGCTCATCCACTTCGGCACGGGCAATGATTCCGCCGAGGATTACTATGTCATCGACAAGTCCGACGCCACCCTGAACGGCCTGGGCATTGCCGATGCGGACGTGACCACCCAGACCAATGCCCAGACGAGCCTGACCCGCATCGAGGACGCGCTGGTGCGCCATGCCGAAATTCGCACCTACCTCGGGGGCCTGCAGAACCGGCTGGAAAATACGGTCAGCAACCTGACCATCCAGAGCGAAAATACCGCCGCTTCCGAATCCCGCATTTCCGATGTGGACGTCGCGCAGGAAATGCAAACCTTTATCCGCAATCAGGTACTGACGCAATCGGCGGTTTCCATGCTGACTCAGGCCAACAGCATGCCCCGCATGGTCATGAGCCTGATTTTCTAGCGTGGCCCCCTTAAGCGCCGTTCATTTCCGCCGATAAAAAAGGAAAATGGACAACGCCGCTGTCGGGAAAAGCCTGTTCCCGTTCCGCGCAAGGCGCGTTGTCCGTTCCGGTTTCCTTCCCGTCGGGGCCGTTCCGCATACGCGGAGCGGCCTTGGTCATTTTCGGCCTGCCCCCGCTTTCTTGCCAAGCGGAAGCGGCAATGGCATACTGCCTCCCATGTCAGTCCTCATGCCCCCATGCGACAGCGGCCCCCTGTTCCCGCATCCCTATTCGCCGCTTCCCGAACCGACGCTGACGCCCGCGCCCCCGGCGCAGGCCGCACCTGACGCTGCCGCCTGCGAAGCCCTCTGGGACAAATACGATATGCTGCCCCACATCCGGCGCCACAGCCGCGTCGTTGCCCACATTGCCGTCGAACTGGCCCGGCGCGCCCTGGCACGCGGCTTCAGCGCGGACATCCCCACGGTGCGGGCCGCCGGACTCCTGCATGATCTGGCCAAAACCTACAGCATTCAGCACGGAGCGGGCCATGCCCACCTCGGCGCAAGCTGGGTGGTGAGCGAAACCCGCAATTACGCCGTGGCCCAGGGCGTCATGCTGCATGTGCACTGGCCGTGGCGTGTGCCCGTTGACGATGCCTCCCGCCTCTGCAGCCTGCCGTTCTTCATTCTTTACGCCGACAAGCGCACCATGCACGACCAGTGCGTTACCCTTGAGGTGCGCTTTGCCGATCTGCTGGAACGCTATGGCCGCACCGAGGCCGCTCGCGAGGGCATCGAGGCGTCCTACCGGCAGGGCCTAACCATTGAACGCGCGCTCGAAGCGCATCTGGGGTGTTCTCTCCATGAAGATTCTTTTGATTGCGGGCGGCTGGTCCTCTGAACGCGAAATTTCCCTCGTGGGCGCGCGCGGCATGCAGGCAGCTCTGGAACAGCGCGGCCACAGCGTGACCTTCTTCGATCTGCTCGACGGTTTTGATACGCTGCTCCAAACCGCGCAACAGCACGATTTCGCCCTCATCAACCTGCACGGCGCGCCCGGCGAGGACGGCCTCGTGCAGGCCATGCTGGAACGCGTGAACTGCCCCTATCAGGGTTCCGGCCCGGCCGGTTCCTTCCTTGCTCTCAACAAGGCCGCCGCCAAGCAAATCTTCCGGCTGGCCGGTCTGCCCACTGCGGACTGGGTGCTGCTCCCCCGCCGGCCCGCCCCTGACTGGACGCCCCCCTTCGGCTGGCCCGTCTTTGCCAAGAGCAATACCGGCGGTTCCTCCCTCCATCTGGGCCGCGCCGCCTCCCGCGCGGAACTGGAACCCGTCCTTGACGAAATATTCGCCGCCGGGGAGTGCGCCATCATCGAACCCCAGCTTACCGGACAGGAGGTCACCTGCGGCATTCTCGGCAGCACCGCCCTGGCCCCCATTCTCATCCAGCCCGTGGCCGGCGACTTCTTTGACTTCACCAGCAAATACGCCAAGGGGGGGGCGCGCGAACTCTGCCCCGCCCCCCTGCCCGAGGCCGTTACCGCCGAAGTCCAGCGCATCGCCCTTGCCGCCCACAAGGCGCTGGGCCTTGACGGCTACAGCCGCGCGGATTTCATCCTCGGCCCGGACAACAGCCTGCACCTGCTCGAAGTCAACACCCTGCCCGGCATGACCCCCACGAGCCTCGTGCCGCAGGAAGCCGCCGTGGCCGGACTGGACTTCGGCCAGCTGCTGGAACGCCTCATGGAACTGGGCCTGCAACGCCACGCCGCACGCTGATCCGCGGCACGGCCTCCCCGATGCGCCGTCCCGGGCTTCCGGCCTCCCCCGGATCCCCACGGCAACATACGCAGCGCAGCCACCCCGGGCAGGAGAAAACGCCATGACCCCCGCCGTGACGGCCCATGTGGCCGCCGTTCTGACCATCTTCGTCTGGGGCGCGACCTTCGTTTCCACCAAGGTTCTGCTCACCGGCTTCACCCCGGTGGAAATCCTCTTCCTGCGCTTCGCGCTCGGCGCGCTCGCCCTGGCCCTCGCCAATCCCCACCGCCTGCGCACCCGCAACTGGCGCGAAGAAGGCCTCTTCGCCCTTGCCGGACTCTGCGGCGTGACCCTCTACTTCCTCTGCGAAAATGTGGCCCTCACCCATACCCTGGCCGCCAATGCCGCCGTGCTCGTCTCCACCGCCCCCTTTCTCACCGCCCTGCTGGCCCGCTTCCTGCTTGGCGAAAATTTGCGGCCCCGCTTCTTTCTCGGCTTCTTCTGCGCCCTGGGCGGCGTCCTCTGCATCAGCATCAACAGCGGGGCCGTGCTGCGCCTCAACCCCCTCGGGGATTTCCTCGCCTTCCTCGCCGCCCTGGCCTGGGCCTTCTACTCCATCTTTACCCGCAAAATCGGCCAGTGCGGCTACAACATGGTGCAGGCCACCCGCCGCATCTTCTGCTGGGGCCTGCTCCTCATGCTCCCCATCCTGCCCCTTGTCGATCTGCGCTGGCAGTGGGAGCGCTTCACCCAGCCCGTCCTGCTCGGCAATCTCCTCTTTCTCGGTCTCGGCGCTTCCGCGCTCTGCTTCGCCACCTGGAACTACTCCATCAAAATCCTCGGCGCCGTCAAAACCAGCGTCTACATCTACCTTGTGCCCGTCGTCGCCGTCCTGACCGCCCTCATCGTCCTCCATGAACCCCTCACCTGGCTTGCCGCCACCGGCATGGCTCTCGTCATTCTCGGCCTCGCCATCTCGGAAAGCCGCCTCCCCTTCCGCCGGCACACGCAGAGAGGAACGCGTCAGACGTCGCTGTGACTCCCGCGGCGGCGTGCCCCCGGGTCTGACAACGGCTTTCGGGAATGGGGGAGAGAAGCCCCCCTTTGTTCACGACGGGCCTTCCCCCGCATGAACCCGCACCGCCCCACGCCATTGCATTCCGCTTGCGTCCCGGGGCAGGGGCGGCTAGGGTTGCGGGCATGAGCACATCCATTTTTGAATTGCGGCATCAGGACGGGAAGGCGCGTGCGGGGGTGATACACACGGCGCACGGGGACATTCCCACGCCCATTTTCATGCCGGTGGGTACGGTAGGGTCGGTGAAGGCCGTTGCGCCGGACGATCTGGCGGCCATTGGCGCGCCGATCATTCTGGGCAACACCTATCACCTGTATTTGCGGCCGGGGCACAAGCTGGTGGAGCGCCACGGGGGCCTGCACGGCTTTGCGTCATGGCCGGGGGCCATTCTGACGGACAGCGGCGGCTTTCAGATTTTCAGCCTGAACTCCCTGCGCAAGTTGCGGGAGGAGGGCGCGGAATTTCGTTCGCATCTGGACGGCTCGAAGCATCTGTTCACGCCGGAAAATGTGGTGGACATCCAGCGCAGCCTCCATTCGGACATCATGATGGTGCTGGATGAATGCGTGCCGCACGGGGCGGACTATGCCTATACGGACAAATCCACGGCGCTGACCACGCGCTGGGCCTTGCGGGCGCGCCGGCATTATCCGGCGGGCACGGCGCACAATCTGCTGTTTGCCATTACCCAGGGGGGCTTTTTCAGGGATCTGCGGCAGCGTTCCATCGAGGAACTGTGTGCCCACGACTTTGACGGTTTTGCCATTGGCGGCCTGTCGGTGGGGGAACCCAAACCGCTGATGTACGAATTCATGTACGATCTGGCCCCGCGCCTGCCGCAGGACAAGCCGCGCTATCTCATGGGCGTGGGCACGCCGCTGGACATCGTCAACGGCATTGCGGCGGGCATCGACATGTTCGACTGCGTGCTGCCCACGCGCAATGCCCGCAACGGGACGTTGTACACCTCGCTGGGCAAGATCAACATCAAGCGCCGGGAATATGCCGAGGACGACGGGCCGCTGGATCCGCAATGCGGCTGCTATGCCTGCCGCAATTTCTCGCGGGCCTATCTGCGGCATCTGTACGTCAGCAAGGAGCTGCTGGCCTTCCGGCTCAATTCGCTGCACAACCTGACCTATTTCCTTGATCTGGTGCGCGGGGCGCGGCAGGCCATTCTGGAAGACCGCTATGCCGATTTTCTGGCCGGAGTGACGGCCGTTTATCCCGAAGAGGCGGCGCAGGCTGCCGGAGGCTAGATGGCGTCAGTGTACATTTAAAAAATTA
>NHCFC04200__coassemble_796_pt1 | contig 20394 bp, 13 predicted proteins | sample NHCFC04200__metabat2_low_PE_055 | metagenome-assembled genome bin NHCFC04200
TTTCCCAAGACGTTGCGTATGGCGATAGTCCCAATCTGCGGCACATAATTGCAGAAACGATTCGATGGATCGACACCTATGGATTTTTTTCACAAAATTTGCTTATGGATAATCACACGCGCAGAATGGTCTGGCATGATTCTGCGACTGCCCTGCGCCTGAATTTCATGGCCTATCAGTTTCTGCGAATTCTTCCCCTGCCGGACTATCCCGTCACCCTGATTGAAAAACTCTTTCGAGCTTTGCTTGATCATTTCTATCTTCTTTGCGCTGACCATTTTTTCACAGCGCGCAACAACCATGGTTGGCTGCAAATGTTCGGCCTGCTGTCCTTTTGCCGGGCCATGCCGCAGGTGTGCGGCACGGAGCCTGCCGTCGCACTGACGGCAGAACGGACGCTGGCGCTGTGCCACAAACTGCTTACGCAGGACGGCATGCTGCGCGAACACAGCCCGTCCTACCAGGCATTTGCCATTACCCTGCTTGCGAATTTCCGCAATATGCTCCCCCAACAAGCCGACAGCCCAGCGTCTTCAGCCGCAACAACTCTGGACGGCTTGTTAAAAAAAATGCGCACCTGCCTGGACTGCTTCATACCCCCTGATGGACTGCTGGCAACATTTGGAGACACTCTCGCTCATCACTATGACTTTATTGAACCAGAGGTACGGCGAGCTGCCTCGCAAATGCAAAATGGCGGTCTCTACCTGCTTCCGAACAGCGGATATGCAGCCCTTCGCCTGCTCCCGCCTGAACGAAATACTGATATTTCATTTATTGTAATAGGTGGTGCATTTCATTCCCATACGCACAAGCACTGCGATGATCTGGGCTTTGTCTGGAGCGAGGGCCGGCAAAACATCCTTATCGATCCCGGCCAACAGATAAGTGACAGAACCCTGCTTTCCACTGGCAGGCTATGTGAAAAGGGGTTCTTTTATTCTGCCCCCAATTGCGTGTTTGCGGAATCAGCTCATGCCCACAATGTGGTGGAAATCAATGGCGAAAGCTGGTCACGGCGAGACAACCCGTATGGCGTCCTGCCCCTGAACGGGCGGCAGCTTTCGAAAAGACACTGGCTGCTGGAAGGGGAGTGGCAGCGTCCCGAGGGGTTCCGGCAACAGCGCAGGCTGATTCTTTCGCCCGGTCGCTGGTTGCTGGTGCAGGACAGTCTCGCCCCCCTGTCCGCCACATCGCCGGAACAGACCGCCTTTGGCCAATGGTTTCATCTTGACGCAACCGCAGAGCTTGCGGAACGGCAGGAACAAACAGCCGTCTTCGCCCTGCCCGGCGGCAGGCGGCTTGACTGCCGGAGTATTCTGCCCGATAGCTGCCTCACTTGCCACAGGGGGGAAATTTTCCCCCGGCTTCAAGGCTGGGTGGCCGAGACCTCAACGGCGCTTTACCCGGCTTGGGCCTTGGGCTGGCATCAGAAAGACACGCAGGCGACCTTTGCTGCGCTTTTTTCCCTGATTGGGCCTTGCCTTGAAGGAACACTTGGGGAAAACATGTGCACATTGCAGTTCCCGCATGAGGAAACAGAACATGTCACATGGGTGCACAAAGATAATTCGGAAACTCTTTTCTGACCACAACGCAGAAGGGAAAGTTCTGTACAACGAGTCTTTTACAAAAATGAAGATCATGCCATAATAGCAGAAAGATGTACATATCCCTTGTAAGCGTCATGCTGAAAACGATTCTTTTCCGGAACAAGATGGCATTCTGTCGTTTCCTGAAAAGCCATGAATCCACTTTCTGGCATGCGCAAATATCCGAATGAAGCCAGGAAACAATGTTGACTTTGTGGACAATTACAACCGAACTGTATAACTCAGCTTCACCCCTGCGGTAAAAGGACGTCTTCCAGAAGGTTGAGGCGGTTAGTGATCACGAGGGCAAAGTTTCTTGCATTCAGCTGATGCTGGCCTCAGCCCGCTGAATCAGTGCGTATGCCGGCCGGATGCAGCCCTGCCAAACGCATGAGGCATCAGCAAGTCCAGACAACGGAAGCAGCCCCAAAACGCTGTGCAGCTCATGCCAGCCGATCCAACCGTTCCATTACGGCCGCCAACAGGTACTGCATATGACAAAAATTGCCATCATCGTCGGCACACGCCCGGAAGCCATCAAGCTGGCTCCGCTTGTTCAGACGCTTGCCCGCCAGTCGGCATTGTCGCCCGTTGTCTGCAATACCGGCCAGCATGAGCAGCTCTGCGGCGAAACCCTGGCGTATTTCGGCATCAAGGCAGCCGCAAAGCTGGATGTCATGCGGGCCAATCAGGGACTGGCGGCCCTGCAGGGCAGGCTGCTGCGTGCCCTGGACGATTTTCTGGCCAGCGCCGCGCCGGACGGCGTCATTGTGCAGGGCGACACCATGAGTGCCTTTTGCGGCGCACTGGCCGCCTTTTACCGTCGCCTGCCCGTCTTTCATGTGGAGGCGGGGCTGCGCTCGCGAGATCTGGGCGAACCCTTCCCCGAAGAGGCCCTGCGGCAGATGCTGGCCCGCATTGCCGCCCTGCATTTTGCCCCTACCGAAGCGGCACGGAAGGCTCTCCTGGCCGAAAACATTGCGGCGGACAGCATTCATGTCACCGGCAATACGGTCATTGACGCCCTGGACAGCCTGACCGAAACCGCCCTTGACGCCGCACGGCAACGCCTTGAACAGCTGCTGGGCGGAACAGGGCCGCTGGTGCTGGTCACCGTGCATCGCCGCGAGAACCACGGCCCTCGCCTGGGCCGGATTCTGCGTGCCGTGCGCGCCTTGAGCGGACAGTTCCCGGCCTGCCGCTTTCTTCTGCCGGTGCATCCCAACCCCAATGTGGGCGAAGCGGTACGGGCCGCCCTTTCCGGGCAGGCCAATGTCATCCTCACGCAGCCGCTGAGTTATCCCGAGATGGTCTACGCCATGCGGCATGCCGTGCTGGCCTTGAGCGACAGCGGCGGCATTCAGGAGGAAGCCCCCAGTTTCGGCCTGCCGCTGCTTGTGCTGCGCTACGAAACCGAACGCCGCGAAGGCGTGGAACGGGGGCTGGCCAAACTGGTGGGTGCCGATACGGAAACCATCATTGCTGAGGCGCGGGCCGTGCTGGACAGCCCCCGCAACCGCTGCCGCCCCCCTGCCAACCCTTACGGCGACGGCATGGCCTCCCGGCGCATTGCAACATTGCTGGCAAAATTCTACTCTATGTAAAAAGGTGGCACACCATGAGTTCCGTTGTCTTTGTCAATGCCTATGAATTTGACTACCTGGGCACCCGCGCCTTGGCTTCGTGGTTATGGCAGCATGGCATTTCAACGCATTGCATCCTTCTTGATGACAACGTGCCCACCCATGTTGCCTCTCCGCAGGAAACCTTCATAGGCTACCAGTACTATACTGGTCGACTTGGCGAACACAAAGCCATGCACCATCCGCTTGAGGAGGCGGACTGGGACGCCTTGGCACAGACCATCAAAATGGAGCAACCCAAAATTCTGGGCTTCAGCGCCCGTTCTACCAACAACTTTCTTATCGAACCCATCATCCGCACCTTCAAAGAAGCCGCGCCTGAGGCGCTGCTCATCGCCGGCGGCTATGGCCCGACCCTTGAACCGGACTTGTACCTTGCCGGTGGTTTTGACGCGGTGATACGCGGCGACGGCGAAGAGGCCATTCTTGAGCTGGCGCAATGCCTTGCGCAGGGAGAGGTCGAAAAGATGCACGGCATTGCCAACACTTCCTGGAGCGTCGTACATGGCGGACATGTCAACCCTCTGCGAGATCAGCAAAGGGATTTGTCCTGCTACCCGGCCCCGCTTTCCGGCGATGCCTACTTCACCTGGATTCAGGACGGGCAATATCACCGGCACGAGGATCCCGTGTTGCATTCTAGCGCCTACCATACCTTTTTGGGCCGAGGCTGCCCGGGCAAGTGTACCTATTGTTCCGGCGGGCACTGGAAAACGCTCTACCGCAATGAAGGCAAAAAGGCCTTTCCCCGTCGCAACCGGGACATGGAAAGCGTCATCGAGGAATGCCGCAACCTGCCGGACGCCGTGAAAACCGTCGTTTTCTGCGATGAATATTGGAGCCTGCCCAGGGAAAAGACGGAAAAGTTCCTCAAGCTGTACAAGACGCATATCCGCAAGAACTTTTTTGCCTATTTTGCCTATGAACAGATGGTCGAGCATCCCGAGCTTCTGGATTTGGCCATTGATGCCGGGCTGGAGTGGACAAGCATCGGCTTTCAGACAGGCTCCCCCGATCTGCTGCAAAGTTGTTATGACAGGCAGCCGCACTTTGAGGTGATGCTCACCTATGCGTGGCGCCTCTTTAGAAACTTTGTCAGGATCAGAGCGCAGTTCATCGGCGGCAACTGCTACGAAAGCTGGGAGGATTTGGAGCAATCCTGCGATCTCATCCGCAAGCTGCCGGTATCGCTCGAGCAACCCGATGCGCTCATTGTCAGCAACATCCGTCTCAGACCCCATCCGGGAAGCCCCATCATCTCACGCTGGCCACGTGTGATCAGTCATCCCATGCCTGCGAAAGAATGGCATTTTCGCGCCATCCTGATGGAATATTGTCGTTTCTTTGCGCCGGAAGAATTTGCCGACATCACTGCGCCCTTCATGTCCGCAACAGAGAGAACGCGCCCCACCGCCATGCTGGAAAGCACGCTCCAGCAAAAACTGCGGGAAAAGCAGGTTGCCCATTACCAAAAACTTATCCAGAATACGGCAAGCGAACCTTGGATCTTTTACGGCGCAGGCGACTGTTACGCGAAAAATCGGGAGTTCTTTGCGGCTCTCAAGCCGCAGGCCATACTTGTGGACAGGGCGTTTCTTCCCTCCGTGACGCATAGGGACGGCATCCCCGTGATGGCTGCGGAAGATTTCTTTATGAACGACAAGGGCAAAGACCATAATGTGATGGTCTTTCTGAGGCATCCGATGGCCGTGAAAAGGACATTGCTGCGTCGCTACGGCATGGCATTTGACCATATTCACTCGTGCAGCCGAGTCCTTTAATCAAGCGGCAAGGCCGCTGCGTATCTCAACATCGGCGTATGCCCGCACAGCAGACAGGATAAGCATATGGATCGCAGTTTCGAGGTTTTTCTGGGACAGCGCCTCAATGAATACAGTCAGGAGGCCACGCGCCGCCGCGCCAACTGGTTGTGCGGGCAAGCCAGGGGCCGGGTACTCGATGTGGGCTGCTCGCAAGGTCTGGTGCCGTGGCTTCTGGGCCATCAGGGCATTCGGGTCACCGGCATCGATCTGGATGCCGAGGCCATTGCCTGGGCGCGGGAAAACCTGAAAAATGCCGCCCCGGAAGCGCAGAACAACATCGAACTCCTGTGCGGCGATTTTCTGGCCTACCAGCCCGCTCAGCCCTTCGACACCATCTTGGTGGGCGAATATCTGGAACATTTGCCGGACAACCTGTTGGATCAACATCTTGCGCATATGGCGCAGCTGCTGACCGACGGCGGCAGGGTGGTCATCACCGTGCCCTTGGGCCTGCACCCGCATCCGGATCATGAACAGGTCTTTTTGCCGGACAATTTTGCCGCCAAGATCGGCAGGCATTTTTCCATTCGGCAAATGGAGGTGGAAGATGCCTACCTGCGGTGCGTGGGCGACCTCGCCGCCCCCCGGCAGGCGCCTTCCCCGTCGCGGCTTCTGGCGCTGGCCGAAAAGGGCATTATCCAGCTGCAGCAAAAAGCCCTTGCCGGCAAGCGAGCCACCAAGGTGGCGGAATTGCGGGGCAAGGACGACATCGCCCTCTATCTGCGCGAAAAAGAACGGCCTGCGGCGCAAAACGCACTGGCGCAAAAGTTGGCAGCCAAGGGCCTGTGGGCGCCTTTCGTCTATGACCGCTATCTGTTCAACACGCTCAATGAACTCTATCGTGACAAGCCTCTCGTTCCCCAGCCACGCGAGCTTACCCCGCAAAGCCTTTTTGCACAGGCTGACAAGCGCATTGCTTATCTGGAAAAACTCTTCGGCTGCATGGAAGGCGCCGAGGTTCTGGAAGTCGGCTGCGGTCGCGGCGAAACAGCTGTCCGTTTGGCAGAGCGTTGCCGCTGCCGCGTTACCGGCGTGGACGCCAATAACTACCCCGAATGGCCCGAACGCCAAAGCGAAGCCGTGCGCCTTGTGGAAGTGGATTTGACCGAGCACAGCCCCCTTGCTCCGGAAAGTTTCGATTACATCTTTTCGTTTGCCGTGCTTGAACATGTGCAGCAGCCTCTGGTCATGCTGGAGGCCATGTACGCTTTGCTCAAAGCCGGGGGGCAGATGTACATTACGATCAATCTCTATCGTGGCCCCAGAGCTTCGCACCGCTACCGGGAAGTGTTCTTCCCCTGGCCGCATCTGCTGTTCGAGGATGCCGTGTTCAGCCGTTTTTACCGGGATCGGGACGGTCGTCAGGGCGTCACACCAGCCTGGGTCAACAAGCTCACGCACCTGCACTATCTGGACAAGGTGCGTCGGCTGGGCTTTGAGATCGTCAAATGTACCTATTCCACCCTGCCATTTGATCAGGACTTTTATGAATGCTTTGCGGACAAGCTGGGGCGCTATCCCCGGGAAGATCTGGAAAAGGACTTCATCAATCTCATGTTGCGCAAGCCGGAAACCTCGCCAGCACTCCGGATGGACAGCTAGCCCTGGACAGGACATTCTTGTGGCAAAACGCTGATCGCCAACATGACGTCATCGATCTTCACAGGACATTCGTATGAAAGAATTGTATTTTTCCTGCCATGCGCCCACAGCAACCTCACCGGAAGCCGCCATACGGCAATTGCGGGAAAATGTGCTCAGGGCACTGGCCGAAAAAGCGTTTTGCCCGTCAGACATGGTCTTCATGCGTCTGTTTTGCAGCGACGTCTATACGCATGCCCGGCTTCTGCCGTCCATCTGGCCCGACACCACGCCCTGCCAACGGGTGCTCATCGGGCAGACGCCGCTGGATTCCGCATACATCTCCCTGCAGGCCTACTGCATCAGGGATGCGCAAAAACGCCTTGAACAGGACGGTTCCCTGCTCGTGCAGCACGGGGCATACCGTTCGCTCTGGACGCTGGATCATCCCCCGGCGCCGTCCGACTCCTGTTCGCAGTCCGATGCCGTCATCGCCGCGTTGCGGGACAAGCTGCGGCGTCACGGCATGACCCTGCGCGATCACGTCATTCGCACCTGGTATTATGTCCGCGATGTGGACAACAATTATGCGGGAATGATCAAGAGCCGCGTCTCGCAATATGAAGCCTGCGGCCTTGGCCCGCAAACGCACTTCATTGCCAGTACCGGCATTGAGGCCTGCGCCCCGCAACCGCATACCCTGGTCTGGCTGCACGGTTATGCCCAGCTCGGACTGCAGCCTGAGCAAATCACCTACCTCAAGGCGACGGATCATCTGTCCCCGACCCATGTCTACGGCGTCAACTTTGAACGGGGCACACGTATCCTCTATGGCGATCGGATGCATGGCCGCATCTCGGGCACGGCCAGTATCGATCATGAAGGGCATGTCCTGCACAAGGGGGATGTCGTCCGCCAGTTCGAGCGGGCCGTGGAGAATGTGGCAGCGCTCTTGCATGAAGGCGCAATGTCGCTTCAGCATTTGCAAGCCGCCACCATCTACCTGCGCGACAGTCACGACTGCCCGCGCATTGCCCCGCTGGTCAAAAGCCTGTTGCCGGCGAACTGCGCCGTCAATATCACGCACGGCCCGGTTTGCCGCCCGGACTGGCTTGTGGAAATCGAGGGGGAAGCCATTGCCCCGTGCCAGTCAGCCTTTCCGCCTTTTTTGTAGAGGGAAATGCCATGAGTCAGGCCCTGCAACGCCGCCTTGCCCGTCTTTTTCCCCAAGGGAACGAAACGCTCTGGCTGGATTGCCGGGCAGGCGTTCCCGCACTGGCCACGGCGCTGCCCGTGGCTGTCATCGGCCTGAATTTTCTTGCCGCGGCTGCCGGGGCCATGTGCCTGCCCGCCCGAAGTTTGGTGCTGGACATGGACGGCGGCGCGGACATGGAAGACGCCATCCGTTCGGGTGTTGACGGCATCCTGTGCTCGCCGCGTCTGCCCTGGCCCCGGCTGGCTCTCCTCGCGCAACAGTGCCGCCGTTGGAACTATCCCTTCATTGCCGACTGCCGGGAGGCCCCGCCGCAGGCAGTGAGCCGCTTTTACGCCCTGGGCGCCCACGCCGCACTTGTTGCCGCGGCGCAGTCCATCCCGAACATCTTTCCCTACGGCACCAGCCATCTCATTTCCTCTGATACGGCAATGTATACCCCCAAGCCGACAGGAGTCCCTCATGAGCATTGATACCATGACCTGGAATGAGCTGCCCGAATTTGACAACAAGCGGGTCATCATCTTCGGAACCGACAAGGACGGCACGGCCCTGATGGAACACATCCAGACCAGACATCCGTCCATCACGGTGGATTTTTTCCTGAAGCAGCCCACGGCGACCCACAGGCAGCATTTTGGCCTGCCCGTCCTGACCGTGGAAGAGGCCCGGGCACAGGGCCTGCTGGCGGGTGCGAACATTCTGATCGCCCACACCAAACCCGTGGACGTGCTCAATACGCTTCTGGACGACAGCCCGGCGGAAATCCGTCTGGTTTCCCGCCTGCTGCACGGCCTTTTTCATGCCGGCAATGCGTCTGCCCCCCTGCGGGCGGAAAAACGGATCACGCCGTTTTTTCTTGAACGCGGCACCCCGCAGATTCCCGCCCTTGTCACCAACGCCTATCAGGCGGGCGGCCCCGGGGGAGAAAGCGTCTTTGAAATGGCCGACTTCCAGAATCAGGAATATGTGACATGGCATATGCCGTCCCCGGCCTGCCCGCTTTCCCTCAAGGAACTGAGCACGGTCGTCCCGCAGGATGCGTTGCCCATGCGCATGTCCCATCTGAGCTATCTGCTCTGGAAGCGCAGCGTTCATGTGACGCAGCTCTCGCCTTCGCGGCGCTGGCTCATGGGCGTGCGCTACAACTGGTTCTGGCTGGACATCCTGAATACCGAAACCGGCGAGCTGACCCGCTGGCACGATCTGCCGCCCGAGGACGGTTTGTGGGACTATGTGGCCACAGGCGACTTTGACGGCGAGCGGGACAGCTTTCTCTTTGTCCGCTGGCCTGTGGCGGACGCCATTGCAGGCATGCGGGACGGCAGCAACCGTGTGCATTGTCAGGTGGGACGACTGGATCTGGACACCATGCGGGCCGATATCCTGCACGAGTTCGATTTTCAGGATCGCATCCATCAGTGCACCATTTCGGGCGACGGACGCTACATGGTCTTCGCCCCCATGCGCATGCTGCGTCCGGGCGGCGATCCCAGACAGCTGAAGCAGGAAGACATCATGCGCAACTTGCAGGAGACCGTGGTGCTGGACAGCATGGCCACCCTCGATCTGCATACGGGCAAGGTCTGGTTCACGGAAATACCGTATCCCATTCCGGCCCATTTTGAACTCGATCCCTTTGATCCGCATGTATTCTATGTGTCCACGCACAGTCTCATGCCCCATGCCGACGGCGTGCTCTGCTTCCAGCCGGGCACGCTGCACAAGATGCGCATTCTGGACGGAGAAACCGTCATGGAAGGCACCTATACCCATCCCGGCTTTATCCGCACGACCCAGCACTGCGTCTTTGCCTGGAACGGCGCGCCCTACATTGCGGCCACCAATCAGAACAAGCTGGAAATCATCGACGCCCGGGAGATGCGCCTTTGGCATTGCCACAAGATCGCTGACGACCCCTTCTATGACAATGCCGATTTCAATGACCCGGAATTTCTGAAAAAGCCCTTCAACCTGCCGCCCCAGCCGGCATGGTGCGACTCGGTCTCGGCTTCGGGCGACGGACGCTACCTGGTGTTGCATCTGCACGACCGCTTCGCCATTTTTGACATGGAAAAGAAGTCCGTGGTGGGGAGCGTCGTCCACCGTGATAACGCTCGCCCCTCGTCGCACGGTCGCTATTGGATGCAGAATGCGCCGCAGGACTGCATTGAGAGCAGGTACCGGGCATTCCGGCGGTAGGCACCACAGCGCCGGATTCGGGAAGAAGAAACGCCGGTCTCTTTCCGTGGAAAGGGAAACCTTTTGTCCGCAGAAGGTTTCCCTTTCCGAAAAAGAGGGCAAGGCATCAGGGCAGAACGCGAGAGCTTCAGTCCTGATGCTTTTTTTGCCAGCTTTTTTCGGTACCGGTGCGGAGGCGGGCGATATTTTCGCGGTGTTTCCAGACCACGAGGCCCCAGACGCAGAGGCCGAGGGGGAGCCATGTCCAGATGCCGCAGAAGAGCAGGCCGAGGACAAGGGCGCTGACAAGGGTCAGCGAGCCAAGGGAAACATAGCCGCTGCGCCAGATGACGAGCAGGCAGAGCAGACAGGCGCCAAAGAGCGGCCAGAAGGCCAGCGGCAGGAAGATGCCGATGCTGGTGGCCACGGCCTTGCCGCCGCGAAAGCGCATGAAGCAGGAGAATACGTGTCCGAGCACGGCAGCCAGGGCCGTGAGGCTGACCCAGAAGGGATGCAGCTCAAGGTGCAGGGCCAGGCAGACGGGCAGCGCGCCCTTGCCGAGATCGCAGGCCAGGGTGAGCACCCCCCAGCCGAAGCCGCAGAGACGGGCCACATTGGTGGCGCCGGTATTGCCGCTGCCGTCCCTGCGGGGGTCAATGCCGCAGAAAACGCGGGCAATGACCAGCCCCCACGGGACGGAGCCGACCACATAGGCCAGGACGATACAAAGCAGTTCCGACATGGGATCTCCTTGAGGGGACGCATCAGCTGTCGGCTGTGCGAGCTTCCAGAATCATGATTTCATTGTACAGGGGATTGACGCGGCCGATGCGCACCTCCACCGCCGTGCCGGGGCAGGCCCGTTCATCGAACTGGCGGCGCTTGCCGCGCAGGAAAATTCCCTGATCCGGCAGGCTGACCGTGGCGAACATGTCGTTTTCCTCGGTAATGACGCCGGGCCACCAGATTTTGTCGCCCTGCTGGCGGAAGTAGAGCAGCTTCCAGTAGCGCGGACGGAAGCGCTGCACCTGCCCGGCGGCTTCGAGGGCCGCATTGAGGTTGACGAGCAGTTCGGCCAGGGCGGCGGCATCCCAGCGCGGGCTGCCGTGGGCCAGCCAGTGGGCGATTTGGGCCTCGTTGATCAGGTCGGGGTAGCGCCGCAGGGGCGAGGTCACGGGCGCATAGCGGGGCAGGCCGAGGGCGGCATGGGGGCGGGCCTGCACTTCCAGCGAGGACGGAGCCAGCGCCCGCATGACGCGGGTCATGTCCTCGGGGCGCGTCCAGACGCCGGCATATTCACGGGGCAGGGCCACGTCCTGGGTACGGTGCAGCAAGGGCAGGCCCTCCCGGGCGGCCCAGTCGGCCACGGCGGCGGAGGCGAGAATCATCATTTCGGCCACGGCGGCCTGACTGTCCGGGCAGGCCTCGCCCGCCTCCAGATGGACAACGGTCTGCGCGCCTTCGCCTTCCAGCCGGATGACGGGTTCGGGACGATCCATGACCACGGCTCCGTTGCGGATGCGGGCCGCCTGCCGGGCGCGTTCAAAGGCATGGGCCAGACACAGGGTCTCGGCAAAGGGCGCGGCGGGATTGTCCGGCAGGGGGGCATGGTCGCGGCGGGCATCGAGCACGGCCTGCGTGTCGCGATAGGTGAGGTTGGCGGCCAGCCGCACGCGGGCGGTAAAGAGTTCGCAGGGGGCGGCGTTGCCGTCCGCGTCCACGGCCACGCGCACGCAGAAGGCGGGGCGTTCCTCGCCCGCCCGTAGGGAGAAGACATCGGTGCCGAGGTGCTCGGGCAGCATGTGGCAATCGCCCTCGGGCAGATAGATGCTGGTGCCGCGCCGCAGCACGGTCTTGTCGAGGGGGGAGCCGAAGGGCCAGCACAGGGCCGGGTAGGCCAGGGCGAGGGTGAGGAGAAAGCCGCCGTCCGGCGCGGCTTCCAGATGGAAGGCGTCGTCCACGTCGCGGGTGCTGGCGCTGTCGATGCTGATGAAGGGCAGATCGCAGGCGGGCAGGGGAACGTCCCGACTGCGGGCGATCAGATCCCGCACCTCGTCGTTCCAGCGATGCCACCAGTCGTCCCCGGCCTTATAGCCCGCGCGGTCGAACCAGAAGTTGTAGTGCGGCGGCACGATGCCCCAGGCCATGAGCAACTGCACGGGCAGATGGGGCACATCGGGCAGGCCCTTGCTCAGCATGCGCCAGAGGCTGTCATATTCCTGATTGTCCGGGTCGGCCATGCAGGCGAAAAGCAGGTGTTCCAGCCGCCGGGCCACATCCGGGGCGGGCCATTCGGCGGAGCCGCCGTTGCCGTCGGCGTCCGGCGCCGGCGGCAGGGAGCGTTTTTTGCAGGCCACGTCCCAGAGCAGGCGGAAAAAGCTCGCGCCGCCCACGGTGAGGGCCTCGCGATCCTCGCGTTCCCGTTGTTCATTCTGGCGTTTTTCCACGGTTTCGGCGTCGAAGATCTGGAAGACGGGCGGCTGGAAGCGGAAATGACTCTTGCAGGCCAGCAGGGCGCGACCGTGGGCGGCGATGCTGTCCACGTCGGGATCGCTGCCCGAGAGTTCGGCAAACCAGCGGGCCGGCGCCTCATTGACCTCGCCCTGGGCCATTTCCCAGAGTTCGTGCACCGGTACGGCGGCGGCCAGTTCCTCACGGCGTTTGCGGCAGTCTTCCAGCAGGCGCACGGCTTCCTCGCGGCCGGGCAGGGGGCCGGACAGTTGCGGCCCGGCCCACGGCAGCAGGCGTGAGGCCGTGAGGCGGGTTTCCCGGCGGTTGGGCAGCAGAAGGCGCACCTTGCCGCCCCCGTCCTCGATGACCAGGGCCAGATGCACGGCATTGCCTTCCAGAAATTCCACAATGCAGCCCGTCCCGGGATACTGCACGCACGACGACATAGTTCCTCCCCCGCGTCACACGCGTGACGCGCACCATGCTTTTTTCTCGCTCCAACCATTGATAATCGGTCATTTTTATCAATCTGGCAAGTCCCGCCGCAGGGGCCGGCAAGCGCGACTTTGACGCCACGGCGGGAAGCGGCTATGGTGACCTTTCTACCATATAAGCAGCCGCCCCGCAGGGGGCAGAGGAAGGCCATGAGCATCATCTACCAGTCCAGCGGCAATCGTCCGCTGCCGTTGCAGGATGTGGAGCAACCCCAGCTCTACCGGGAGCTTTTCCCCTACACGAGCATTTGCCGCACCGCCTTTGACGATGTGCTGCTCGCGCCGCGACCGGCCGAGCAGATGCGCATCACCGACACGACCTTCCGCGACGGGCAGCAGGCCCGCCCGCCGTATACGGTCAGGCAGGTGGCGAAGATGTTTGACTTCCTGCACCGTCTCGGCGGCAAGAGCGGCCTGATCACGGCCTCGGAGTTCTTTCTCTATTCGGCCAAGGATCGCAAATGCATTGACGTCTGCCGGGCGCGCGGCTACCACTTCCCGCGCGTGACGGCCTGGATTCGCGCCAATCGGGAGGATCTCAAGCTGGCGCGGGACATGGAATTCGACGAAACCGGCATGCTGACCAGCGTGTCGGACTACCATATTTTCCTCAAGCTGGGCAAAACCCGGCAGCAGGCCCTGGACATGTATGTCGCCCTGGCCGAACAGGCCCTGGAATGGGGCATCATCCCCCGCTGCCATTTCGAGGATGTGACCCGGGCGGACATTTACGGCTTCTGCCTGCCGCTGGCCCAGCGGCTCATGGAGCTGTCGCATCAGAGCGGCATGCCGGTGAAGATCCGCCTTTGCGATACCATGGGCTACGGCGTGCCCTATCCCGGGGCCGGGCTGCCGCGTTCGGTGCAGCGCATCGTGCGCGCCTTCACCGACGAGGCGGGCGTGCCGGGCCAGTGGCTGGAATGGCACGGGCACAACGACTTCCACAAGGTGCTCGTCAACGGCGTGACGGCCTGGCTCTACGGCTGCGGCGCGGTCAACAGCACATTGTTCGGCTTTGGCGAGCGCACGGGCAATACCCCGCTCGAAGCCCTGCTCGTGGAATACATTTCCCTGACCGGGGACGATGCCGCCGCCGACACCACCATTCTGGCCGAGGTGGCCGAGTTCTTTGAAAAGGAACTCAATTACCGCATTCCCTACAATTATCCCTTTGTGGGGCGCGACTTCAACGCCACCAGCGCGGGCGTGCATGCCGACGGTCTGGCCAAGAACGAGGAGATCTACAATATCTTCGACACCACCCGCCTGCTGGGCCGTCCCGTGCCCATCATCGTCACCGACAAGACCGGGCGTTCGGGCGTGGCCTACTGGCTCAACGTCAATCTGCGCCTGCCCCCGGAAAAGCAGGTTTCCAAGAAGCATCCCGCCGTGGGCCGCATCTACGACGCCATTGTGGCCCTGTACGAGAACGGGCGCACCACCCACCTGTCCCATGACGAGATGGAGGCGCTGGCCCAGGAGTTCATGCCCGAACTTTTCGTGACCGAATTCGATCACATGAAGCATCTGGCGGGCGAGCTGGCGGCGCACCTCATCATCCGGCTGGCGCGTCAGTCGGAACTGCTGGACTTCGGGCAGAACGCCTGCGCCCGGCTGGATGCCTTCACGCGGGAATTCCCCTTCATCCAATATCTCTATCTCACGGATACCGAGGGCAAGCTCAAGTGTTCGGCCATCACCGATCCGGCCTACAAGGAGCGCTATGAGGCCCTGCCCATCGGCTACGACTTCTCGCAGCGCGAGTGGTTCAAGCAGCCCATGCAGTCGGGCGATCTGCATATCATGGATGTGTATCAGTCCCAGTTCACGGGCAAGCTGGTCATTACCGTGTCCTGCGCGGTCACCAACGACAAGGACGACATCGTGGGCGTGCTGGGTGCGGATATTCAGCTCGAGCAGCTCCTGCAGCGGGCGCAGGCTCTCAAGCAGGAAGTGCGCTCCGAAGATGAGGAATAGCCCGCGAATGCAGGAACGGAAGAAGGGAAGAAGCATGAAAAAAACGGTCTACTGGATAGAGGGCGACGGCATCGGCAAGGAAATCTGGCAGGCGGCGCGGCCGGTCATTGACGCGGCTCTGGCCCGCGAGAGCGAGGATCGCATCGAATGGCGGGAGCTGCTGGCCGGGGAAAAGGCCGAGGCCGAAACGGGCAGCCCCCTGCCCGAAGCCACGCTTGAAGCCCTGCGGGATGCCTCCGTGGCCATCAAGGGGCCGCTGGGCACGCCGGTGGGCAAGGGCCGCCGCAGCCTCAATGTGGCCCTGCGCCAGACCCTTGACCTTTATGCCTGCATCCGGCCCATCCGACATTTCAGCGGGCTGGAGACGCCGGTCAAGCATCCCGAGAAGGTCAACATGACCATTTTCCGGGAAAATACCGAAGACGTGTACGCGGGCATTGAATACGCCGCCGAAACCCCGGAGGCGAAGAAGCTCATTGCCTTTTTGCGCGAGGAATTCGGGGTGGGCAAGATCCGCGAGGATGCCGCCGTGGGCATCAAGCCCATGAGCGCCTTCGGTTCCGAGCGGCTGGTGCGGCGCGCCCTGCGCTATGCGCTGGACACCGGCCAGCCGTCCCTGACCCTTGTCCACAAGGGCAACATCATGAAGTTCACCGAAGGCGGCTTCCGCCAGTGGGGCTATGATGTGGCCGCCCGCGAATTCGGCGATCAGACCTGCACGGAAAAGGACGCCGTACCCGGCCGACTGGTCGTCAAGGATCGCATTGCCGACGCCATGTTTCAGGAGGCGCTCCTGCATCCCGAGCAGTACCACGTCATTGCCACGCCCAACCTCAACGGCGACTATCTCTCAGATGCGCTGGCCGCGCAGGTGGGCGGCCTCGGCCTTGCACCGGGCGTGAACATGTCCGACTCGCTGGCCTTCTTCGAGGCCACGCACGGCACCGCCCCCACCATTGCCGGGCAGGACAGGGCCAATCCCGGCAGCGTCATCCTCTGCGGGGCGCTCATGCTGGAACACATGGGCTATGCGGCGGCGGCGGAACGCATCCGTGCGGCCATGAGCAAGGCCATTGCCGGTCGGGCCGTGACCGAGGATCTGGCGGATCAGGTGAGCGGCGCGCGTGTGGTGGGCTGCCGCGAATTCGGGGACATTATCGGCGCGGCCCTGTAGGCTTCCGTTCCGGCGGCAAGCCCGGCCGGAGCGCCATTTCGAAACAGACTGAGGCAGGGCGGCGTCGGGCCGCAGGCCACATACAGCGCAACGCTGAGCAAAAATCATCCGGGACGAGGCCTGTCGGGCCTTGCCCCGGATGATTTTTGGGGCACGGCATGGTTGCCGCTTAGGGTTGCCTCGGAAGGGAGGGGCCGGACGCGGGCGCACGAACAGACGCCCCGCCGGGGCGGTCGCAAATCTTGGGGCGCTGCGGATTACACCACGAGATGAAGCGGCGCCTGCCGACCCGTCTCGCCGTCCGCCTGCGAGGCGGCAGCGGCTTCGGACGGGCTGTCTGAGCGGGCGGCCTGCGGGCCGCTTTCCGTACCGCTCTTTCCGGCCTCTTCGCCATAGGCCGCCTGAGCGGCATGGGCGGCAATGCCAGGCAGACGGTCGGCCTCCCTGTCCTCGCCGGATGCGTCGGCAGCCTCGCCGCGCTCCTGCCTGCGCGCCTCGTCGTCGGCGGCCTGCCGGGCGCGTTCCTCCCGTTCCTGCCGCTGTTCCTCGGCGTGTTGCGCGGCTTCTTCCCTGCGCAGGGCCGCCTCGGCCTCTTCCTGCAGGCGTCGGCTGACCTGACGGCTCAGCATCGCAACGCGGGCATAACTCTCCCGCCCTTCGGGGGAAAGAATGTCCACATCGCTCAGCTCGCCGGACAGGGACGGATTCTGCCCTTCCGCCTGCTGCGGACGATTGCTGTCCGCGATTTTCCGCGCCAGTTCCCAGTCGGTCTGGACGGCACGGAATGGAGTGATGCTTTCGGTTGATATGCGTTCAATGCCCATGCTCCCCTCCTTTCCCGCCATGTCTGGCGGAAAAAGTTTCATCGGCGTATTGGTTGAACCTCCCTCCATAGAGTGAATATCTTTCTTATCGGCAGGTTGCTCCCCGAAGATTAGAGGGGGGAAGAAAAAGCCCGGACGGAAGATGACGGCGAATGCCCCGTGACCGGACGGACAGAAGGGAATATGGACTTTCGGGCCTCTCTGGGCTAAAAAAAAAGACTTTGCAACGTCTGTTTTTTCCGTGTCATTCAACCCCCAGCGAGTTCGAGAACCATGCCCAAGCAGGAATTTATCCGCAACTTCTGCATCATCGCCCACATCGATCACGGCAAGTCAACCCTTGCCGACCGCATTCTGGAGCTGACCAAGGTGGTCAGTCAGCGCGAGGCGCGCCAGCAGTATCTGGACAAGATGGATCTGGAGCGGGAGCGCGGCATCACCATCAAGGCCCAGACCGTGCGCATCCCCTATGTGGCGGCGGACGGGCAGGAATACGAACTCAATCTCATCGACACCCCCGGGCATGTGGACTTCAACTATGAGGTCTCGCGTTCGCTGGCCGCCTGCGAGGGCGCGCTGCTCGTGGTGGACGCCACCCAGGGCGTGGAGGCCCAGACCCTGGCCAATGTCTATCTGGCGCTGGATCATGACCACGAGATCGTGCCCGTGCTCAACAAAATCGATCTGCCCAGCGCGGAGGTGGATCGGGTCAAGGCCGAGATCGAGGAAGCCATCGGGCTGGACTGCTCCGAGGCGCTGCCCGTGTCCGCCAAAACCGGCATGGGGGTGCCGGACGTGCTGGAAGCCATCGTGCATCGCCTGCCCGCGCCGCAGGGCAGGGAGGATGGGCCGCTCAAGGCCCTGATCTTCGACTCCTGGTACGACAGCTATCAAGGCGTGGTGGTGCTCTTCCGCGTGGTGGACGGGGCGGTCAAGCTGGGAGATCGCATCCGCCTCATGAGCACGGGCAAGGAATACGACGTGCTGCGCCTCGGCGTCTTTCAGCCGGAATCCACCGACGTGCCGGAACTCCATGCCGGGGAGGTGGGCTTTCTCTGCGGCTCCATCAAGGAGCTGGGCGACGCCCGCGTGGGCGACACCATCACCCTGGCCGCCAACCCCGCCGACGAGCCGGTGCCGGGCTTCAAGGAAGTGAAGCCGATGGTTTTCTGCGGCCTCTACCCCTCGGATTCCGACGACTACGAAAACCTCAAGGCCGCGCTGGAAAAACTGCAGCTCAACGACGCGGCCTTCAGCTTCGAGCCGGAGACCTCGCAGGCCCTCGGCTTCGGCTTCCGCTGCGGCTTCCTCGGCCTGCTGCACATGGAGATCATTCAGGAGCGGCTGGAACGCGAGTTCGAGGTGGATCTCATCGCCACCGCGCCATCGGTCATCTACAAGGTGGAGACCAACGACGGCAAGACCCTGGAAATCGACAACCCCAGCCACCTGCCCGATCCCACCAAGATCCGCACGCTCTATGAACCCTATGTGAACATGGATATCCATGTGCCCAATGAATACGTGGGCAACGTCATGAAGCTCTGCGAGGAAAAGCGCGGCTCCCAGAAGAATCTGCACTATCTGGCCGCCAACCGCGTGGTGGTGACCTACGAACTGCCCTTTGCGGAAATCGTCTACGACTTTTTCGACCGCCTCAAGTCCGCCACGCGCGGTTACGCCAGCATGGACTATCAGCCCATTGACTACCGGGCCTCGGATCTCGTCAAGCTGGATATCATGCTCAACGGCGAGCCGGTGGACGCGCTGGCCGTCATCGTGCACCGGGATCGGGCCTATCCCTACGGGCGGGCGCTGGCCCTCAAACTCAAGCGCACCATCCCGCGCCAGCTCTTTCAGGTGGCCATTCAGGCGGCCATCGGACAGAAGATCATCGCCCGCGAAACGGTCTCCGCCTTCCGCAAGGACGTGACCGCCAAGTGCTACGGCGGGGACATCACCCGCAAGCGCAAACTCTTGGAAAAGCAGAAGGAAGGCAAAAAGCGCATGAAGCGCATGGGCAATGTGGAGCTGCCGCAGGAGGCCTTCCTTGCCGCGCTCAAGGTGGGGGACGAATAGCGGCGACCCCTCCTGCAACGCCAAAAAATGCATAGGAAACAAGACATGGGACGTTATTACACCATCGTCAATGTGGACAAGCGCGAGGAACTTTCCAGACCCGGCGGGCTGAAAATGGCGGAGTGGTGCTATCACGGCGCCTTCAAGGTGCAGGCCCTGCTCAACCTGCTGGCCGGCCCCTGGAAGGGCGACAGGGTTTTTGTCCTGACCTATCGCGCCAATCCGGAGGAAGAACCCTACGGCAAGGCGCTGGCCGAGGTGCTGCGGGAGACCGGCGCGGAAAACCTGCGCCGTTATGTGGACGATCATTACCGGGAGGTGGATCCGGACGAGGTGGATGCCGAGGATCACGGCTACCGCTACATCTACAACCATGACCTGCGGGTCTTCCTCGATCTGCAGCACTGTCCCGCCGCGCGGGACGACATCGCGCCCCTGCCGCTGCTCCTTGCCATGGGCTTTCTGGGCGCAGGGGACGGCGGCGACTTTGATCTGATCACCACGGAAATGGAAGAAATGGTGGGCAGCTGGTGCGACAGCGTGCGCTCCCTCGAGGTGCGCAAGGAGCCGCTGCCGGGCGTCGATTACGCGGAGTTCCGCCCGGATTTCACGGCCACGGAGCCGGGGCGCTTTTATCTTGTGGTCAATGTGGACAAGCGGGAGCAATTCTGCAGCGAGGACAGCAAGCTCATGAACTGGGCCTACACCAAGGCCGGCATGGTGACCTATCTGCTTGGCCTGCTGGCCGGCCCCTGGAAGGGCGACAGGGTCTATGTGGTCGCGCATGACGCCCCGTCCGGCTGGGAATTTCCCGAAAATGACGAGCTGTGCGACACGCTGGCCCAAAGCGAGGAAAAGACCCTCTTTGCCTATGCCGCGGCCCATTTCAAGAACCCCGGCGGAGAGGATAAGGACATCCATGAGACGGGCCGGGCCATCCGCTATATCTACAACCATGCGCTCAAGGTCTACATCGACATAGCGCACTGCCCGCAACTCAAAGAACACTGGACAAGCACCGCGCCGCTGCCGCTCCTGCTGGCCCTGGGCCATCATGGCGACATGGAGGGAGACTTCGAGGCCGGGAACAACGGCTTCGCCCACGTGGGAACATGGTGCGCCACCGCCCGTTCCATCGAGGTGAGCAAGGAACCGCTGCCGGGCGTCGATTACCCGGAATTCCGACCGGATTTTATGGAAAAGGAATATATGGACGATTGGCTGCGCGAGCAGAAGGAAGCCGCCTCGTCCTAGCCGCTGTGCTTTTTGAGGGGGGAAGGGGAACCCCTTGTGCTAGCGCGCAAAGGGGTTCCCCTTCCCCCCTCAAACTCCCCCCAACCCCTCCCCAGCGCGCTTTACTGC
>NHCFC04200__coassemble_801_pt1 | contig 20259 bp, 14 predicted proteins | sample NHCFC04200__metabat2_low_PE_055 | metagenome-assembled genome bin NHCFC04200
TGCGGGAATTGCCGCCGCTGGGGACGCAGGGGCAAATGCCGGGCACGCCGCCCGCGCCTGCCGCCCAGCCCGCCGGACAGCCCGCTACCCAGCCCGCCGGACAGGCCGGCTCGCAGGCCGCGCCTGACGTGCAGCCCGCGCCGCCTGTGCGGGAACTGCCGTCCGCCGGAACAGGGACGGAAAGTCCGGCCGGGGACAAGGCCTCGCCCGCTGCGGCCAAGCGGGAAGTCATTTATGTGGATGAGCAGGGCAATCGCGTCGAAAAGCCCGTTGACCCCGAAGCGGTTTGGCAGGAGGTGCAATCCTGCCTTGAAAAGCGACAGTTTTCCGACGCGCTGGACAAGCTGCGCATCCTGTATGATCTGCCGCAGTTGACACGGGACAGGCGGCTGGAAGTGCTTTACGGCATCAGCGACTGCCTGTGGGAAATGTACAAGGACAAGCCGCAGGCCGGATACGACGCCATTGTCGCCTCCACCAGCGAGGCGCTCAATGCCGACCTGCGCCACGACCGCGCGCCCGAAGCCTATGCCCGCCTTGGCAAGATCAACTTGCGGGTCGGCAACATGGATGAGGCGCGGGCCAATATCATGGCCCTCTTGCGTCAGTATCCGCTGTCGCCGCTGGTGGCGGAATCCCTGACCGAACTGGGCGAGGAACAGCTGAAGCGCAAGATGGATGAAAGCGCCGCGGTGTCCTTCCAGACGGTGCTGGAAAATTATCCCGAAAGCGCCTCCATGGAAGATGCGGCCATGGGCATGGGCAAGGCTCTGGTGCGCCTTGGCCGCCATGATGCCGCCAGCGTGATCATGGACTTCGTCAACAAGCGCTGGCCGCGCTGCTATCTGGAGGATACGGATTTCCTGTTGGTGCAGGCGGAAAATCTGCAGGCGCTCAAGCGCGACGACGCGGCCATGGATGTCTATTGGCTGTTCGTCAATTTGCAGCCGCGCCGGGAGGGCAACAACGAGCTGCTGCTCAAGATGGCCGATACCTACACCCGGGGCAACCAGTGGGGAGCGGCGGCGTTGATGTACCAGCGGATCATGGATCTCTGGCCGGGCGTCAGCAGCAGCCGGGTCAGCCGCCTTCGCCTTGCGGAAAAGGGCATTTATGACGGCCCGCTGCATTATGATCAGATGAGCGCGCTCTTTGCCCGTCCCACCGAGGATATTCCGCTCGAACGGGTGTATCGCGAAGTGATGGAGGCTTCGGATACGTCGCCGGAATGCGTGCTGTCGCGGCTCAAGTACGCCATGTGGCTGCTCTGGGACAAGCAGTTCACCCAGGCCATGGGCAGCGCGGCGGACTTCATCGACAACTACCCCGAACACCCCGGCGTGCCGCAGGCCCGCGACATTATCTGGACAGCCTTCCAGAGCGAGCTGACCAATGCCCTGGCCGAACAGAACTATCGCCGCATTCTGCTCCTGTGGAACGGTTTTCCGCTGGTGCGCGAGCGCTATGGCGAGCTGGATCCCAAGATGCGCTATGCGCTGGCCCAGGGCTACATGGAACGGGGCGATGATGCCAAGGGGCTGGAGCTGCTGGGCGCATTTCTGACCGCGAAAATGGATCCCGATTACGGCGAACTGGCGCTGACGGAGTATTTCAACCGCTATCTCAAGGCCGGAGCCTGGGACAGGATTCTGGATTTGTCCCGCATTGTGGCCGCCTGGCCCTTGCGTCCGCAACTGCGTTCGCAGCTGGAGTACGCCACGGCCCTCTCCGCCCAGAATCTCGGCCTGTGGGGGGCGGCCCTGCCCCGCTGGCGGCAGCTGGCCATGCGGAATGACATCCCCCTCTACCAGCGTGCCTATGCCACCTATTTTCTGGCCCGGGATGCCGAGATGCGCAAGGACGTGGGGGATGCCTATGTGTACAACAGGCAGGTCATCGAGCTGTTCCGCCAGCTGGCCGACGAGCGTTCCGACAAGGCGGATCCCGAACGCATCAAGGAATCCATGGCCGCGCTCATGGACATATGCGAAGTGGCCAACCGGATTCCCGAGGCGCTGGACTGGGTGAAGCAGTATGCCGAGTTCGTGCCGGACGCCGCCTCGCCGGAATATCCCGGCCTGCGCTATCGCGAAGCGCGCCTGTACAGGAAGCTCGGCGACGCGGTGCGCGCCCAGTTCCTGCTGGAAGATGTGGTCAAGCGTTTCCCCGGCACCCCCTTCGGCAAGGCGGCGGCCAGCGAGCTGCGCACCTTCGAGGTATCCCGCGATCTCAAGGATTTCATGCCGGGTGGAGCGGCGGCCGGGCCGGGGGCTTCGCCTGCGCAAAACGGTGCCGATTCCGCCGGGAGCCCCCCGGCCAACCCATAAGATTCCGTCCAGGCGGGATGCTCTGCGGCCTGGAATGGAGGATACGATGAAACTGTTGACATCTTGCCTTGCGCTTGTGCTCTTTGTTCTGGCAGGTTGTACGGGGGCGCAGCAGCGCGGCATGCTGGGGGATACCTATGTTTCCTCCTCCCGTCCCGCCTTTTCGGCCAAGGCCAGGGAGCTGCCGCTGCTCGCCGCCGGTTTTGGTCAGGCCTCGCTCATGGAGGCCGGCGTCATCGGCGGATTGGATGTGGATGCCTGGATTGCCGTCTACGGCAAGGGCGACGGCAAGGGGCCGCTGGCCATTGTGGCCCAGGGCGAACTGGATCCGCCGTGGTTCTGGAACAGCGCGCTCGCCCATCCCTTTGCCATTCATGAGGGCGCGGACGTGATCAACGGTCTGGGCGTGGAGACCTGCACCTATATGGTCAGCGAAAAGCGCGATGCCTTCCTGCCGCTCATGGATCCGCAGGCGGCGGCGGTGGCCGACAAGGGGGAAAAGCCCGTGCGGCGCTGGATCTCCCGCGTGTTTGCCTGTCGCACGAATTTCAATCAGGGAAAGATCATTCTTGAATATCGTGAACCCTTGCCGGAAGCCATGCAATCCTTGACCAGCATTCCCTATGGTCTGTCCGATGTCATTCCGGCCTTTGAAGAACGCGCCCGGAATGCCTTTGAGATCAGCCTTTCCGCAAAGCCGGGCGAAGTTCGCCTTGACTATCTGAACAGCATCAATTGGCAGTATCTGGATGAGACATTCTGGGGAACCGTTTTCCTCAATGACTATAATACTCGTCCGTGACATTCACGGGAGGACTTGCTGTCCGAGTACATTCCTCATGTGGGGGGGAGGGGAAAGAAGTTGACGCCTGAATTTGAGTATGTAAGGATTATCCTTCAGGCTTGACCTGACGACGCTTTCCCGAAGCGGGCAGTCTATTACGCGACGAGGTTCAGAATGGATGATTATTTGAAAGAAGCATTGGAAATTGCACGGGCACAGGCGAGTGTGCGCGTCATGAGCGAGGATGAAATCACATCCTTTATTCAGAAACTGGCTCAGGGCATACGCAATGTTGCCGAAGGGGACAACGTGACGGACATTGACGGCGGCGACGTGGTGATGGAAGCCCGCAAGTCGGTGAAGGAAAAGTCCGTAACCTGCCTGGAATGCGGCAAGACGTTCAAGATTCTGACTCGTCGGCATCTGGCATCCCACGGCATGGATGCCGCTGCCTATCGTGAAAAGTGGGGCTTCAAGAAGGACACCCCGCTGGTCTGCAAGGCCCTGCAGCGGGAACGCCGCCGCAAGATGAAGGACATGAAGCTGTGGGAAAAGCGCCGCAAGGCTGACTAGCTTGTGCCGCGTGAAGAGAGAAAAGAGAGGACACCGCCGGGCGTCCTCTTTTTTTTTGAGAGCGCGCCGCATGGCCGCGTGGGCTGCCCAGTCGTGAAGCCCCCGTGCCCGTACTGGCAAAAAAAGGGGGACGGCCCCGCCGGGGCGGGCAGCACACGGCATGCCGCTCCCTTCCTCCGCCGACGCCGCATGGTCAGGCTGTGCGGCATGGCCCACAGCCCGCCGTGGTGCGGCATGGCCCGCAGCTGTCGCTGTTTCACTGTTGTCCCCGCGCGCATGGCGTCCTGGCAAACTGCAGCAGGCTGATTTTGCGGCAATCCTTGCAGATCACGAAGTGGAGGCCGCGGGCAGGGGGCTGAGCCGACAGGCGGTGCAGCACGGCGAACAGTTTTTTCCACGGGCTGATGTGGGGAGAATCGCTGAGGATCGTTCGCCGGGAACCGCAATATGCGCAGTGGGGAGCCAGCAGCATGCGGATCTCTCCTTGTCATGGGGTTTCGGACGCCACGCCGCGCGCGTTGCGTATTGCTGACGGCAGCCCGTCGGAGAAAGACAGTATGCCTGTGCATCGTTCCATTTTTCGGAATGCAAGCCGGGCGTAACATGCCCGCCGCCATGCGCGCGTCCTGAACAGGCGGCGGGCGAGCGCATGTGTCGTTGCGCCCGCCCGCGCACATGGGGGATCAGGACGCCGCCGCCTCGTCCGCTTCGTCGCTCGACGAGGCGTCAATGGCGGACGAATGGCTGTCGGTCCAGACGGACGCCACCTCGTCCACCAGTTCGGAAATGGTTTCCCGCGCCAGATAGCCAATGGCAATACCGCCTGCCAGACAGATAATCTTGCCAAACATGGATGTGCTCCTTTGTTGGTGGTGAATTGCCGACAAAGGCAGGATGCACCGGCTGTCATCCAGATTCTGGAATCGCCAATTTTTTTTGGGGGGGAGGGGGCGGGAGGCGTTGCGCGTCGCGCAGCGGCGGCAGCGGCAGCGGGGAGGCGGGGCGGGAGGGCGGCAGGGCCGCGCGTCATGTGGTTTTGATGATGGTCAGGAGCTGCTTGAACAGCTCTGTCAGGTAGGGAATGTTCATGCTGATGATGGACTGTATTGTCCAGACGATCAGGCCGATGATGACCGTACCGCCAATGAAGAAGCCCAGCCCCCGTGCCATGCCGATGCAGAAGTTTCTGGCAATGATCTGCAAGGTCGAAAGCGGCGGGATGATGACCGCCGTGACCGTCCCCTGCTTTTCAAAGGGTTCCAGCGTGCTGTCCAGCTCCCTGTCCGCGCCTTTTTCATAGGTAACGGTCACCATAACTTTGTTCGGCATGGCTCATCCCTTGATGAAGTGCAGGAGTTCCTTGAGTTCCCTGATGAAAAACGTACTGTCCGGCAGGCTGGAAAGAAATCTCTCCGTGGCGGGCAGGATGATGCTCAGCAGGACGGCGGTGATGACAAAGGCCGTGGCGGAATAATACAGCAATTCCTTGCAGAAAACCTTGAAGGGATGCTGCACGGGCCGTTCAAGCGTGGTGAAAATGCCCAGACTCTGCAATTGCTGTTGCATGCTCAGGCCATTGGGGACAGTCTTTTCGCTGTCATTGAAAACCATGTCTCGCAAAAAACGCAGCGGCATGAAAGCTCCCTTGGGGGATGCGGCATGACCCGTCTGGCGCGCGCGTGCCCCGCCGTGGCGGGTTTCAGGCGCGCAGCCGTTCCTGCGCCGTGAGGGGACAAATTTGCCCCGCATGCGGCCACCTTCAGCCGCCACGGCCTGCGGGCAGGGGCGGGCAGGCCCCGGGGCATGCCGCCATGCCCGGCGCGCGCCGGATGCGCGGCACACGGCGGCGGCACGCGGCCCGCAGCATGGTGATAGTATGATTTTCCGCGATAGGCAAGAAAGCCCGACGGGCCGGACGGCATCAGGCCGGATGCCGGACGGGGCGGCAGCGCCCGCCGCTGCACCGGCGCGCAGGACGGCTGCGCCTCAGCCCAGCTCGCCCCGGAAGGCGCGGGCCAGAATGGCCTTTTTCATCAGATCGATCCGTTCTCGCACCTGCTCGGCGGCCTCGCGGATTTGCCGTTCCCGTTCAAGGAGGCTGTCGAGCAGGCGGACGATTTCTTCCTGTTCGGGAAGGGTGGGGATCCGAATGTTGATACGCGATAGTTCTTTTTGATTAATTTTAGGTAGTACCGAGCGCGAACCGGCTGTGGAAGCCTGTTCAAGGAAGTCTTCTGAAAGCATATAATACCAAAGATATTTGGTGTTTTCTTTGGCTTCTATGGGGTACATATCGGCACTGCATAGCCCATCAAAATCAGTAATGACAACTTTTGAAAGATACGGTCGTATCTTGGAGTAGAGAATTTGCCCGGGATAAAAGCGATGTTTTCCGCTCGTAACCATATCTTTGGCAATAGTATTGTATTGAAATAGTCTGCCAGTTTTCTTTTCAATATTATCTGGTGCAATGTGTGGAAAGTCTTGGAAATCTGCTGGATCAACAAGATTGCTTTTAACTTCAGCAACATGGATGAATAATACATTTCTCCAGTCAGCGGAGACCCCCTTTTCCTCCCGCCACTTCGCCGTCAGTTCCCCGCTGAAGGCCTTGTGCAAGAGGGCGGCCTTGCGCGTTTCGTAGCTTTCCGCCACGGCATCAACCTTTTCTCGGGCTTCATCCAGCCGGGCAAAGAGGGATTCTATGCGCGCCACGATGCGTTCCTGCTCCTCGCGCGGGGGGAGGGGGAAAGCAATTTTTTTTAGATCACTTTTTCGTATTGCGGGGACAGTAGTAGCATTTGTATACTTGTATAAATCAATAGACTGTGACCAATGATAGGCAAAGCGAAAAAATACCGTCTCAGGAATAAATGCAATCAAATTATTGTCTATACAACACTTTGTTTTGTTTATGCCTCTCCTATTCAATCGGATTGCTTCGCCTATTTTTGCAAAAATAATGGAATGTTCAGGAATGATAGTTGATTTTATGCGCTCTTGGGTCTCTTTGCCTATACTATTTTCCGTGTCATAAAGATAGCCTTCATTGTCTGAATATTTTAAGCTGGCAACTTTATAAAATGGATAAAGTAAATTCTTTTTACCCTGTAAGGTTGGTTTAAAAGCATTGCCTGCAATGAAATTACCGCAGTTTCCCCAGTAAATCCACTTCCAGCCCGTGGGCAGGGGGTAGGGCTGTTCGGCCACGGGGATTTCCGGCAGGGGGGCGGCATCCGGCAACAGCAGGGAGGGTTGCGCCCCGGCGGGCTGTTTGCGCGGGCGGGCCATTATTCCGCCTCCTTGCGGTCGAGGCCGCGCAGTTCCCGCGCCACGCCCCGCAGCAGATCCGCCGCCTCTTCCAGCAGGGCAAGGCATTCCTCGGCGCTGTCGGCGGGATCGGGCAGGTCGTCATAGGCTGTCAGCGCGTCGTCGCGGATGAGGCCGAGATCCAGACTGTCCCCGCGCGCGGCAATGTCCTCGCGGCTGAACGCGCGCCAGCGTTCGTCCGTGACGGCGCGGCGGTCGGCGGCGGCATAGGCCGCCTCAAAGGCCGCGAAATGTTCCGGCCTCAGGGGATTCGTCTTGCCGAAGGAGGGCATGTTGGTGCGCAGATCGTAGAACCAGACCTCCCGCGTGTTGCCCCTGTCGCCCTGCCCGCGCGCGAAAAACAGCACGTTGGTTTTGACGCCCTGCGCGTAGAAGATGCCGGTGGGCAGGCGCAGGATGGTGTGCAGCGTGCATTTGTCCATGAGGTCGGCGCGGATGCGCGCGCCGTCGCCGTCGGCAAAGAGCACGTTATCCGGCAGGACGACGGCGGCCCGACCGCCGGGCTTCAGGCTGCGGTAAATATGCTGCAGGAAGTTCAGCTGCTTGTTGCCGGTGGGAAAGGCAAAGTCGTCGCGGCTGGCGCGCTCGCCGCCCTTTTTCGTGCCGAAGGGGGGATTGGTCAGCACGAGATCGTAGCCCTTGAGCGCCTTGCCCGCCGTGGAGAGGGTGTCCGCCAGCAGGATATGCCCCTCTATGCCGTGCAGCATGGCATTCATCAGGGCAAGGCGGTGGGTGTCGTGCACCAGCTCGCAGCCGCTGAAGGCCTCTTGCTTCTGGAAGGCCCGCTGATCCTCGCTGAGATCGAAATATTCATCGGTCTGATCCTTCAGGTAGCGGTCGGCGGCGATCATGAAGCCGAAGGTGCCGCAGGCGGGATCGTTGCAGCGTTCGCCGATGCGCGGATCCATGAGGCGCACCATCACGTCGATGAGCACGCGCGGCGTGAAATACTGGCCCGCGCCGGACTTCTTCTCGCCGGCGTTCTTTTCCAGCAGGCCTTCATAGAGGTTGCCCAGCCCCTCTTCCCGCGCGGAATACCAGTCCAGCGCATTGATGCTGCTGATGATCTTTTCCAGATTCTTGGGCTCGTCGATGCTGGACACGGCCCCCTGATAGATTTCCCGCACATGGCCCGTGCCCGTTTCGCCCAGTTCGGCAAGTATGCGCTTGTAGCGATGCTTCAGGGTGATGCCGCTTTCGGCGGTCAGCGCATCCCAGCGGCAGGCGGCGGGGATGCCCTGTTCCGTGCCGGTTTCCTTGGCCATTTTCAGAAAGAGGATATAGGTCAGCTCCGTGACGTACTGATGATAGGTGATGCCGTCATCCCGCAGCACATGGCAGAGGTTCCAGAGTTTGGCGACAATTTCGCGGGTGCTCATGCGGCAAGGCCTCCATCGTCATAGAGATAGCCGTTCAGTTCATGGACAAGGCTTTCCAGCCGGTGCTGAAAGAGCCTGTCCAGCGCGGCAAAGCCGCCCCGTTCCCGGAAGGCCGGGCTTTCGTCAAAGGTGCGCACCGACAGCACGGACTCGTTGAGCAGGTACTTTTCCATGCGGTCGATCCACTTTTCCTCGGCCCGGGAAAAGGTGTGGGCCTGCTTCAGCCGGGCCACGGCGCGGCGAATGCGCTCCTCGTGATCGAGCAGCTCGGCGTGAACGGCATAGCAGCGGACAAGGCTGATGATGTCCGCCGCGATCTCGCGGTTGCTCAGCTGCGAGAGCGCGGAATTGAGCTGCCGTTCGGTAAATCCCTCCCGCTCGAGGGCAAGGCGCAGGCTCTTGAGGCTGTCCCGGCCCAGATCCGACGGGCGGGTGCAGATGATGTCGAGGGCCGCGATCTCGTTGCGCCGTTCCCGCACAAAGCGGGCAAAGGATTCCAGATAGTCGTCGGGCCGCAGGTTGTCCCTGCCGTAGCCCCGGGTGTGGGCGGTGAGCGCGTCCGGCGTGTCGGAAAGGACAATGGGCCGGGGGCCGCCCGCGCCCGCCTCCTCCAGAAGGGCGATGCCCTCCCGCCGGGACAGCAGCAGCTCCTTCGCCGCGCGCGGAGGCAAATCCCGCACCTGCTCGGCGAAGTCCTCGGGGCTGTGGCCGGTCAGATCGGCAAAATGGCGGCGCGCCTCCGCGTCCATGCCGTGCCGACGGCGTTGCAGCCGGGCAAGGATTTGATTGATCTGATCGAGAATGTGGGCGGGATCCTCCATGACCCGCAGGCCGTCCAGCAACTGGTCAAGGGTTGTCGCCGGATTGCTGACCACGGGCCGCATGCTGGTGACCGGTTCCAGCACGTCATAGATGCCCACGGCGTCATAGATTTCAAAATGGCTCTTGGCGATGGCCGGGCAGAGGCGGGTGGCGCGGCCAAGCATCTGCTCGAAAAGGATGCGGGATTTCACCCGGCGCAGGAAGACAAGGCGGGTGATCTCCGGCACGTCGATGCCGGTGGTCAGCAAATCCACGGTGACCACGATGGAGGGCAGGCGCTCGTGCTTGAAGCGGCGAATGGCCTCGTCGATATTGCGGCGGTTGCCGATGCTGCCGGTGATCTTCATGACGGCATCGGTGTCCATCAGCTCGTCGGCGTAGATTTCCTTGAGGATGCGCACGATCATGTCGGCATGGCGATCGTCCACGGCATAGATGAGGGTCTTGCCGGAGGCGGCATCCTCGGGGTCGATGTCCCGCGCGATTTCGCGCAGGATTTCGCGGTTGAAGTTCTCGTTGATGACGGACTTGTTGAAATCGTCCACCTCGAAGTCGAGTTCGTCTTCCAGCAGGGCGCTGTCGGCGACCTCGCCGCTCCGCGGATCAAGGATGGTCACCGTATCGCCGGGCTTGTAGTGAATGCCCTGCTCGCTGAGCGTGGTGCGCAGCTGGTGCGGGGCGTCATGATCCGCCAGAAAGCCGTCGATGACCGCCTCCCGGTAGGAATAGCTGAAGACCGGCGGGCCGAAAATCCGCGTGGTCTGCAGGGCCGGTGTGGCCGTCAGCCCGATCTTGACCGCCTGAAAGTAGTCGATGACTTCACGGTATTTGCTCTGATAGTCGCGCTGATCGCGGTAGAGCTGTTCCTCGTCGCTCATTTCCCGGTCAAGGATGTAGCCCCGGTGGGCCTCGTCCACGATAATCAGATCATAGTCGCTGACGGCGGGCATCCGGTCGCTGCCCTCGCTGTAGAGGATGCGTTTGACCATACCCTGCACCGTGGCGACGTGGACGCGCGTTTCCCGTTCAATGGCCCTGTCCGTCAGGCCGCTGATGCTGTAGATCTCGCTCAGGGGGTGCAGCTCCTCGAGCCTGACATCCCTGAACACCTCCAGCGCCTGCGTGCCGAGGGCATGGCGATCCACGAGAAAGAGCATGCGCCGGAAACGCCCGCTCTTGAGAAAGCGATACATCAGGCCCAGCACGGTGCGGGTTTTGCCCGTGCCCGTGGCCATGGCCAGCAGCGCCCTCTGCGCGCCCTCCCGCACGGCCCGCTCGGCGGCCTCGATGGCGCGCAGCTGGTAGTCCCGCAGGTTGAGGCCGTCGGGGTCGGTCAGGAAGTCGCGGGGCAGGGCGGCAAGGCGGCGGTTGTCCTGATCCGTGTCGCGCTCAAGCAGCTCCTCCAGACCGGCAGGGCTCATCCAGCCGTGCAGGGCCTGCGGCGCATGGGCGGGCGAGCGCACGTCCTGAAACCAGATGCCCGAGCTCTCCTCATGCTGGCGAAGGTAGGGGCGGCCATTGGCCGCAAAGAGAAAGGGCACGCGAAAGCCGCGCCACTCGCCCACGACGTGGGGCAGGTGCTCCGCGCGGATGTGGCGGGCGTAGTCCTTGCACTGATGATCGAGGACGGCGGGAATGTCCTTGTGGGCGGCCTTGGCCTCGATGAGGCCCAGCAGGCGCGTGCCCGCAAAAAGGGCATAGTCGGCATAGCCCCGGCTGCCCGTGGCGGCATCCGTGGGCCATTCGGCAATGGCCAGATTGCGCCCGGCCTGCGGCCGTACGCCGCGGGCATGACGCAGGTTTTCGGAATCGGCCTCCCAGCCCACCTTCCTGAGCTGCTCATCAATGAGATAGCGCGTCTCGGCTTCGGAGACGCGGCGCGCGCCCGCCGCCTCGGCTGCGCGGCGGCGACGCTCCTCCCCGGGCAGGGCGGCGGCCTGTCCGGCGCGCGCAACCGCCTGATCGGCAAGGGCCTCGTCCCGCCCGGCGTCCGTGGGCCGCGCGGGGGGCGCACCCGCCGCCTCGGGCGGCACAAAGGCCTGCGGGCGGTAGGCCGCGTCGCCATAGGTCTGGAAGAACCAGCCGCACAGGCTGTGCGTGATCTGCAGGAGAATGCGCGTCTTGCCTTCCGGCGGCGCCGTACCCTCATGGGCGGCCCTGTTGCGGGCCTTGCGCAGGAGGTGAAAGGCGGAGGTCACATCCGGGGGCAGCACATCGCGCCGCTGCAGGATGTTGATGCGCTCCACGGCGTCGCAGCGTTCGGGCAGGGGAATGCCGTCCTGCGCGAGCATGACCCGGATCATGCCTTCGCAGAGCAGACCCGCCTTCATCAGGCAGGATGGGGGATCGGCATGCAGATAGCGTTCGGCCAGCAGGCCGAGTTCGGCCAGCTCCGGGAATTTCTCGTGCAGAAAGGCAAAGTTGGACGCCATGCGCGCTCCTTGCGGCTTGGTGACGGCCCGCGGCGACCCGGCCCTGTGCGGGCGGGACGACGGAGAACCGGGAGAGCCAGTCTACCGCCTTTGCGCCGGAAAGGCAAAACGGGCTTCCGGCCACGCGGGACGGCGGCGACCTAATAGAGGACGCGGTTTTCCAGCCGGTTCCATTCCGCATAGAGGGCTTCGCCCTCGGGCAGGGCCAAACGGCGAATGGCCAGCTGCGGCAGGTCGATGTCTCCTGCCGGGCCGGGCGTGCACTGAAAGACGCGCCCCACATCGCGCAGGAAGGCGCCGTCGTCGAAACCGGCTGCGGCGGCCATGCCGTAGTCGTTGCAGTAGTAGAGCGTGGAAAGGCGCGACCAGAGAATGGCGCCAAGGCACATGATGCAGGGAAAACCGGTGGCATAGAGCGTATGGCCCTGCAGGTTCAGGCGACCGGCCTTGCGCAGGGCGGCGATCTCCGCGTGCATGGTGCAATCGTTCGTTGCCAGCACCGCATTGTGGCTGACCGCCACAACTTCGCCCGCCGGATTGGCAATCAGCGCGCCGAACGGCCCTCCCTGCCCGGCCAGCATGCCCACGCGCGCCTCGGCAATGGCGCGGCGCATGAGCGACTCATGCATTTCCCGTTCTTTCGTCGTCATGGCATCCCCCTGTATGGCATCCGTTCATGGTTCCGAAGAACGACCGGTCTGTCAATGCGCCCGTCGGCTTCCGAACCGCCGCGTCCCGCCTTCGTGCGCCGTGCGTCCGGCAGGGCGGCGGCAAAAACGCCTTGCCTCCGGGGAGTTTCCTGCCGTATCCTGTTTGCGGCTTGCGTGTCCTGCCGTCCCCTTTCCCTCTTTTCGCCACGGTGCCGCCATGCTGGAACAGGAAATAGAACGCCACCTCATCCGCATCCTTGCGGAAGATCTCAAATATGACTATCGCCCGGACATCCGCGACCGCGCCGCGCTGGAAAGCAACTTCCGTACCCGTTTCGAGGAACTGAACGGCGTCCATCTTTCCGATGCCGAATTCGACCGCCTGCTGGATATGATCATCAGCGGCGACGTTTACGCGGCGGCCCGTACCCTGCGCGAACACCATACGATGGAGCGCGACGACGGCACCACGCTGACCTTCACCCTGGTGGATACGCGCGACTGGTGCAAAAATGCCTTTGAGGTGGTCAATCAGCTCCGCATCAATACCGCAAGCAGTTTCCACCGCTATGATGTTCTTCTGTTGCTCAACGGCATCCCCGTCGTCCAGATGGAACTGAAAAATCTGGCCGTCAGCCCGCGCCGGGCCATGAAGCAGATCGTGGACTACAAGCGCGACCCCGGCAATGGCTACAGCCGGACGCTCTTGTGCTTCATCCAGCTGTTCATTGTCAGCAACTGCAGCGACACATGGTATTTTGCCAACAACAATGATTGCCACTTCGCCTTTGATGCGGACGAGCGCTTTCTGCCTGTCTACCAGTTTGCCGACCGCGACAACAAAAAGATTGCCGGGCTGGACGCCTTTGCCGAAGCCTTCCTCGCCAAATGCGTTCTGAGCGAGATGATCAGCCGCTATATGGTGCTGGTGGCCTGCGAGCAAAAGCTGCTCATGATGCGGCCCTATCAGATCTATGCCGTTCAGGCCATCATGGACTGCATCCGGCGCAATGACGGCAACGGCTACATCTGGCATACCACGGGCAGCGGCAAAACGCTGACCTCCTTCAAGGCCGCAACCCTGCTCAAGGATGATCCCCATATCGCCAAATGCCTTTTTGTGGTGGATCGCAAGGATCTCGACCGCCAGACCCGGCAGGAGTTCAACCGCTTTCAGGAAGGCTGCGTGGAGGAAAACACCAATACCGCCAAGCTGGTGGAACGCCTGCTCTCCACCAACCACGCCGACAAGGTCATCGTCACCACCATCCAGAAACTCGCGCTGGCCCTTGACGGCAACCAACGCACCGGCTGGCGCGACCGGCTGGAAGTCCTGCGCGACCAGCGCATGGTCTTCATCTTTGACGAGTGCCACCGCTCCCAGTTCGGCGAAAACAACCGCGCCATCCGCGAATTTTTCCCCAAGGCCCAGCTCTTCGGCTTTACCGGCACCCCCATCTTTCCGGAAAATTCCGCCTTCCGCATGGCTGACGGCGTGGAAGGGCGCTTCCGCACCACGGAGGACATCTTTCATCGCCTCCTCCATGCCTATACCATCACCCACGCCATCGAGGATCATAACGTCCTGCGCTTTCATGTGGACTACTTCCGCGCCGAGGGCGACAACATCCCCCCCGCCGGTACGGATGCCGCCCGCCGCGCCATTGTGGACGCCATCCTTGCCAAGCATGACGAGGCCACCGCACAGCGCAAGTTCAATGCCCTGCTGGCCACCGCATCCATCAACGAGGCCATCGCCTACCACCGCCTGTTCCGGGAACGGCAGGCCGCCCGGCTGGCGGCGGATCCCGACTTCCGGCCCCTCAACATCGCCTGCGTCTTCTCCCCGCCTGCCGACGGCAACCGGGACGTGCAGCAGATTCAGGAGGATTTGCCGCAAGAACGGGCCGACAACTCGGTCGATCCCGAAGGCAAGAAGGCCGCCCTGCGCGCCATTATCGAGGATTACAATGCCCGCTTCGGCACCAATCACGCCATCGCCGACTTTGACCAGTATTATCAGGATGTCCAAACGCGCATCAAATCCCAGAAATTCCCCCTTGCCGACGTGCCCCACGATCAGAAGCTCGATATCGTCATCGTGGTGGATATGCTCCTCACCGGCTTTGATTCCCCGTACCTGAATACGCTCTATGTGGACAAGAATCTGCGCCATCATTCGCTGATTCAGGCCTTCTCCCGCACCAACCGCGTCCTCAACGACACCAAGCCTTACGGCAACATCCTTGACTTTCGCCGCCAAAAGGAAGCCGTGGATGAGGCCATCCGCATGTTTTCCGGCGAACAGGACGACGAGGCCGCCCGCCGCATCTGGCTGGTGGATCCCCTGCCCAGCGTCATCCGCCAGTACGGCGAGGCCGTGGAACGCCTGCGGGCCTTCATGCAGGCCCACGACCTGCCCTGCACCCCCGACGCCGTGCCCAACCTCAGGGGCGACGAGGCGCGCGGCGCCTTTATCGATCTCTTCAAGGCCGTCCAGCGCCTCAGAACCCGGCTCGACCAGTACACCGACCGCACCCCGGACGATGACGACGCCATCGAAACCATCCTGCCCGCCGACGATTTGCAGGGCTTTCGCGGCGTCTACCTCGAAACCGCGCTCCGCCTGCGCGAAAAGCAGGACAAGCCCGGGCAGGAACCCGACCCGCAGGTGCAGGCCCTTGACTTTGAACTGGTGCTCTTTGCCTCCAACCTCATCGATTACGACTACATCATGGCCCTGCTGGCCAAATTCTCGCATCAGTCCCCCGAAGAGGTGACCATGACCCGCCGGCAGCTTGTGGCCCTCATTGCCGCCGATGCCAAGTTCATGGACGAACGCGATACCATCACCGCCTACATCCGTACCCTGACCACCGACCAGCCGCTGGACGAAACAAGCCTCCGACAGGGCTACCTCGCCTTCCGCGATCAGGCCCGCAGCCGACGCATCGACGATCTCGCCGCCCGCCACGGCCTCGACCCCGCCGCCCTCCATGCCCTTACCCAAACCGTCCTCCAGCGCGGTCGCTTCGACAGCGATGACCTCGCCCCCCTGCTGGCCCCCCTCAACCTCGGCTGGAAAGCCCGCAGCCACAAGGAAATCGACATCATGACCGACCTCGCCCCCCTGCTGCGCACCCTCGCCGACGGGCAGGAGATCCACGGGCTGGCAGGCTATGCGGAATGACGAAATAACGGAATAATGGAATAATGGAATAACAGGAATGGTATGCGAGGGGGAGGGAACCCCTTTTCACTGGCGCGAAAAAAGGGGTTCCCTCCCCCCTCGCGCTCCCCCCTCCCTCCCCAAAACGCGCTATTTTCCCCACGACAGCCCCCTGATGCACGGGAGTACCCCATGAGCCACGAACAGAAAGAACATGATTGCACCCCACGCCTGCGATTCCCGGAGTTTGAAAGACTGTTTTGGAAGAATGGCGTGTTGTCAAAATTTATTTTCATCATATCGCCTGAATATAAGTTGTCTCAAGAAAAATATTTGCCGATGGGTAATATTCCAATTATAGATCAATCAAAAAAATATATTTCTGGGTATACAAATGACAAAAAGTGTATAGTATCAACTATAAATCCTCTAATTGTTTTTGGTGATCATACCTGTATCGTTAAGTTGATCAAATTTCCATTTGCGCAGGGTGCAGATGGGATAAAAATTTTTTATGGAAACAAGGAAATTTTAACTGAATATATATACTTTTTTATAAATTGCAAACCTGTGATTATGGAAGAATATAAAAGGCATTTCTCCATACTAAAAAGTAAGATAATATACTACCCCGAATCAAAGATTGAGCAACAAAAAATTGCCGACTGCCTGACCTCCCTTGACGATCTCATAACCGCCCATGAGCAGAAGCGCGACGCCCTCACGCAACACAAAAAGGGCCTCATGCAGCGCCTCTTCCCCGCAGAAGGGGAAACGACGCCCCGCTGGCGCTTTCCCGAATTCCGCGAGGCAGGGGAGTGGGAAATGAAAAAGTTAAATGACTGTTGCCGCATTATTACAGGGGGCACCCCTTCACGTAAAAATCCTTCTTATTGGAATGGTAAAATTCCTTGGATTTCATCTCGACATATTTCAGATATTCATACAGTTGAAAGTTGTGAATATATTACAGAAAAAGGTATTAAATATAGCTCGACAAAAGTTATTCCAAAAGATTCAATTATTCTTGTCTCTCGTGTCTCTGTTGGAAAATATGCAAAAACAGTATGTGATACTGCGATAAATCAAGATATAACTGCATTATTGCCATATTCTATAAATTGTAATTTCCTATTTTTTTATGTGGATATTATCGCAAAAATGATTAAAAATAGTGCTGCTGGAACTGGTGTAGTAGGTGTGAGTCAGGATTTTTTTGATAATATCGTAATAAATGCACCAACCCTCCCGGAACAACAAAAAATTGCTGACTGTCTGTCCTCGCTTGATGAACGCATTGCGGCGCAGGAAGCGAAGATAGCGGCCCTGCGGGAGCACAAGAAGGGTCTCATGCAGCAATTGTTTCCGCGTGCCCTGTAGAGCATTTTGGGGAAGTGGGGGGTGCAAGGGGGGCGAAACACCTTTTTGTTGCTCCGGGCAAAAGGGGTTTCGCCCCCCTTGAAAAAAACGCCCATTTGCCGCTCTTGAAACATTCAGCCAACAGGAAGGAAGAAAGAGTGCCATGACGGAAGATCAGCAGAAGCAGCTGGGGGCGACCCTGTGGAGGATAGCGGACGAGCTGCGGGGTTCCATGAATGCGGACGATTTCCGCGACTACATGTTGTCCTTCTTGTTCTTGCGGTATTTGTCGGACAGGTATGAGGAGGCGGTGCGCAAGGAGTTGGGTGCGGACTATCCGGCGGCGCGGCCGGGGCGTTCGCCGTTGCAAATCTGGTACGAGGCCAATGCCGATGACGTGCCGGAGCTGGAGAAGCTGTTGCGGCGGCGGTTGCATTACGTCATTCCGCCGGACTATCTGTGGAGCAGCGTGTCGGAGCTGGCGCGCACGCAGGATGAGCGCCTGCTGAAGACGCTGCTGGCGGGTTTCCGGCATATTGAGGAAGAGTCCTTCGAGAGTTCCTTCCGGGGCCTGTTTTCGGAGATCAATCTCACATCCGAGAAGCTGGGCAAGGGCTACACGGAACGCAACGCCATGCTGTGCCGGATCATCAGCCGGCTGACCGAGGAACTGGCGGCGTTTTCCACGGACACGGACACGCTTGGCGACGCCTATGAATATCTGATTGGCCAGTTTGCCGCCGGTTCGGGCAAGAAGGCGGGCGAGTTCTACACGCCGCAGCAGGTTTCCGCGATCTTGTCCGCCATTGTGACGCTGGACGCCCAGAATCCCGCTGCCGGGCAGAGGACGCGCCTGCACAGCGTGCTGGACTTTGCCTGCGGTTCCGGTTCGCTGCTGCTCAACGTTCGCCGTCGCATGGGCAGGGACGGCATCGGCATGCTTTATGGGCAGGAAAAGAATATCACCACCTGCAATCTGGCCCGCATGAACATGCTCTTGCACGGCGTGAACGATGCGGCCTTCAGCATTTTTCACGGCGACTCGCTGACCAATGACTGGCCCATGCTGCGCGAGACCAATCCGGCCAGAATGCCGCAGTTCGATGCCGTGGTGGCCAATCCGCCGTTCAGCTATCGCTGGACGCCGGAAGAGGACATGGCCAACGATGTCCGCTTCAAGAATTACGGCCTTGCGCCCCGCTCGGCGGCGGACTTTGCCTTTTTGCTGCACGGCTTTCATTATCTGAAGGCAGACGGCGTCATGGCCATCATCCTGCCGCACGGCGTGCTTTTCCGGGGCGGGGTGGAGGCGCGCATCCGCAAAAAGCTGCTGGAAGACGGCAATATTGATGCCGTCATCGGCCTGCCTGCCAACCTTTTCTTTTCCACGGGCATCCCGGTGTGCGTGCTGGTGCTGAAGCGCTGCCGCAAGGCCGGCGATGTGCTGTTCATCAACGCGGCGGAGCAGTTCGAGAAGGGCAAGCGGCAGAATCGCCTGTTGCCGGAGCATATCGACAGGATCGTGAACGCCTACCGCTTCCGCACGGAGGAGGAGCGCTTTTCCCGCCGCGTGGGCATGGAGGAAATTGCGGGCAATGATTTCAATCTGAATATTTCCCGCTACATTTCCACCGCCGAGCCGGAAGCGGACGTGGATCTGGCGGCTGTGCACACGGAAATGGCGGCCATTGATGCCCGCATCGCCGAGGCGACGGCGCGCCACAACAGCTTTTTGCGGGAGCTGGGCCTGCCGGAAATCGCTTAGGCGCGTTTGTCAGCGCCTTTCCGCCGGTTTGGAGAACCTTGCCGGCGGCAGACAGGAGAGAAGGGAAATCGGTTCTTCGCCGCAGGCGTGGGAAAAGCGGGCGAGGCCACGACCCGCATGCACGGCAGCGATTTTCCCCGGGCATGTGGTGTGGGGGCAAGCGTGCCCATTTCCCGGGCCAGCGGTCGCAATGCTGGAAAGGAATGGTGCGCGCCGGGGGTGGCTTTTGCGTCACGGCGCATGCCCACTTCGCCGTATTCCCGCCATAAGCTGCGCAGGGCAGCGGCCCGTGCCGATGATGAACGTGCAGCGGCTTGTCCGGTACGTCGTCTTGAGGCAATGCCGTGGCCGGATTTTTCGCACGTTTTCCAAGGCGGCAGGAACGGTCAGGCTGATGTGTCCGTCATGTCCCGGATGAACGGCATCAGCGGCATCATCCGGGCCGTGCCGCGTGCCGGGGGGCTTTTGCGTCACGGCGTATGCCCACTTCGCCGTATTCCCGCCATAGGCTGCGCAGGGCAGTGGCCCGTGCCGATGATGAACGTGCAGCGGCTTGTCCGGTTCGTCATCTTGCGGCAATGGCCGTGGCCGGAATTTTCGCACGTTTTTCCAAGGCCGCAGGAACGATCAGGCTGATGTGTTCGGCACGTCCCGGATGAACGGCATCATCCGGCCGCGCTGCACGATCGAGACACGGTTGCGCAGCCAACGTTGCCTGGTGCCTGTTCTGGTGCGCTGGCTTTCCGTTTTGACTATATGAAATTTCACTGCGCTCCCGGCACGTTCAAGCTGCGTGGGCGTCATGCCGCCGTTTCGCAAGCCAGTTGCGGCAAGTTGTTTCCCTGCGGCAAATGAAAAGCCATTGGCTGCCGTCGTTCAGATCGGGCAATTGCTGCGGCATTCGCCCCAAAGGCCACAAGGCGCACACGGAGGGGGGACACGACGTGCGGCAGAGGCGGAGGGCGAAGATGGGCCATGCGTGCGCAGAAACGTCGATATGCGCACACGGCACAGCCCATGCAACGAATGTCTTTTTCCGTCCGGGGCGTCCTTCGGAACCGCAGGCCGAAAATGACGGGCGGCGTCCTGATGCTGCAGGCCATACGCCTGACGTGGAACCATATGCGAGGCCCCGCCCCGTTGTCGGAGCAAGGGGGGGACGCAATGCAGACCACTGCCCAGCCAAAGGCAAAAACGGTGTTTTCAGTAGCAAGCGTTCAGCCGAAACTGGCGACTGGAGGACGCCCAGCCAAACCTTGGCAGCGGCAAGTGCGTTGCGGTCAGAGGATAAAGTCAAAATTTACGCTCGATATGCCGAAAGATAAAGGGGACAAACGGAAGCCTCATTACGTTGAGCAACGCGAATGCCAATGCATGGCAGTGGAAATGATTGTATCCAAATCACTATGGCGCGGTGTCCAGCCGAGAGAGCTCATGCTCAAAGCAGGATCAGCAACAAGCACAGCAGGATCCCCCGGCCTTTTTTGCTTGACCGCAAAGGGAACCGTCCGATTGCTCAGCACTTCGGTCGCTCGAATAAGCTGATGTATGCTTATCCCAGTACCGGTTCCAAGGTTGAAAGAGCGATTGCCCTTTCCTTGCATGCAGTATTCCAATGCCAAAATATGAGCGACTGCCAAATCCTTAACATGAATATAGTCCCGGATGC
>NHCFC04200__coassemble_809_pt1 | contig 19972 bp, 13 predicted proteins | sample NHCFC04200__metabat2_low_PE_055 | metagenome-assembled genome bin NHCFC04200
GTACTCCATATATATGTTTTCCGTCATACTTTTGAATGCGGCATCACGTAACACATAGTATCTGAGCTTGGCGTGGTTTCTTTTCTCTTTTGTAATGACTTGCATCGTGCAAAGGAACGTGGCTTTTCCGTCGTTGGTTCCCACGTATGCGGCATGGACACCAAGCCAGACCGTGCTGCCATCCATATGTATAACGCGATACTGGATATTAAAACTTTCTTTCTGTTCAGCATGGGTTTTGAATGCTTCAAAAACGGGGACCAGGTCATCGGGGTGGAGAATATTGCGCGGATTTCCACTTAATTCTTCTTCCATGTACTGTTCGCGCGTGCTGCCCGTTAATGCGTAAAAAGCATTATTGGCATTATTGGCATCACGGGTGATCCCCTCACCGAAAGAAATCTCAACTATGGCAACGGGAATTATATCGAGTACTTTTTTTACATCTTCCGAAAATATAATGGGTTTCATAAATTAATCCTCCTTCCATATATTGTCGTGCTGCAATTTTCTCGATTTTTCCCGACTGGAGAGCTGACAGCGTAATACCGCGTGGCGGGTGTTCCATGCACCACTGCACACCAAAGAGTGCTACTTGCCCATGGCGTTCATAAAATCCTTGTTGGACTTGGTGCCCCGCATCTTGTCCAGCAGGAATTCCATGCTGTCGATGGGGGACATGGGCGCAAGGATCTTGCGCAGTATCCAGACCCGGTTGAGCACATCTTCCGGCAGGAGCAGATCTTCCTTGCGCGTGCCGGTACGGTTGATGTCAATGGCCGGGAATACGCGCTTTTCGGCAAGGTGGCGATCCAGATAGATTTCCATGTTGCCGGTGCCCTTGAACTCTTCGAAGATGACTTCATCCATGCGGGAGCCGGTGTCGATGAGGGCGGTGGCGATGATGGTCAGGCTGCCGCCCTCCTCGATGTTGCGGGCCGCGCCGAAGAAGCGCTTGGGCCGTTGCAGGGCATTGGCGTCCAGACCGCCGGAGAGCACGCGGCCCGACGAGGGCGTGACCGTATTGAAGGCCCGGCCCAGGCGGGTGATGGAGTCCAGCAGGATGACCACATCCCGTTTGCGCTCCACAAGGCGCTTGGCCTTTTCCAGCACCATTTCGCAGACTTGCACATGGCGCTGCGGCGGCTCGTCGAAGGTGGAGCTGACCACCTCGGCCTTCTTGACCGTGCGTTCCATGTCCGTCACTTCCTCGGGGCGTTCGTCAATGAGCAGCACGATGAGGTAGACGTCGGGATTGTTGGCATTGATGGCATTGGCCAGGGATTGGAGCAGGACGGTTTTGCCGGTGCGGGGCGGGGCGACGATGAGGCCGCGCTGACCGCAGCCGATGGGGGCCATGAGGTCGATGACCCGGTTGGACAGGTTCTTGTCGCCGTTTTCCATGACCAGCTGGCGGTCGGGATAGATGGGGGTGAGGTTGTCGAAGAGGACGAGATTTTTGGCGTTTTCCGGCGGTTCAAAGCCGATTTCGGTCACTTTGAGCAGGGCGAAATAGCGCTCTCCCTCCTTGGGGGGGCGTATCTGCCCGGAGACCACATCCCCCTTGCGCAGGGAAAAACGCCGTATCTGCGAGGGGGAAACATAGATATCGTCCGGGCCGGGCATGTAGCTGCATAGCGGGGATCGCAAAAAGCCGAAACCGTCCGGCAGGATTTCCAGCACGCCGTCGCCGAAGATGGCGCCGTTCTGGGAGGCGCAGCTTTGCAGCAGGGCAAAGATGAGTTCCTGCTTGCGCATGGAGCTGGCGTTTTCGATCTCGTATTTCTCCGCCAGTTCCATGAGATCCTGCATGCTGCGGGTCTTGAGATCCGTGAGGCTCAGGGTGCTGTCGGACAGAAGTTCCGGCTCGGCCTTTTTTTTACGAACAGGTTTGCGAGGTTTTTTTTCCATGAGATTACGGCAGAAAATACGGCACAGGGCAGTGTCGTCTGGAAGTGAAAAAAAGGGCAGGGATGTGGAATCAAGGAATGTGTGCCTTGCGATTAGCCCAACTCTGGGGAAAAGGCAAGAAAAAAGTGGGATTTTTATTCGGCCTGACGCCAAGGGGAAGGGAAGGGCCGGGCAAGGAGGCGCGGAAGACGGCCTGACGGCGGCAAGAGGGGAGGGCGCGGCGGGCACGCCCGCGACCGGCAGGGCTGGCGGCGGAACGGAAAAAGGAGATCAGCAGACCGCGGCTTCGGCCACGGGCGCCGGGGCATAGCGCTGCAGGAGATCGTCGCGCAATTCCTCTTCCTTCAGCTTGAGAACCTCGCCGATTTCGCCGGTCACAAGGCTCATGGCCTGTTCCTGCAGGCGGCGTTCGCCAAAGGAAAGATCCTTCTGGCGGCTGATGAGCAGAAGTTCCCGCAGCACTTCGGCCACCACACCCAGATCAGGACTCTTGAGGCGTTCGGAATATTCGCGGAACCGGCGGTTCCAGTTCTGGCCCGTATGGATGCTTTTTTGCGTCGCGGACTGGAGCGAATCCCAGATGCGGCGTGCCTCCTCCACGGCAATGAGCGGGCGCAATCCCACATTGGCGGCATTGGCCACCGGCACCATGAGCGTGATGTTGTTGGCGCGGATGCGGACGATGTAGAGTTCGCAGGCCACGCCTCCGATTTGCTGGCTGTTGACGCGCTCTATTTCTCCTACCCCCTGCGCGGGGTACACGACGAGTTCACCGGCGGTAAACATAGGCATCCACTTCCGGTTGATATGTGGGAGACAAAAAAAGGGAAAGGTCGGGAAGAGATTTCCCGACTGTTAAAAAATCATAGGCGATGAGGAAAGAGAAGTCCAGCAAAATTTTTTTTCACAGGTTTGAAAGGCGGCGACCGGGCAGGAGGGCATGCCGGGGGGCGTCCGGCGCAATGACAAAGGCCCCCGTCGGGCAGGATGCCGCGGGGGCCTTGGGCGGGCAGGCGGAAGGGGTTATTTGCCGAGATCCCGGTCGTACAACCGACGCCCGTGCCGCAATTGCAGCTCGGCAACGATAAGTTGCTCGTACTGGGGGGCCAGGGGGAGTTCGGCCTTGATCTGCTGGGAAAGAAGACCGGCCAGCTGCTGGGTTTCCTCCCAGATTTCCAGCAGTTCGTCGTCCTCCAGCGTTTTTACCTTGTCGGCAAAGGGCGCATCATCTTCAAAGGGATGGCAGGATGCCATGATTACGAGTCCTGGTTGGGGGTTGTGAGAAATTCCCGCACCTGCGGCAGGGCAAAGAGGGCCTCGGCCATGAATGCACAGCCCTCGGGGGCGGCGTGCACGCCATCCTTGAGGCTGCCCATGTATTCGGGGGAATTTCTGAGCGCGTCAAAGACGTCGGCCCAGGCAAAGCCCTCGCGGGCGCACATGGCGGCATAGGCCGCATTGAGCGCGCCGATGCGGGCCGTCACCTCGGGATTGGCCACCGGCGGCACGCTGATGAGCAGTACCGGAGCCAGGGCGGACGCTTCGGCCAGCATGCCGCGCATGGCCTCGCACACCTCGGCCACGGGCTTGCCGTCGGCGGGCACCATATCCACCACCCCGGCGCAGAAGGCGATGTGCGGAGCCATGCCGGGCATCTGCCGGGCATCCCATTCCTGTTTCCAGCGGGCTTTCACGTCAAAAACCGTGTGACGCCGCACGCCGAGATTGTAGAATGTTGCCGGCGGCAGGGCATACTGCCCCGCTTCGCTGCCCTTGAGGGCAAGGCGGCCCACCCAGCCGCCCCGCATGGCGTCGTCGTTGACGCCGAGGGTCAGGGAGTCGCCAAAAAAGAACCATGTTTCCGTGACATTGCGGGACATGAGCTATCCTCCTTCATGGGGTTGGCGCGACGCCCGCGGGCGGGCGGCAAACTGCTGTTCCGTCTTGCACAGATGCAGGACGGGGCGCAGATCGTCCGCCTCTCCCAGCGGGGCCAGCACGGCCAGGCAGAAGACTGCCGGAGAGAGATACATGCTAGCCCAATCCAGGGTAAATGTCACGGCGTCTCCTGCCTGTGTCCATTGGACAAGCAGGGGGCGGATGTCCGTGGTGCGCGGGCCTTTTTTCGTCTCGCGGGTCAGGGGATGCTCGCTTTCGGCGGCAAAGCGGGCAAAGGCCCCGGCAAGGGCCTCGCCGGACAGGCCGTCGGCATGCAGGCGGAAGACTTCGCGCACGGCCTGCTCGGTACGGCGGCTCTTGTCCACGCTTTCCACATGCAGGATCTCCATGCCGGGGGGCAGCACCCCGCGCAGTCGTTCGGCCACTTCCGTGGCGGTCAGCGGCTCGCGCAGGGTGAGGGCAAACCATTCGGCGCGGCTTTCCACGCCCACGGGCAGGGCGCGCCCGAAGCTCATGAGCGGCAGGGGATGGAAACCCTGCGAAAAGCTCATGGGCAGGCGGGCGCGTCGCAGGGCGCGTTCCAGCAGGGCCTGCAGTTCCAGCTGGCTGAGGTAGGCGCAGCCGCCGGTCTTGCTGTGCCAGATGCGGAATTGCGCGGCCTTGACGGTCAGCTCAGGCGCGATTTGCGGCGGCTTCTTGTCCCGTTCCCGGCAGATGATGCGGCCTTCGGCATCCCGATGCGGCTCGTGGGCGCTCTGATCCCGCTGCGCGAAGATCAGGCGGTTGCGGTGCAGGGGGCCGTCGTCCGTGGGGGCGCTGGCATGGGGCAGGCGCGAGGGCAGGGCGCGGGTATCGCAGGCCCCGCAGGCCCGGCAGGCGCCGTAACGGCAGTCCTCGGTAATTTTTTCCGCCCTGGCGCGCTCCCATTCGCGGCGCAGAAAGTCCGGGGAAATGCCCGCTTCCAGATGATCCCAGGGCAGGGGGGCGTCCATGTCGCGGGCGGCAATGAAATCCGACGCCCGCAGGTCGTTTTCCTCCAGGGCCTCGTACCACGGTTCAAGGGAAAAGGATTCCACCCAGCTGCAGAAAATGGCGCCCTTGCGGTAGGCGGCCTCCACCACCGGGGCCAGTTCGCGCCCGGCGCGGGAAAGGATGCCCTCAAGGTGGCTCATGGCCGGTTCGTGCCAGCGCAGCTTGAGGAATTTCTGCCCCTTGAAGGCATCGCGCACCAGACGCACGCGGCGTTCGATTTCCGCCATGCCGATCTGCTCCACCCACTGGAAGGGGGTGAAGGGCTTGGGCACAAAGGGCGAGAGGGCGGCGGTCACCTGAATGCGCGGATTGCCGCGCCCGGCGGCATCGCGCACCTTGCGGCAGAGATCGGCGATGGCCAGCAGGTCGTCGTCGGTTTCCGTGGGCAGGCCGATCATGAAGTACAGTTTGACCTGCTGCCAGCCGTATTCCAGCAGTTTTTGCACATGGAGGAGGAGCTGTTCCTCGCTGACGCCCTTGTTGATGACATCGCGCAGGCGCTGGCTGCCCGCCTCCGGGGCCAGGGTGCAGCCCGTGCGGCGAATGTCGGCCATGCGGCGCATGATGTCGTCGTCGATGGAGCCGACCCGCAGCGAGGGCAGGGAGAGGCTGACCTGTTCGTGGGCGCAGCGATCAAGCACTTGGTTGGAAAGGGTCTTCAGAGCGGAAAAGTCGCCCGTGGAGAGGGAGAGGAAGGAAATTTCGTCATAGCCTGTCCGCTTCAGGCAGTCGTCCAGCAGATGGGTGATCGTGTCCAGCGAGCGTTCGCGCACCGGCCGGTAAACCATGCCCGCATGGCAGAAGCGGCAGCCGCGCGTGCAGCCGCGCGCGATTTCCAGCGAGAGACGATTGTGCACCGCGCCGATGGGCACCACCTGTTCCACGGGGTAGGGGGCGCTGTTCAGATCGGCCACGATGCGCCGGGCCGGGCGGGCGTGATCGGCAAAGCGCGCTTGCAGGCTGCCGTCGGCCCCGAGCGTAAAGAAGGAAGGTACATAGATGCCGGGGATGCGGCGGGCTTCCTCCAGATAGCGCGCCCGGCCCCAGCCGTTGGCCTTGGCCTTTTCCAGCAGTTCGAGCACGTCCACGAGGCTTTCCTCGCCGTCGCCCAGCACGAAGAAGTCCAGAAAGGGCGCAAGAGGCTCGGCACTGAGCAGCGCCCCGCCCCCGGCAAAAATCAGCGGACAGGCCGCCAGATCGTCCGGCCGCTCGGCATGCCGCAGGGGGATGCCGGCCAGATCCAGCATATAGAGGACATTGGTATAACACAGCTCGTTGGTGACGGAAAAGGACACGCAGTCAGCCTTGCCGAGCGGCAGGCCGGATTCCAGCGTGGCGAGCGGGGCCTGATGCCGGCGGAGGAGGTCGCCGCTTTCGCGTTCCGGGGCCATGACGCGCTCGGCCCACCAGTGGGGGCGGGCATTGACGATGCCGTAAAGGATTTTTTGTCCCAGATAGGACATGCCCACTTCATAGGTATCGGGAAAGGCCAGTGCGACCCGCAGGCTGACCGTGGCGGGATCCTTGCGGCAGGCGCCCTCCTCAATGCCGGCATAGCGGCTCGGGCGCGGCAGGAGCGGAAGCAGTTTTTGCATGGGTATTCCGGGCTGAGGGAAAACATGAAAAAAGGGCGGTTGTCACCGCCCTGTGTGCATCAGTCGCTGCCTTCGGCGCCCCGGGCAGAGGCCGGGCGGCCCGAAGGCGGCGGGCAAGGCTGTGGGCGCTACGGCGTCACCAGACCGCCGGAGGTGGGCACGGGGCCGGAGCCGAACTTGAGCTTGCCGAGGCCGCCGGCCACGGTGAGGTTGGTGCTGGCTTCGATGTACTTGTCCTGCATTTCCTTGGGGGTGTCGGCATAGCGATAGAGGAAGTGCTTGCCCTCGATGGTTCCTTCAAAATTGGGTTCAAAGGGATAGCCATAGGGCAGAATCATCATCTGCATGCCCTGCTGGGTGGGGATGCTCTGGATGATGGCGGCCTCGGTGAGGCAATCCTTGTCGGCGTCATATTTGCCGATGACCAGTTCGCCGGTGACAAGTTTCATCAGTCGGATATCGTAAGCCATGACTTCTCCTCGAAAACGGACGGGGAAGGCCCGTCAGGTGCATTTGGCGCCATGCGGCGAAACGGTGCAGCCCGCGCACAGGGCACATCCCGGGTGCGGGCTTGCCGCGCCCGAAGGGGCAGGGCGCAACCTGTCCCGGAAAGGCTCTTTCCCGAGACGGCAGTTATGCAGATAGGCATTGCGGGGGCGGGTGTCAAGGCTTTTCTGTTGCCAGCGTCAGGGGCTTGGGCTACCGTCTGCCCATGAAAAAACACCTGCTGCATGTCGTGGATGAGGCCGTGGCGGCACGGCTGGAAGAGAAACTGGGCCATGCTTTTGCGGATCGCTCCCTGCTGGCCCTGGCCCTGACGCACAGCTCATGGGCCAATGAGGGCGGTGACGGGCTGCACCACAATGAACGACTGGAATTTCTGGGCGATGCCGTGTTGGAGCTGGCGGTTTCCCACGAGCTTTTCGCGCGTTGCGGCCAGTGGCGCGAAGGGGAGCTGACGCGCCTGCGTTCGGATCTGGTCAGTACGCCAAGTCTTGCCCGACGGGCGCGGGATCTGCGTCTGGGGGAGGCCCTCTTCATGGGGCGCGGAGAAGAGCGGCAGGGAGGGCGTGATCGCGATGCCGTATTGAGCGACGCCTTTGAGGCCGTTTTGGCGGCGATCTATCTGGATGGGGGCTTTGCCGCGGCGCAAGCCTGCGTGGGCAGAATCTTCTCCCCCTTCTGGCCGAAGGGAGAAAGCCTCAATCCCCGGGACAAGGACTTCAAGACCCGCTTGCAGGAAGTGATGCAGCGGCGCTATCGCCAACGTCCGGCATACCGGCTGCTGTCCAGTCATGGCCCCGAACACGCAAAAACGTTCGTGGTCGCCGTAACCTTGCCCGATGGAACGGAATTTACGGCAGAGGGCACGAGCTGCAAAAAGGCCGAACAGGAAGCCGCGCATCTGGCGCTGGCTGCCGCAGGCGAAATTTCGCGAGCGAAGGATTGATCGTTTCCGGCTGTCATATACCGGCAGCGACAGTTGTCTTGCCGGATGGCGGCATACCGATGTGTTTTTCCGGTCCGGGGGGACAATCCCCCCGGACCTCCCGTCTTTGGTCTGCCACAGCCTATGTCAAGATGGCTTAGCCGCCGATGAGCTGCAAAGCCATCTGGGGCAGCGAGTTGGCCTGCGAAAGCATGGCCACGGCGCTTTGCGTGAGAATCTGCTGGCGCGTGAATTCGGTCATTTCGGTGGCGACGTCCACGTCGCGGATGCGCGATTCGGCAGCCTGCAGGTTGTCAGCCTGAGTGTTCAGGTTGGAAATGGTGTTTTCAAGGCGATTCTGCATGGCGCCCAGGTGCGCGCGAATCTTGTCCTTGGAAATGATGGCCTGGTTGATGGCGTTCAGAGCCTTCTGGGCGGCTTCCTGGGTGGAGACGGTCTTGCCGTCGCCTTCGGCCTGGCTGCCCACGCCAAGGGCGGAGGCGGTAGCGTCGCCGATCACAACGTAGTAGTAGTCTTCTGCCGAGTCGTTGGCCGTGCCGAAGTGCACCTTCAGGGCGCCGATGGCCGTCATGCCGGAACCGTCGTGAATCTTTTCGCCCTGGAGGGCGGACAGGGTGCCGTCCAGCAGCTTGATGCCGTTGAAGTCCGTGGCATTGGCGATACGCGTGATTTCCGAAGCCATTTGCTGATATTCGGATTCGATCATGAGGCGCTGGGTGGAATCGTAGGTACCGGTAGCGGCCTGTTCTGCCAGTTCCTTCATGCGGATGAGCTTTTCGTCGATGATGCCCAGGGAGCCGTCAGCTACCTGAATGAGCGAAATGGCGTCATTGGCGTTGCGCGCGCCCTGTTGCAGGGTGGCGATATCGGCGCGCTGCAATTCGCTGATGGCGAGACCGGCGGCGTCGTCCGCGGCGCTGTTGATGCGCATGCCGGAAGAGAGACGTTCCGTCGAGGTCGAAAGATTGCCATAGTGAGCATTGAGGGTTCTCGATACATTGCGAGCCATCATGTTGTGGTTAATGACCAAAGACATGGGACACCTCCTCGGTGTGGTTGTGGTTAAGCTGTACCCCCTTAGATGCAGATCACATGCCAAAAATAAAAAAATATTTTATTTCACCATATTATGTGGCGAAATTTGACGATGGAAATTTTTTCCTTGCCGTCGGCTCCGCTCAATTCGGCCCAACGCGGCAAAAGCTGCCCAAAGCGGGACGGATGGATGCCCCGCATCGGGACGGCTGAGAAGGCATGGCGGTCGTGCGTGCGGCTCCCGGGCGCTCGCTGTGGAGGAGGGCAATCATGGAAGGACGCGCCTGCGCAAGACGCGCAAGCCGGGCAGCGGCCTCGTGGCGGCAGGGGAAAAACGGCGACCGGTGCGGGCCGCCTTGCCACCGGGAAAAAGCTGCCGCCTTTTGCGGCCCGCCTTGCCCTGCCGCTGGCGACCGCCTGCGGACAAAAAAAGAGCGCCGACCCCAATGGCCGACGCCCTGCACGGAGGAAACGGATTCTCTGCGAAGACTCGTGGAGAAATTGGCGAAACGGGCGGGGAGCGCGGTCAGCTCGACCCGCCCGTGGTTTGCGAGGCTTAACGCTTCATGTTGATGACGGTTTCCAGCATGGTGTCAGTGGTGGTGACGCCCTTGGAGTTGGCCTGGAAGCCGCGCTGGGTGGAGATCATCTGCACGAACTCGGTGGTCATGTCCACGTTGGATTGTTCGATGCTGTAGCCGATCACCCGACCGAAGCCGTTGTCGCCCGCCACGCCCAGCATGGCATTGCCGGAATCGCTGGTGGCGGAGTAGAGGTTGCCGCCTTCGCGGTACAGACCCTGATAGTTTTCAAAGTCATAGATGCACAGCTGCCACATGGGCAGGGTCACGCCGTTGTTGTAGGTCACATAGAGCACGCCGTTGTCGTCAAACTCCATGTTGCTCATGCGGCCGGAACCGTAACCATCCTGTTCGGTCTGGTTGACGAAGGTATCCTTGTTGGCCACGATGGCATTATCCTGCTTTTCCGCGGCGGTCATGGTGGCGGCATTGGTGTTCAGGTTGATGCTCGCGCCGTTGGGGGTGACCTGCGTCATCAGGCTGGCCAAGCTGTTGTCCGCGGTGGCCGTGATGGGGGTGACGGCGTTATTGAGGGGCGTCGGGGTCGAAGTTGTGTGCTCGTAGACGCCCGCAATGGTCGCGCCGCCGGTGGGCGTGGAATAGTTCTTGGTGATCCGGGCGTCGTTCAGGCCGTCGGTGAGATTCTGCCGCGTAAACGGGGCACCAGCACCTTCATTGTAATAGTACTGGCCCGTAGCCGCATCATAGAGCACCGCGCGAGTCTGGGGTGTTTGACCCGTGATGGTAATAATCCCGTAGACATCATCCCCTTCGGCAGCCCCGGCATGGCCAGCTGCAGCTGTCGCCGTCGTCGCCTTGGTGCAGTAGTTGTTGTTGGCACCCTTGTTCAGCAGAGTAGTGCCGTCGGTATACTGGTATTCCGTGTTAGTCGGATCACCGATGGCGACATACTTGCCGTTCGAGTAGGTAATGTTGTTGCCGCCTGCCGTGGTGCCGTAGACGCGGGTACCGCCATCATAGGTGTAGTAGCCGTGCTTGTCACCATAGGTGCAGTTGTTCGGGTCGGCCACATCGCCAAAGACCATTTCGCCTTCATGGGCCTGCCCGGCAGGCATGACATAGTAGTAACCCATGTTGGGATCGGTTTCCAGCTCCACACCCTTCTGCGTGGTACCGTCGGCCATGGCAACGTCGCCATTGACGTTGGCGTTCTTGCTGGTGAAGTAGGGCTTGTTGTTGGCATCCAGCACTACGGAATTGACTTGCGCATTGTTCCACGCGGGCTGCGCCACCTGCTTGAGGCCCATATCCAGCTCGATGATGTATTCCTCGGCCTGGCTGTAAGGGGTCACGCCGGTGTCGGAGGTCATGGTTTCGCTCACGCTGTTGGCCAGGGGCTGCCCGCTGAAGTTGGCCGTGAAGGTGGGGTAGCCGTTGTTGGAAATCTTGGTGGGCTGCCAGGCGTTCTTGCTGTCCGGGCTCATGGCCACCTGATTGTTGGCGGCCGGGGTTTCGGTCGCGCCGAAGGTATAGGCCGTCTGGTCGATAAGGTTGCCCGCGGAGTCGAAGATCAGAACGCCGCTGGCCAAGATGCCCGCATTCTTGCAGGTGCCGTTGACCGGGTCATCATAGAAGCGGGTAGGTTCCTTGGTCCAGGTTTCGGTCTGCACGTCATAGCCTTCGCCGCCGTAGGAGCGCATGTCCTGATCCGGGGGAATGGTGACAAGGTATTCGTAAACCTTGCAGCCGGCGGGCAGGCCTTCCAGCGTGTAGCCCAGGGTGCCGTCGCTGTTGAGGCGCTCCAGAGCCACGGCATCGTAGTAGATGGTCAGCTCGTGGGTGCTGCCGCCTTCGTCATAGACCTTCATGGACGAGGACTGGGCATAGGCGCTGCCGGCCAGCGGCGGTTCGGCATTGGCGTTCCAGCTGTCGAAGAGGGCCGTCAGCGGGCTGGTCATGGACGTGCTCTTGTCCTGATTGCTGATGTCGTTGAGCAGGCCCGTACCGGTGGTGGCCACATGGGTGGTGCGCTGGGCATTGATGTTCCAGCTTTCAAAGAGAATATCCTGCGGGGAACCGCCGCCCACATAGGCGGAGGTGATGTCCGTGGTGGTGCCCATGTCGGTGACGCCATTGTTGAAGGTCAGGCGCTTGGTGTTGTCCACCGGGCGGCCCTGCACCACATACTGCTGCGGGTTTACCAGCTGGCCCTTTTCATTGAAGTAGAAGTCCCCGGCGCGGCTGTAGTTGATGGCCGTGGAGTTGGGGTCGCGCACCCCGAAGAAGCCCTTGCCGTCAATGGCGAGGTCGGAAAAGCTGTTGGTGGATTCCAGGGAACCCTGCGAGAAATCGCCGAGCAGGGCGTACACGCTCGCGCCCGCGCCCATCTGCACGGAACCGCTGGCGCTGGCGCCGCTGGTATACAGATAGTCGTTGAAATCCATGCGCTGGGACTTGAAGCCGATGGTCGAGACGTTGGCAAGGTTGTTGCCCACAACCTGCATCTTCTTGCTATGGGAAAGCAAGCCGGAAACGCTTGTCCACATACTCGCAGAAAGACCGCTCATGATGTTCCTCCGTTATGATTCCTGCGGTTGTATGGTTCGGGCGGCCGTGCACCGCCCTTGTTGGCGAAAAAGTATCTAGGCGCTCGCGCCGTTGTCTGTATCCGTGCCGTCGGTGCCGTCGGTGCCGTCGGAACCGCCGGTGCCGTCTGAGCTGTCCGTGCCGCCGCTGCCGGAGTCGGAGCCGCTGCCGTCCGTATCGTCATCCGCGCCGGGCACCGTGGAAATCTGCGGGTCGGATTCGGAGACCTGTTCCACGTCGGCCAGGGACATGTACTGACCGCCCTGAAGCCGCAGCATGATGTCCGAACCGTTGCGCAGCACGTCCGTCACCTTGTCGGCCACCAGCTGGGTGCCCACCAGCACGCCGTCATCGGCGGCGGTGACAACGACCTTGTAAGTGCCGTCCGCAACGGGCTGACCGTTGTTGTTGAGGCCGTTCCAGTTGAACTTGTAGACGGCCAGCGAACCGTCGGTGTTGTACTGCGTCATGCCGCCGAGCTGCTCGGTATAGACCGGCGTGCCCGAGGTGCTGCTGGTATCGAAGACCTGAATGGTGACCTGGGACGCATTGCCCGTGAAGGTGTAGTAGTACGGGGTGACGGTGGATGTGGTGGTCACGCTGCCGTCGGCGCCCGTGGTGGAAGAGCTGGTCTTGCCGATCACGTTGCCGGTGGTGGTCACATACTTGCCGATGTAGCTGGTGGCATTGAACATGGACTGATTGTTGACGGCATCGGTAATGCCCTCCATGGTCTCGTTGATGTTCATCATCTGTTCGAGACTGGAGAACTGCGCCATCTGGGAGATGAATTCCTTGTCATCCATCGGGTTCAACGGATCCTGATACTGGAACTGGGTGACCAGCAGCAGCATGAAGGCTTCCTTGTCCAGACTGCTGCCCGTACTTTCCTTGTTGGCGAGGGCCTGACTGAACTCGTTGTTGACCTGGGTGATGGAATTGACAGACATGACTGGCTCCGTGGCGGCTTGCTTTTATGCCACCACATGCAGGGAACGGGTGGCATATCTTGCCGTGTCACTCATGATATGCACAGACTGTTCCAATGTGCTGTCTTCGGAATTATCCATTGAATTTCGCATGGTTGAAAGATGCTGCAGGCGGTAAAATTCTTCCCGGCGGGCATCTTCTTCCTGGCGGGCGTTATGCTGCTGCATATTTTGCCACTGGTCGCCGCTGCCTTCGGCCAGATCCCGCTGCTGGTTCTGGAGGCCCACTTCCAGCTTGTCCACCTTGAAGCCCTGCTGTTCCAGATTGATGCGGATATGTTCCAGCTGCTGGCTGACAAGCTCGGCGGTTTCGCTCTTTTCGGAGCGTATGTGCGCGCTCACTTCGCCGTTGCGCAGGGTGAGGGTCAGGGTGATGGCCCCCAGTTCGGCAGGATGCAGTTCCACATCCAGACGGCGCACATTGTTGCGCATGGCCTGCAGGAAGCCGTCCTCCACCTGCTGCCCCACCTGACGGGCGACAGGCGCCTGCTGATCCGGGCGGACAGCCTCGAAGCGGGCGTTGTCCGGGCGGGCGGCATCCAGACGCGCGGTCTGGAACTGGGCAGCCAGTTCCGCATTGTCCTGCCTGCCGTGCAGGTTGCCGCCAAGGTCGCCCTGCGCGGACTGCTTCTGCCCGTCGCCGGACGCGGTGGAAGCATGGCGGGCGTCAGGCACGAGGCCGATGCGTTCGGCATCGGTCTTGCCGTCGCTTCTGGCGGTATGGTCGGCCTCGTCGGCAAGGCCCTGCTTCGCCAGCTGGAGACGGCGCAGGCCGTCTTCATTGGCGGTGTCGGTCTGTTCGCTGTAGCGCATGCGCATGCCGGTGGTGTCGGCGGCGTTGCCGCGGCGGGCATTGGCCCGGGCCGCATTTTCATCCTCGCCGGCCTTGCCCATGACCACAGCCTGCGTGCCGTTGTCCGTCTTGTCGATGACGGCGCTCTGGCGACCGTCGGCGCTGCGGCCCGTGGCCTCGCTGTAGCGGGCGGCCTGTTCGCGCGCGGCCACATCGTCCCGGGCGGCGTCAAGGGCGGCTTCCAGATTTTCGCGGCTCTGCTTCTGCACCGTGCGCTCGATCATGGCCTTGCTCTGCTGCACCTCGCGGCTGTGCAGGGACTCGGCCTGCGCTTCCTTTTCCATGCGTTCGCGGGCCTTGTTGATCACCTGCCGCACGGTCTGGGACGCGGCCTCATCCAGCTTTTCCTGCTTGCCGGCCAGATCGTTGAGGTAGGCGCGCGCGGGATTCATGAGATTGATGAACTGATTGTCGGCACAGCGCAGGGCGTCGGCCCCGCCGAAACTGTTGAGCAGCTGGTTCTGCACGTTGGCGGGCAGACCAAGCCCCTTGGCCAGCACGGCCATTTCATCGCGGGAAATTTCGATGGTGCCATTATGCGCCGCTTCGGAGAAGGTCTGCTGAATGAGCGAAAGGGCCTGCCTGCCCTTACCTTGCTGCATGAGTTCCATGGCATTGGCGGCCAGTTCGCCCGAGGGATCTATCTGATTGAGCAGCCCGGTCAGGATGTCCTTGTCGCTGTCGCTGAGCGTGACGGTGCTGTTGAGCTGCAGGCTGGCCATGACCTGCGCCAGCATGGCGCCATCCGGCGATTCCATGAGGGCGTCAAGGCGGGCAAGGGCATCTTCCGGCGCGCCGGCCTTGACGAGGGAAGCCCGCAATTCCTGCAGTTCCTTCTTGGTGAAGGTCACTTCGTCCAGCGTGTACAGCACGCCGTTGAGCGTATGACGGCTGTAGGGGGCGTCGGCCAGGGGGCCGGTGCTGTCGTCGTCCGCCAGCGCTTCCTTGATGTTTGCGGCTTCACCCCGCTTGACGGAGTCAATGGCGGAATGGACGGACTGCTGATAGTTCGCCACGGGGTCGGAACCGTCGTTATCAAGTGAGCTTTGGAAAATACCGGCAAAACTGTCGGAAGCCGCCGCGGAGGTTCCCGCGATGGTATCCTGAAGCTGGGCACTGAAATCGGACGGAAGAATTTGCATGGCAGACTCCTTGCGGAGACATTATACAAGGAGTGTGCCAAGAGAATTATCGTATTTTTTTCAGGGAATTATTGGCTTGAATTTTCGTGGGCGGCAAGACTTTCCCGGCAAAAACGCCCGCAGGCCGGGCGAAGGAGAAGGCGGGGCCGCATCCGTTTGCGGTGGGCATGACAAGGGAGCGGAAGCGCTTGACGGCGCAACGGAACCGCGCGGAGGAATGACGCCGGCCGGTCATGCGCATGGGGGCGTGGCGGGAGAGGACAAAAGGAGGCTAGTGCTTGGCGCCCTTGATGCGCTTTTTGTCCGCGTACATGCGTTCATCCGCCTCGTGGATCAGAAAGTCGAGGCTGACGGGGTTCGCCTGCCAGATGAAGCCCAGAGAAATGCCGCCCGGATAGGCGGTCTCGCAATCCTGCTTCATCTTTTCCAGCTTGTGGAGGAAGACATCTTCATGGATCTCGTTGCAGATGAAAACAAATTCATCGCCGCCGATGCGGAAGATATTGCTGCTGCGAAAATGGCTTGCAAAGATCCGGCTTATGTTGACGATGAGTTCGTCGCCCTTTTCATGGCCATAGGTATCATTGAGATATTTGAGATTGTTGAGATCGATGAAAAGGACGCCCACATTGTGCATGTCGCCTGCCGCTAGGGAATTGCAGGTGATGCGATAGGCATTGCGATTGCCCAAGCGTGTCAGGGGATCGCGCAGGCCGAGCGCGCGCAGTTCATCGGCCATGCGGGTTCGTGAAATGGTATTGTCCATGAAATAGGCAAGGGAGAACAGCAACGTCAGATCATGGTGGCTGTTGCGCGGGTTGTCCACGCCGATAAATCCGGAAAGGCGGTCGTTGATCTTCAGCGGGACAACGTAGAGACTTTTTATGTCCTGCGGTTTGAGGACGTCATAAAGATCCGGTGACTCTTTCTTTATTTCCTCGATATCCTTTATGATGACATAGTTGCTGTTGCTGAATGCCGTCATCCAGGGGGAAAGCACGTCAAGCGGCACACTTTGGAGGTTTGCCTTCTGCGGCGTGACGCCCTGCGCGCACCATTCGTGGGTGTTGACGGCAATCTCCCTGCCGGAATCATCGTATTTGGTTTCAAAGATATAGCAGCGATCCGCCTCGTAGAGGCGTCCGGCAAGCAGCAGGGCCTTTTCCATGGCCGTGCTGAAATCCTCCTCGGCCAGCAGGGTACGGACGCAGCGCAACAGGGTTTGTTCAACGGCAAGCTGATTCTTGATGCTTTTGCGCTCCAGGACGCTCTCGGTGATATCCGTGGCGACCTCCATGTGCAGGGGAGTGCCGTCGCAGGTAATGAGCTTGTCCTTGATACGGAAGTATCGCCCGAATTTTTCGTTGTAGTGTTCCCACGTATAAAATTTGTCATGGGAAAGGTTGGGGATGGGGCAGAAGGGGCAGGGAGCATCGAGATTCTGGAAAAGCTGGTAGCACTTCTTGCCAAGAATGTCGGCAGTCTGGACGTACTGGCAGGCGGCTTTGTTCAGCCACAGGATATCATAGGTAACAGGATCATTGATATAAATAATGTCGTCAAGGGAGTCGGCCACCATGGTGGTGAAGCAATCCTGACCGGTAGGCAAATGATTGTTGCAGTTATTGGTGCAGTTCATGAAAACTTCTCCTGTAACCATCAGGGGAGAATGTGTCCAGCATCTGCGGTTTGCCTGAGGCGATTTATGCTTTTTGAAATAATGAAATTTGATTTATGTATCATGGAAGGTAGAATTTTTTTTCCACTCTGTCAAACTGTATGGTAACTGTATGGTATTGTTAAATGTATTTCTATAGTTGAAAGGTTGGAAATACATCCGTGCCATATGCCTCACTACAATGAAAGAAGGCGGTGCGACAGGGGATCCGCAGTCTGAGGCACGGCGCCGGGGGAAGCGTGAATCCCGTTCGGCGGCAGGAAGGCCCGTCAGGGCCGTGCGTGGGCTGACGCGGCAAGAGCGCACGGCGTCAGCCGTTGCACGCAGGGGACACGCCGGGCGCGCAGGAAAGGGGCATGTTGGCCGCTGGCCCGGGCTGGCGGCGGCGGGAATGTGCCCCGACGATTGCAAGGGGCGTACTCAAAATTCATACACGAGTTGCAGACGGCCCCCGATGCTGCGGCGGGTTCCCGCCGCGCCCTCGAGGGCAAGATCGGCGTGGATGGGGGCAGTCTCGGGGTGAATGCGCAGGCCCAGCTCAAAGAGGGCGCTGTCGCCCGTCATGTTCGTGGAGGGGATGGGCATACCGCTGCTCAGGGAGGCGGCGCGGGCCGTACCGAAAAATTCCCGTTCCCAGGCCGCGCCCAGATAGACGGTTGCGGACGGCGCCACGTTGCCGGAGAACCGCGCGCCGCAACGCAGGCGGCCCGAGTCCACGGCATCAAAGCGGAATCGGTCGCCGTTGATGCCGGTATCCTGTCCGTCCAGATGCAGGAAAAGATACTTGCCGTACATATCGAGCGTCCAGTCGTCATTGAGCGGCAGGGCATAGCCCAGACCGACATGCCCGCCGTAGTAGGGCGTATCAAGGTCATAGTCCGCCGGGCGATCCAGATTGTCCAGCAGATCGTCGCTGTACCATGAGGTCATGGCCTCGCCGGCGCGGCCGTCGGCCTCCACGTACAGGCCGCGCAGCAGGCCCCGCGTGATGTCCAGACGGGCCAGCAGGCCGCCGCCCGTATACTGGGCGTCGCCGATGCCCGAGATGCTCGTGCCCGCTGCCGTGCGGGCCGTGTTCAGGCTGGCGGAACCCATTTCAAAGAACGCACCCAGCAGCACATCCGCCCATGCCGTTTCGCTCCGATGGGCAAGGCCCGTGACAAGGGACATGCCCAGCGTCGTGATGTCGCTTTCCGTACTCAGGCTGGCCGAACCGCCGTAGAGCGTGGCAAAGGCCGCCCAGCCCGTGGTCTCCCGCGCGGCGGCATCCGCCGCGCGCAGGGCCGCTCCGGCCAGCAGATCGCCGCCCTGATTGAGCAGCCCGGCCGCGCCGATGCGGGCTTCGGTCAGCGCGCCCGCCAGCGGGTTGCCGTGGTAGCCGTCAATGCGGATATAGACGGAGTTGCCGTTGCGAAAGATGGCCCCGTCATACAGGATGGCATAACCTTGCAGCAGACTGACAAGGCCGCCCACATCCGCATCGGCGACGGCACCGTTTTGGTCGTGCAGCAGTTCAAAGGTCTCGCCGAGGTGAGCGCGCCCGCCGGTAATGATGTCCGGCAGCTGGGCCGTGACCGTGGCGCCGTCAAAGTCGCCTGCCACGGCATTGGTGACGGTGAGCATGGGCACGCCCGCCACCGGGGTGCCCGGCACGGGCAGGGCAAAGTGCAGATTGGCAAAGCCGGCCGTCCGCCGCACCGTGCCCTGCCAGCTGTCCACAAAGAGGGTGTTGCCGCTGCCGCGCGCGGCCACGACCTGTCCGCCGACCACGCCGCCGAAAAGGTCGATCGTCGGGTCGAGGCTGGCCCGCCGCCCGATGATGATGTTGTTGCCGTTCGCGCTGCCGCCCGCCGCCGTGCGACCGCCGATGATGTTTCCCGTGACGCTGCCGTTGTTGACCAGAATGGTATTGTGCGAGGCGCTCCCCGCCCCTGCCAGATTGCCGCCCACCAGCTCGCCGTTCACCTGTCCGCCTTCCACCACGGCAATGGTGTTGTAGTCGGCGGTGTTGCCGCTGGTGCCCGACTGATTGGCGTCGCCGCCGTGAACGCCGCCGTTGACCACGGTTCCGGCGCCCACCACGATGCTGTTGTAATTGAGGCTGGACGGGCTGGTTGTGCTGGTCGAAAGGCCGCCGGTCACGCCGCTGGTCACGGTCGTATGGCTCAAATAGACGGCGTTGTTGCTGGCAGAGGCCAGTGTGTTGTTGCTTTGCACGGATGCGGCAATGACCGTTGCATGCGTTCCGCCGGTGACGGATACCACGTTGCCGTCGGCCACCGCGCCTTGCGCGAAACTGGTCGCTGCCGCCCCGACGAGATGGGTCACGTTGCCGCCGGCAATGGCGACCGTATTGCCCGATGCTTCGGTCGGGCCGTCGTTGGTGGCCCACCCACCGTACAAATTTGTTACCGTGCCGCCGGCAAGCGTCACCATATTGCCGTAAGCGCCCACGACCGTACCGGGCGATGAACTGGCCGAGCTTCGCCCGCCGACGGCCAGATCCAGCGAAACCGCATTGTCAAGCGCCAGAGTCAGGCGATTGTTGGTTGCCAGAACGCTCCCTCCGGTTGTGGCGAAGGTCTGGGCATGGCCGCCAAAAGCCTGCGGATATGTTCCCAAAGCAAGCGAGCCGCTCAGGATCAGACTGTTGGCGGAAGCGACGGCATTCCCTCCGGTGGCTCTGGCTCGACCGCCGTAAAAGCTGGAGGCGCTTCCGTTCAGGCCGGTAATGGTCACCGTATTGCTGCCGGCCCGGGCCGAACCGCTGTCGCTGCGGGCATAGCCGCCGTAAATGTCCCTGTTGACGGCGCCGCCGTTGATGACGAGGCGGGCCCCTTCGGCCAGGGCATCGCCGGTTCGCGGCTGGCCTTTCAGGCCGTAGACGGCATCCCAGCTGCCGCCGCTGATGGTCACGTTGCCGTTGCCCACATAATCCTGGGCCAATGCGTCAACCGGAAAGTGCGGGGCGAATCCCGCCGCGAGCAGAAGGGCCAATGCGCCGAGATTGCGCGGGGAAAGAAACATGTCGGCCTCACATGCGCCGTGCGGCGCGGAAAAAAGGCGGTATCCCTCAAAACGGAGGATACGGGGAGGACGTGGCGCGACAGCATGGTGTTTTCGCCATGCGGAAGAAACCATCATGCCTTCCGCCCTCGGCCTGCCGGGAGGAACATGCGCGAGCCTCGGGGGAGGGAGCGCCATCCCGTCAGAACAGGAAATATGCTTAATTTCTGCAAAAGCAACAGGTATATAAAATA
>NHCFC04200__coassemble_814_pt1 | contig 19836 bp, 15 predicted proteins | sample NHCFC04200__metabat2_low_PE_055 | metagenome-assembled genome bin NHCFC04200
GAGGCGGTAACGTTTTTGGGGGATGGGGGGTGTGGGGGGAAGGCGCCTTTGTTCACAAAGGGGCCTTCCCCCCACAATAAAAAAGCCGACGGCGTTATGCCTTGTGGAGCATGATGTCGAGGATGACCTTGTCGGCTTCTTTCATGCCGGAGGAGCCGAGGCGGCCGAGGTTGGCGATGCAGGCTTCGATATCGTCATCGACGATGCCCTCGTTGCCGGGGACGACGGTGCCGTCGAGGGCGAGCAGGACGGCCTGGATGCCGGCGCTGACGGCGGTGGCGACCTTGAGGGCGCAGCTGCTTTTGGCGCCGTCGCAGATCATGCCGGCCACGTTGCCGACCATGTTGCGGATGGTGCGTTCCATATCCGGCAGACCGCCGCCCATGAGCAGGGCCATGCCGCAGGCCGCGGCGGTGGCGGCCACCATTGCCCCGCAGTGGGCGGAGAGGCGGCCGAGGTGGTGCTTGATATGGATGGAGGTCAGGTGGCTGACAATAAGGGCGCGGGCAAGCTGTTCGTCGTCGCAGCCCTTGCGGATGGCGCAGGCCACCACGGGCATGGTGCAGGTGATGCCCTGATTGCCGCTGCCGGAATTGCTCATGACGGGCAGCATGACGCCGGCCATGCGGGCATCGGCGGCCGCGGCGGTGAGCTTGACGGCAAAGGTGGGCAGATCGTCGGCCAGCACATGCCGTTGAATCTGGGCATCCACCATCTTGCCCACGCCGAGGCCGTACTGGGTACGCAGTCCTTCCTCGGCCACGCGGCGGTTCATGCGGGCGGCATCCAGAATGAAGCTGATTTCCCCGAGCGGCGCCGTGCGGGCAAAGGCCTCGATGCGGGCCATGCTGAGGGGCCATGCCGTTTCCTCGGCGGGGAGGCCTCCGGGCGCGGCGGCGGCATCGCTGACCAGCGCGCCGTCCCGCCAGACGCGGGTGATGTTGTCGTGGCTGTCGCGCAGTTCGGCGGCGGCGCTGTGGCCGTCGGCCGTGGCGGTCACGAGGCAGTAGAGCAGATCGTCATTGTCCGGCAGATGGAGGACAACGGCGTCGCTTGCGGCCATGTGCCGGGCGGCCTCGGCGGCGTCGGCATCGAGATCGCGCAGACATTCGAGGCCGAGGGCGCTTTTTCCGCCCAGTGCGCCCGCTGCGGCGGCCACGGCCAGCCCCATTTCGCCGGTGCCGGGCACCATGACGCCCATGCCGTTTTTCAGCAGGTTGGCGCTTACGGCCACATCAAGCCGGGTGGGGCGGCACCCGAGGGCCTCGGCGGCGCGGGCGGCGCAAAGGGCCACGGCAATGGGTTCGGTGCAGCCCAAGGCGGGCACGACCTCCCTGTGCAGGAGGGCGACAATGGCCTTGCGATCTTCGGGGGTCAGACTCATGCCTGCTCCGAAGCGCCGCTTTGCAGCGGGCCGAGTTCGCTGTTGCGGTTGAAGAGGCCCTCGAGCATGAGCGTCAGGGCGCCGTCGCCGGTGACATTGCAGGCCGTGCCGAAGCTGTCCTGCAGGGCAAAGATGGCGATGAGCAGGGCCACGCCGTTCTGATCGAAGCCGAGCACGCCGGTCACGATGCCCAGCGAGGCCACCACCGTACCGCCGGGCACGCCCGGCGCGCCCACGGCGAAGACGCCGAGCAGCACGCAGAAGAGCAGCATCACGCCCACGCTGGGCAGGGTGCCGTAGAGCATGAGGTGGAGCGTCATGCAGAAGAAGGTTTCCGTGAGCACGGAACCGCAGAGGTGGACGGTCGCCCCCAGGGGAACCATGAATTCCACCATGTTGCGGCTCAGCACGCGGGACTTGCGGGCGCATTCCAGGGCCACGGGCAGGGTGGCGGCGCTGGACATGGTGCCCACGGCGGTGAGGTAGGCGGGGGCGTAGTGGCGGCAGACCTCAATGGGGTTGCGCCCGGAAAGAGCGCCGCCGATGCCGTAGAGCAGGGCCAGCCAGATGAAGTGCCCCACGATGACGATGAGCACCATGGAGACGAAGACCGGCAGATGGAGACTGAGCGAGCCTTCATAGGCCAGGCCAAGGAAGGAGAGGCCCACGAAGAAGGGCAGGATGGGGATCATGATGCGCACGACAAGGGCGCTCATCACGCGCTCCAGTTCGTTGAACAGGCGGCTCAGGGTATCGGACTTCGTCCAGGCGATGGCCACGCCGAAGAGCAGGGCCAGGACAAGGGCGCTCATCACGCTGAACAGCGGCGGGATGTCGAGACGGAAGACCATGTCCGGCAGCTTGCGCAGGGCTTCGGTTTCCCGGGCCACGGAAAGATGCGGAATGATGGCGTAGCCGGAAATGGTGGAAAAGAGGGCTGCGCCCAGGGACGAGGCATAGGCCAGGGCCACGGCGGTGAAGAGAATCCTGCTGGCGTTCTGGCCCAGGCGCACGATGGCGGGCGTAATGAAGCCCACGATGACCAGCGGCACAAGGAAGAAGATGACCTGCCCGAAGATATGCCGCAGGGAGACCACCACGTCCATGATGTGATTGAGCGAGCTGTCGGCATTGTTGCCGATGTAGGTACCGACTATCGCCCCGATGACGATGCCGGCCAGCAGTTTGAGAATCAGGGAGAAGTCCCCGGCCTTGGCAGCCATAGCGCACCTCCGAAAATGGGATTTCCGGCCCGTGGCAGTACGGGCCGGCCTCTGTATAGCGCAGGATGCCGGGGCACGCAACGCGGAGCGGGCGCAGCAGGGAAAAATTTGGCCGGGGAAAGCCCTTATTCGAGGATATAGCGCATGGGATTGATGGGCACGCCGTTGAGCAGCACCTCATAATGCAGGTGCGGGCCGGTGGTGCGGCCGGTCATGCCGATGTAGCCGATGACCTCGCCGCGCTTGACGTACTGGCCGGGCTGCACGGTAAAGCGCTGCATGTGGGCATACTTGGTGACGATGCCGCCGCCGTGGTTGACCTCCACACTGAGGCCGTAGGCCCCGTCATGTCCGGCCTTGAGCACGGTGCCCTGCGCGGTGACCATGATGGGCGTGCCGATGCGGTTGGAGATGTCAAGCCCCTTGTGGAACTGGCGCCGACCGCCGCCGAAGGGGGCCGAGCGCGCCCCGAAGCCCGAGGAGACGAAGCCCACCACCGGCCAGATGCTCGGCATGGAGGAGAGGGCGTCGCGGTTGTCGCGCAGGGCATGGAGCAGATCCTGCTGGCGCACCTCCTCGAGGCGCACGGCATCGGACAGCGAGTCCAGAAATTCCTGCATCTTGCGGGCGGCCAGTTCCTGCCGGTGCATGGGCAGGTAGGAATGGGCGAAACTGCCGATCTGCTCGTCGCCCACTTCGGCGGGATCCTGCTCCATGTTCATCATGATGCGCAGCTTGCTGTCGAAGTTGCGCACGCGCTGCAAGTCCTGCGTCACCTCGCCCAGCTTGCCGCCGAGGATGGAGAGCTGACGGCGCTGATCCTCGAGGCGGCGTTCGGTATTGGCGAGGGAATCCTCAAGATGCCGGCTTTGCAGCCATTCTCGCCACAGCCAGACATTGCAGGCCACCAGCGCCAGCACGAGAATGCCGGAAACGAAGCCGAACCAGCCGCGCAGACGCAGATTGCGGCTGCCGCTGCGGCCTTCGCGGAAGATGACGATGTGGTATTTGCCCAAGAGCATATCGTGAAAATTTTACGCTGCCGGATGGGGCGGTGTCAACGCATGCTGCGGTCGGGCGCGGCGGGAAGGGCCGCCTCCGGGGGCAGGGCCGGCGCTTGCCCGGCGGGCGCGCGATGTTTTTCCAGCTGCCAGCGGGTGAGGGCATTGCCGATGCAGCGGCGGGAATCCTTCGCCACGGCATAGAGGTGTTCCAGGGTCTGCCCCATGTCGCTGCGGGCCGAATGGCCCGCCGAAGGGCAGACATTGGCCCAGAGGGGCAGTTCCCATTGTTTGGCGGCCTTGCGGATGAACTTTTTTTCCACCAGCAGCAGGGGCCGGATGAGACGCAGCTTGCCGCCGAAGAAGGCTTCGTTCATGCTCATGCCGTCCACGCGCCCGTTGCGGCAGAGGTTGAGAAAGAAGGTTTCCACCAGATCGTCGGCATTGTGGCCGAGGGCCAGATGGCTCAGGCGGTAGCGGGCGCACAGCTCGAACAGGCGCTTGCGGCGCAGCCAGGCGCAGCGGAAGCAGGGGGAACGGCGCTGATTGTCCGCCGAATGGGCATGCGGGCCGAAGTCGGTCACCTCCAGATGGGAGGCTATGCCGTGCGCGGCCAGCCACGGGGCGAGAGCGGCATGGCTGTGCGGATCAAAGCCGGGGTTGAGGTGAATGGCCATGATCTCGAAACGGAAGGGCACAATGGCCTGCCGGATGTGCAGGGTCTTGAGCAGAACAAAGCTGTCCACCCCGCCGGACACGGCCACGCCCACCCGGCAGCCCGGCCAGAGCATGCCCGCCTGCTGCATGGCCTTGCCCGCGCCCTTGACGCAGACTTCCTGAGCATAGGAACGTTTTTCGCGCATGGTCACCTCATTGGCGGCGGGCAGGCCCGCCCCCGCGCATGTCGCATGAAGAGGCTTGCCGCGTCAAGCGGGCAGGCGCAGGGGGCGCGGCCTCTGCCGGCGGACGGAAACGGGACGGCTTGACGCGGGATGCCCTGCCGCCGCTTGACAGAAGCCGGCAGGGCACATAGGATGATGCGTTGCAACACATGCGCCCTGCCGCCGCGTCCGCATTCCCGGGCACGGCTCTTTTCGTCCTGTCGCCCGGCGGACGAAGCGTGGCGGCGGGCAGCGCGTTCGAGGCCCGCGACAGGCCCGAACCATCCCCGGAGGAAAACGCATGGCCCGTATTACTGTGGAAGATTGTCAGGAACGTGTGGACAACCGCTTTTTGCTGGTGCAAATGGCCATCAAGCGCGTGCGTCAGTACCGCGAAGGTTATGAGGCGCTGGTGGATACCCGCAACAAGGAAGTGGTGACCGCCCTGCGCGAAATTGCCGCCGGCAAGATCATGCCCGAGGACATGAGCCTGTACACGCCCCTGCCCGAAGGCCAGGAGGCCCCCCGCAGCGAAGGCTAGTCATGGCGCAACGCGATTATTACGAGGTCCTCGGCGTCGCCCGCGATGCCTCGGAAGACGAGATCAAGAAGGCCTATCGCAAGCTGGCCATGCAGTACCACCCGGATCGCAATCCCGGGGATGCCGAGGCCGAGCAAAAATTCAAGGAAGCCGCGGAAGCCTATGACGTGCTGCGCGATGCCGACAAGCGCGCCCGCTATGATCGCTTCGGCCATGCCGGGGTGCAGGGCGGCGCGGGCAACTTCGGCAGCACGGACGACATTTTTGCCCACTTCAGCGATATTTTCGGCGACTTGTTCGGCTTCGGCGGCGGCATGGGCCGCGACGGCCCGCGCCCCATGAGCGGCGCGGATCTGCGCTACAATCTGGACATCAGCTTCGAGCAGGCGGCCACGGGCGCGGAAATCCCCCTCAAGCTGCCCCGCCACGAGGAATGCCCGGAATGCAAGGGCAGCGGTGCGGCGCCGGGCACCAAGCCGGAGACCTGCCGCCAGTGCAACGGCACGGGGCAGGTGCGCCGTACCCAGGGCTTCTTTCAGCTGGCCATGCCCTGCCCGGCCTGCCACGGCACGGGGCAGGTCATTGCCACCCCCTGTCCCCGCTGCAAGGGCGACGGCGTGGTGGAGAGCGTGCGCGAGATTCTCGTGCGCATCCCGGCCGGGGTGGACACGGGCACCCGCCTGCGGGTGCGCGGCGAGGGCGAAGCCGGCGTGCACGGCGGCCCGCCCGGCGATCTCTATGTCGTCCTGCATGTGGCCCCCAGCAAGCACTACAGCCGTCAGGGGCAGGATCTCATCTACGAATGTTCCATCACCTTCGTGCAGGCCGCCCTCGGGCACCGCATCGAGGTGCCGGGCCTTGGCGGCCCCCTGCCGCTGGAAATTCCCAAGGGCATCCAGAGCGGTACGCCCCTGCGCCTCAAGGGCGAGGGCATGCCCTATCCCGGACGCAGCCAGCGCGGCGACCTGCTCGTGGTGGTCAAGGTGCTGACGCCGACGAAATTGTCCGAACGGCAGGTGGAACTGCTGCGCGAATTCGAGTCGCTGGGCGAGGAAAGCGTCCTCGACAAGGTCAAAAAGGTCGGGCGCAAACTCGGCAAAAGCATCGGGCTGGACTGAGGCCGCACGGTCGGCCCTGTCCGCTTTCGACACATGTTTCCAAGCTCCCCGATTGGGGAGCTTTTTTTGTTTCGGCCAATGGCCTGCCGCTCTTGCACCCCTCCCCAAGACAGGCTAGGGTAGGCACAACACCGGAGTGTACGCCGGGCATGCCCGGCCCGCTCCCGCGCCCTGCTGCGGGTGGTCGCGAACAAGTCTGCAATATGTTGTTTTTCTTTTTCTTTCTTGAGAAAGAGAAAAGATTTTCTGAAATAGTCCCCACTGGACTGTTCAACCAAACAACTTCTTGCTAAACTTGTGGCGTGGCGAGTCATGCTCGACGGCCTGCATGCATCCTTCCGAATCGTGTGCCGGTTCCGGGGTGACGCGCGCACTGCCGCGCCGGGGGCGCATGTTCCCGCTTCCACGGGAGGTCGGGAGGCTCACTGGCCCGCTTTTCCATAATGAGCGCCCCACGGGCGCAAGGAGGAACCCAATGGCGAAAATGAAAACCATGGACGGCAATAACGCCACCGCGCATATTGCCTACGCCCTGTCCGACACGGCCGCCATCTATCCCATCACGCCCTCGTCCGTCATGGGCGAGGTGGTGGACGAAATGGCCGCCCGCGGCGCACGCAACCTCATGGGTCAGAAAGTGCTCGTGCGCGAAATGCAGTCCGAAGCCGGCGCGGCCGGCGCGGTGCACGGCATGCTGTCCGGCGGCGCGCTGACCAGCACCTTCACGGCCTCGCAAGGCCTCTTGCTCATGATCCCCAACATGTACAAGATCGCCGGCGAGCTGCTGCCCGGCGTCTTTCATGTCTCGGCCCGCGCGCTGGCCTCGCATGCCCTGTCCATTTTCGGGGATCATCAGGACGTGATGAGCGCCCGTCAGACGGGCTTTGCCTTCCTCTGCTCCTCCTCGGTGCAGGAATGCATGGATCTGGCGCTGGTGGCCCATTTGTCCGCCATTGACGCCAGCCTCCCCTTCTGCCACTTCTTCGACGGCTTCCGTACCTCCCACGAGGTGCAGAAAATCGAGGTCATCGATTACGAGGACATCCGGGGCCTGGTCAGCTGGGACAAGGTGGAGGAATTCCGCAACAATGCCATGAATCCCGAGCATCCGCACATTCGCGGCACCGCCCAGAACCCGGACATCTATTTCCAGAACCGCGAGGCCGCCAACCTGTATTACGACATGGTGCCCTCCATCGTGCTGGAAAACATGCAGAAGGTGGCCTCCATCACCGGTCGCAAATACAAGCTCTTCGACTATGTGGGCGACCCGGAAGCCGACCGCGTGGTCGTCAGCATGGGTTCCTCCTGCGAAGTGCTGGAAGAGACGGTCAACTACCTGAACCAGCGCGGCCAGCGCGTGGGCCTCGTGAAGGTGCGCCTGTTCCGTCCCTTCTCCGCCGCCCACCTCATGCAGGCCATTCCGGCCACGGCCAGCACCATCACCGTGCTTGACCGCACCAAGGAACCCGGCGCCCTCGGCGACCCGCTCTATCAGGACGTGTGCACGGCCTTCATGGAAAAGGGCGAAGCCCCGACCATCGTTGCCGGCCGCTACGGTCTCGGCTCCAAGGACTTCACGCCCGGCATGGCCAAGGCCGTGTACGACAACATGCTGGCCGTCGGCCCCAAGAACCACTTTACCGTGGGCATCCGCGACGACGTGACCAACCTCTCCCTTGATGTGGAAGAGGAAATCGACACCGTGCCGGCCGGCACCGTGCAGTGCAAGTTCTTCGGCCTCGGCTCCGACGGCACCGTGGGCGCCAACAAGCAGGCCGTGAAGATCATCGGCGACAATACGGACATGTACGCCCAGGCCTATTTTGCCTACGACTCCAAGAAGTCCGGCGGTCTCACCGTGTCCCACCTGCGCTTCGGCAAGGAAGCCATCCAGTCGTCCTACCTCATCACCAAGGCCGACTACATCGCCTGTCACAAGTCCTCCTACGTCACCCAGTACGATGTGCTGGACGGCGCCAAGGAAGGCGGCACCTTCGTGCTGAACTCCAACTGGTCGCTGGCCGACATGGAAAAGCACCTGCCCGCCGCCATGAAGCGCACCATCGCCCGCAAGAAGCTCAAATTCTACAACGTGGACGCCGTGAAGGTGGCCGCGGAAGTGGGCCTCGGCGGCCGCATCAACATGATCATGCAGACCGCCTTCTTCAAGCTGGCCAACGTGATTCCCTTCGAGCACGCCGTGGAGCTGCTCAAGGAATCCATCAAGAAGGCCTACGGCATGAAGGGCGACAAGGTCGTCAACATGAACATCGCCGCCGTGGACAAGGGCATGGATGCCCTTGAGGAAATCAAATATCCCGCCGAATGGGCCAATGCCACCGAAGGCGCGGAAGTCTGCCACTGCGGCGACGACGACTATCTGCGCAACGTGGTGCGGCCCATCCTCGGCCAGCGCGGCGACAAGCTGCCCGTCTCCGCCATGGAGCCGGCCGGTCTCATGCCGCTGGGCACCGCCGCCTGCGAAAAGCGCGGCGCGGCCATCCTCGTGCCCGAATGGCAGGTGGACAACTGCATCCAGTGCTTCCAGTGCTCCTTTGTCTGTCCGCATGCCGCCATCCGTCCGGTCATCGCCTCTGACGACGAGCTGGATGGCGCGCCCGCGACCTTTGCGGTCAAGGACGCCCAGGGCAAGGAACTCAAGGGCTTCAAGATGCGCATGCAGGTCTACGCCGAGGACTGCCTCGGCTGCGGCTCCTGCGCCGACATCTGCCCGGCCAAGGAAAAGGCCCTCGTCATGAAGCCGCTGGAAAGCCAGATCGACGATCAGAAGGCCAATCTGGCCTTTGCCGAGGACAATATCGCCCTCAAGGACGACCTCATGCCGCGCGACAGCGTCAAGGGGTCGCAGCTCCAGCAGCCCCTGCACGAGTTCTCCGGCGCCTGCGCCGGCTGCGGCGAAACGCCCTACGCCAAGGTGCTGACCCAGCTCTTCGGCGAGCGCATGCTCATTGCCAATGCCACGGGCTGCTCGTCCATCTGGGGCGCCTCCTCGCCCACCACGCCCTACACCACCAACAAGGACGGCTTCGGCCCGGCCTGGGGCAACAGCCTCTTCGAGGACGCCGCCGAATACGGCTGCGGCATCGGCCTGGCCTATGTGCAGCGCCGCAACCGCCTGGCCATGCTGGTGCAGGATGCCCTCAAGGAAGATGGCATCTCCGCCGAACTCAAGGACGCCCTGGAAGGCTGGCTGGCCCACAAGGATGAGGCCGAGGGTTCGCGCGAATACGGCGAGCGCGTGCTGGCCAATCTGGAGGACTTCAGCAGCCCGCTGGCCCATGAAATCTGGCACATGGGCGATCTCTTCACCAAGAAGAGCGTCTGGGTCTTCGGCGGCGACGGCTGGGCCTATGACATCGGCTACGGCGGCCTTGACCATGTGCTGGCCTCCGGCGACGACATCAATGTGCTGGTCTTCGACACCGAAGTGTACTCCAACACCGGCGGTCAGGCCTCCAAATCCACGCCGCTGGGCGCCATCGCCCAGTTTGCCGCCGCCGGCAAGCGCATGGGCAAGAAGGATCTGGGCCGCATGGCCATGACCTATGGTTACGTCTATGTGGCGTCCATCTCCATGGGCGCGGACAAGGCGCAAGTGGTCAAGGCCTTCCGCGAGGCCGAAGCCTACAAGGGGCCTTCGCTGATCATCGCCTACGCGCCCTGCATCAATCAGGGCCTGCGCAAGGGCATGGGCAAGAGCATGGAAGAGGCCAAGCAGGCCGTGCAGACCGGCTACTGGCCCCTGTACCGCTACAATCCCGCCCTGGCGGCCGAAGGCAAAAATCCCTTCCAGCTCGACTACGCCAAGGAACCCAATGGCGGCCTGCAGGAATTCCTGGCCGGGGAAACCCGCTTCGCGGCCCTGGACAAGAAGGCCCCCGACGTGGCCCAGCAGCTGAAGGAACAGCTCGACAAGTCCTACATGGATCGCTTTGCCATGTACAAGCAAATGGCTGAACTGCCGCTGCCCGGCAGCAACAGCTAGTCCTCAACGCACATCCCGGGGGAACGGCGGACAGCGCCGTTCCCCCATCGCGCAGCCCGGGTTGGTGAATGGCAGCCCCGCTGCCGCCCTCGGAGGAACGATGAACGCACTGTATCTCACCGCCACAGGCCCCCTGTCCGGCAAGACCGCCGCGGCCCTGGGCATCATGCACATGTTGAACCTGAGCATGCGCGACGTGGCCATCTTCCGGCCCATCATCAACACTCCCCAGATGACCGACCGCGACCCGGACATCCAGCTCATGATGGAGCAGTTCAAGCTGCGCCAGGACTATACGGACACCTTTGTCTACACCCATGAGGAAGCCCGCAAGGTCATCAACCGCGGCGACCACGATCTGGTCATCGAAACCATCATCAAGCAGTTCAAGAAACTGCAGGCCGAACACGAATTTGTCTTTGTGGAAGGCACGGACTTCCTGGGCAAGGACGCGGTCTACGAATTTGAACTCAATGCGGAAATCGCCTCCAACCTCGGCTGCCCGGTCATGCTGGTGGTCAACGGCGATCATCCCGCCGACGATCTGCGCCAGAGCCTCCAGAACGTCATGGACACCATGGAGGAAAATTCGCTGGAGGTCATCGCCACCATCATCAACCGCGCCCACCTCTCGCAGATGGAGCTGGATGAGATCCGCGACGCCCTGAGCGACGAGAATCACCGCGCCCTCGTCTACGCCATTCCCGATGATCCCACCATCGCCAAGGCCACCATGTACGATGTGAAGAAAAGCCTTGGCGCGGAAGTGCTCTACGGGGCCAACCGCCTCGATACCATGGTCGGTTCGTACATCATTGCGGCCATGCACATCGACAACTTCCTCAAGTACGTGGAAAAGGATCAGCTCATCATCACGCCCGGCGACCGCACCGACATCCTGCTGGCCGCCATCTGCACCCGCATGTCCTCGGCCAAGCCGGATATTGCCGGGGTGCTGCTCACCGGCGGCATGCGCCCGCCGCAGCCCATCTGCGAGCTGATCGAGGGCTGGACAAACTCGCCCTTGCCCATTCTCATGACCGACATGCTCACGTACCAGAGCGTCATGGCCCTGCACGAGGTCTCCGGCTACATCGAACCCACGGATGCCCGCAAGATCAATACCGTGCTCGGCCTGTTCACCCATCATGTGAACACCAAGGAAATCAGCAAGCGCCTGGAGTTCAGCTCCAGCAGCTCGCGCATGACGCCCATGATGTTCGAATTCAACCTCATCGAACGCGCCAAGGCCCGCAAGATGCGCATCGTGCTGGCCGAAGGCGAGGAGGAACGCATCCTCCAGGCCACGGACGTGCTGCTGCGCCGCGACGTGGCGGACATCATCCTGCTGGGCAACCACGACATCATCCACCAGAAGGCCCGCGATCTCAGCCTGGACATCTCCGGGGCCACGGTCATCGAACCGGCCCGTTCGCCCAAGTTCGACGACTACGCCAATACCTACTACGAACTGCGCAAGGCCAAGGGCATCACGCCCGAAACAGCGCGTGACGTGATGAACGACGCCACCTACTTCGCCACCATGATGGTCAAGAAGGACGACGCCGACGGCATGGTGTCCGGCGCGGTGAACACCACGGCCCACACCATCCGCCCGGCCTTCGAGTTCATTAAGACCAAGCCCGGCTTCTCGGTGGTGTCCTCGGTATTCCTCATGTGCCTCAAGGATCGCGTGCTGGCTTTCGGCGACTGCGCGGTCAACCCCAATCCCACGGCCCAGCAGCTCGCTGAAATCGCCATTGCCTCGGCCCATACGGCCCGGGTCTTCGGCATCGAGCCGCGCGTGGCCATGCTCTCCTACTCCACCGGCACCTCGGGCAAGGGCGTGGATGTGGACAAGGTCAAGGAAGCCACGGCCATCGCCAAGGAAATGGCCCCCGATCTCCTGCTGGAAGGCCCCATCCAGTACGATGCGGCCATCGATCCCACGGTGGCCAAGACCAAGCTGCCCGACAGCAAGGTGGCCGGACGGGCCACGGTCTTCATCTTCCCGGATCTCAACACCGGCAACAACACCTACAAGGCCGTGCAGCGCGCCGCCGAGGCCGTGGCCATCGGCCCGGTGCTGCAGGGCCTCAACAAGCCGGTCAACGATCTCTCGCGCGGCTGCACCGTGCCCGACATCGTGAATACCGTGGCCATTACCGCCGTGCAGGCGGCCGCCGAAAAGAACAAGTAACCGACCTCAACCGCCGGGGGCGGACGCGCGGCGTCCCTCCCGGCATCAACCCATAAGGAAGTCTCGCCATGAAAGTTCTCGTGATCAACGCCGGTTCCTCCTCCTGCAAATACCAGCTGCTGGAAATGGAAACCGAGACCGTGCTCTGCTCGGGCCTTGCCGAACGCATCGGGCAGAGCGTGGGCCGCCTGTCGCACAAATTGTCCCCTGACACGGATCAGGAAGAAAAGATCATCAAGGAAGCTCCCTTCCCCACCCATGTGGAAGCCATGGAGCTGGTCATCGCCCTCTTGACCGATCCGGAAAAGGGCGTCATCAAGGACAAGAGCGAAATTCACGCCATCGGTCACCGCGTGCTGCACGGCGGCGAATCCATCACCGATCCGGTGAAGGTGGACGATCACGTCAAGAAAATCATCCGCGACTGCTTCCTGCTTGGCCCCCTGCACAATCCGGCCAACCTCATGGGCATCGAAGTCTGTGAAAAGCTCTTCCCCGGCGTGCCCAACGTGGCCGTGTTCGATACCGAATTCGGCATGGGCATGGAGCAGGAAGCCTATATGTACGGCCTGCCCTACGAACTCTATGAGGAGCTGCACATCCGCCGCTACGGCTTCCACGGCACCTCCCACAAGTACATCGCCAAGAAAACCGCCGAATACCTCGGCAAGCCCCTGCAGGATCTGCGCTCCATCACCATGCATCTGGGCAACGGATCCTCCATGAGCTGCGTGCGGGACGGCAAGTGCCTCGATACCAGCATGGGCCTCACCCCGCTGGAAGGCCTGATCATGGGTACCCGCTGCGGCTCCATCGACCCGGCCATCGTGCCCTTTGTCATGGAAAAGAAGGGGCTTTCCCCGGCCGAAATGGACACCCTCATGAACAAGAAGTCCGGCCTGCTGGGCCTGTGCGGCTTCACCGACATGCGCGACGTGCACAAGGAAGTGGACAACGGCAACAAGCGTGCCGAACTGGCCCTCAACATGCTTGTGCGCAGCATCCGCAAGATTCTCGGCAGCTACTTCTTCCTGCTGGACGGCAAGGTGGACTCCATCGTCTTCACCGCCGGCATCGGCGAAAATGACGACATCGTGCGCGCCGCCGTCTGCAAGGGTCTGGAAGATTTCGGCATCATCCTCAATCAGGGGGAAAACAGCACCCGCCGCCCAGGCGCGCGCACCATCTCCACCCCGGACAGCCGGGTCAAGGTGCTGGTCATTCCCACCAATGAGGAATTGCAGATTGCGCAGGCCACGCTGGAGATTGTCGGTCGCTAGCGGGCGCCGTTCTGATGCAAGGCCCCGCTCCGGCGGGGCTTTTTTGCATCACCCCGGGAGCCGTCGAAGATCGGCGCAGTGTTGCATATAGCAAAACAAAGTTATATCTATTGAAAAAGGCAATTGTTCGTCATCCCCAATTTCTTGCAGGAGTGGCCCCATGCCGACACCCATTCTGGAAAAGGAAAGCCTCATTCCGGGCAGAACCAGCAAACTGGTGCTGCACGCGCCGGAAATCGCGCGCAACGCCCGCCCCGGCCATTTTGTCATGCTGCGCATGAATCCCGCCGGCGAGCGCATCCCGCTCACCATTGCCGATACCGACCCCGAAAAGGGCACCATCGTCATCGTCTATCTGGTCATGGGCAAGAGCACGGCCCTGCTGGAAGCCCTCAAGGCCGGCGACAGCATCCTTGATGTCTGCGGCCCGCTGGGCAAGCCCACCCATATCGAGAAAAACGGCACCGTGGTCTGCGTGGGCGGCGGCACGGGCATTGCCGCCATGCACCACATCGCCAAGGGACACTGGCGGGCCGGCAACCGCGTGGTGGGCGTCATCGGCGCGCGCACCAAGGATTTGCTGCTCTTTGAAAAGGAACTTTCCAGCTTTGCCCACGAGCTGCTCATCTCCACCGACGACGGCAGCTATGGTCACAAGGGCCTTGTGACCGATCTGCTCCGCGAACGACTGGAAACCGACAAGAACGTCTTTGAAGTGGTGGCCGTCGGCCCGGTGCCCATGATGGCCGCCGTGGCCGAAACCACCCGCCCCTTCGGCGTGCGCACCACGGTCAGCCTCAACCCCATCATGGTGGACGGCATCGGCATGTGCGGCGCCTGTCGCGTGACCGTGGGCGGCAAGACGAAATTCGCCTGTGTGGATGGCCCGGAATTTGATGGCCATCAGGTGGATTTTGCCGAACTGCGCCGCCGTCTCGGCGCCTTCCGCGAACAGGAAAAGATCTCCCTTGATCAGTACAGGAGCCAGCATGGAAACTAAGGAAAAAAAGACCGTCGCCCCGCGCACGGACATGCCCTGTCAGCCTGCCGACGTGCGCGCCCGCAACTTTGACGAAGTGGCGCTCGGCTATACGAAGGAAATGGCCCTGCAGGAGGCCGCCCGCTGCCTGCAGTGCAAAAATCCCCGCTGCGTCAAGGGCTGCCCCGTGGAAGTGCCCATCCGCGACTTCATCGGCGAGGTGGCGCGCGGCAACTTTGACGCCGCATACCGCATCATCAAGACCACCAACAGCCTGCCCGCCGTCTGCGGTCGCGTCTGCCCGCAGGAACATCAGTGCGAAGGCAACTGCGTGCTCAAGGCCAAGGGTCAGCCTGTGGCCATCGGTCGGCTGGAACGCTTCGTGGCCGACAACCATATCGCCTCCTCGGCCTGCGAGCAGGTGACGGGCACCAATTCCTGTGCCGCGCCCCTGGGCGGCAAGAAAATGGCCTGCATCGGCTCAGGCCCGGCCTCGCTCACCTGTGCGGGCGTCTGCGCCGGGGCCGGCATCAAGGTGGATGTCTTCGAGGCCCTGCACGAGCCGGGCGGCGTGCTCATCTACGGCATTCCCGCCTTCCGTCTGCCCAAGAACGTGGTGGCCACCGAAGTCAACGGCCTGCGTCAGACCGGCGTGGATTTCCACCTCAATCATGTGGGCGGCCGCACGGTCAGCGTCAACGAGCTGGCCAAGGAATACGACGCCGTGTTCATCGGCGTGGGCGCGGGCCTGCCGATCTTCCTCGGCGTGCCCGGCGAAAACCTCGTGGGCGTTTTCTCGGCCAACGAATACCTCACCCGCGTGAACCTCGGCCGGGCCTACGACTTCCCCAACCATGACACCCCGGCCTTCCACGGCAAAAACGTCACCGTCTTCGGCGCGGGCAACGTGGCCATGGACGCCGCCCGTACCGCCCTGCGCATGGGCGCGGACAGCGTGCACATCGTCTACCGCCGCACCCGGGCCGAAATGCCCGCCCGCCACGAGGAAGTGGAACATGCCGAGGAAGAGGGCGTGAAATTCGCCATGCTCTCCGCTCCCGTCCGCTTCAATGGCGACGACGAGATGCGGCTGACCTCGGTGACCCTGCAAAAGATGGAGCTGGGCGAACCTGACGCCTCGGGCCGCCGCCGTCCGGTGCCGGTGGCCGGTTCGGAATACGATCTGCCCACGGATCTGGCCATCGTGGCCCTGGGCACGCGTTCCAATCCCATTCTGCTGGAGGCCACCGAAGGACTGGAAAAGACCGAACGCGGCTATATCAAGGTCAATGAGGAAACGGGCGAAACCTCCCTGCCCAACGTCTTTGCCGGCGGCGACATCGTCACCGGCGCGGCCACGGTCATTCTGGCCATGGGCGCGGGACGCAAGGCCGGTCAGGAAATCGTGCGCCGCCTCGGCGGCGTCTAGGCAACATCGTCCCGAAACAGGCGAGGCCCGGCGCACAGCCGCCGGGCCTTGCCTTTCCCCCACGCAACGGCGCGACCGCCTCGCGCCGCCGCCAAACCGCACGACGCCCAGCCACATGGACGCCGCACAAACAAGATGCGCCCCCCGCGCCAAAGGACAGGCCATGATTCTGCGGGATTTGCACACGCATACCCTGTATTCCCACGGTCGCAACACCCCGGCGGAAATGTACGCCGCCGCCGAAGCCGCCGGTCTGCGGCTCTACGGCTTCAGCGAACATTCCCCGCGCCCGCTGGGCTATACCTACAGCCACGAATACCGCGACCAGCTCGAAGCCCATCTGGATGACTATGTACGCGAAGTGGCGGCTCTCAAGGCCCGGGCCGCCGCCGATCCGTCCCGCTGTCAGGTGCTCTTCGGCATGGAATTCGACTGGCTGGATGCGGAAGAAGCCTTTGTGCGGGCCGCCGCCACCGCCTACGACTTCGACTACCGGCTGGGCAGCGTGCACTACCTCGGCACGTGGGGCTTTGACGACAAGCTGGAAGACTGGGATATTTCCCAGGAGGCCTGCGAACATCACTACCGCGCCTATTTCGCGACCTGGCGCAAGATGATCGCTTCCGGCCTCTTCGACATCGCGGCCCATCCCGACATCATCAAACTGTTCAGCATCCAGAAATTCCATGTCTGGCTGGCCAAGGCCGACAGCCTGGCCCTGGTGCGCACGGCCCTTGCCGAACTGCGCGATGCGGGCATGAGCATGGAAATTTCCTCGGCCGGCCTGCGCAAGCCCTGCCGCGAAATCTATCCCTGCCCCACCTTCCTGCGCCTTGCCGCCGAACTGGGCGTGCCCGTGAGCTTCGCTTCGGACGCCCACGGCATCGAGGAGGTGGGCCATGCCTTCCCCCAGCTCGCCAACTACGCCCGCGCCTTCGGCATCAGCGAAAGCGTCTGGTTCGAGCACGGGCAGATGCGCCGCGAAGCCTTCTAGCGCGCCCCGCCGGAAAGGATCCCGGTCTACTTGCCGTCGCTTTCCCGCTCAAAGGGATTGCGCAGCTCCTGCGGCACGTCCTCGCGCTTGCCGAAGCGCGCCCGCAGCAGCTCGATGACCACAGGCAGCACGGAAACAATCACGATGGCATAGACGATGATGCCGAAATTCTCCCGTACCCACGGCAAATTGCCCAGAAAATAGCCGGCGGACACCAGCCCCCCCACCCAGAGAAAACAGCCCAGCACATTGTACGAAAAGAACTGTCGCGGGCACATGAGGGCAATGCCGGCCACAAAGGGCGCAAAGGTACGGACAATGGGCACAAAACGGGCCAGAATGATGGCCTTGCCGCCGTGACGCTCGTAAAAGGCATGGGCCTTGAGCAGATGTTCCTTCTTGATGAAGCGCGAATCCCGCGAAAAAATGGCCGGGCCGACCCGGCGGCCGATGGAATAATTGACCGCGTCCCCACAGATGCCCGCGGCCAGCAGCACGCCCATCACTTCCACATAGCCCATATGCCCCGTCCCGGCCACCACGCCCGAAGCAAAGAGCAGGGAATCGCCCGGCAAAAAGGGCGTCACCACCAGCCCGGTTTCACAAAAAACCACCACAAAGAGAATGGCGTAAATCCACATGCCGTAATTGGCCACCAGCTCAAAGAGGTGAACATCAATATGCAGCACGAAATCAACAAGATAGGAAAAAAACTCCATGCATACCTCGTGGGGAACATCCCGGTTTTGCGCTCTGTTCCGATCTTGTACCCCAAGGGCGCTTGTGGCACAACAAAAGACATTCCGTCCGTCGAGGTTCGCCGCCCATGCCCCAGTGCCCCTTTCTGCCGTCTGTCCGCGCCCTGCCCGGCACGCCGGCAATCCGCCTTGTGATCCTGTGCTGCCTGCTGCTCTGCGCCCTGCCCGCGCCGCTGCATGCCGAAGATACCTATCGCGTGGGCCTGCGCACCCTGGGCTACTGGCTGCCGGAAGAAAAGGTGCGCCTGGATGTCAATGTCTGGTATCCCACCAAATGGACGCCGCGCGAACTGCGCTTTCCCCCCTGGCGGGTGGAAGCCGCCCGCAACGCCGATGCCGCCGAAGGGCGCTTTCCTCTGATTCTTCTCTCCCATCCCTCAGCCGCCACCCGCTTTTCCTTTCATGATACGGCCGCCTGGCTGGCTGAGCACGGTTTTGTGGTGGCCGCGCCCACCCACGCCCGCGACTGCATGCGCAACATGGATCAGCTCCACAGCTGGCAACAATTCACCGGCCGCATGACCGAACTCCGCACCCTGCTCGACCTCCTGCTGAGCCACGAAAAACTCGGCAAAAGCATCGACCCGCACCGCATCGGCTTCCTGGGCTACGGCGCGGGCGGCACCACCGGCCTGCTGCTGGGCGGCGCACTGCTCTCCTGCGCCCCGCTGGATGCCTACTGCGCCGCCGCCGGGCCGCAGGACGACTACTGTCACCGCTGGGCCGCCAACCGCCTGAAAAAACTCTGCGCCAACCTGCCCCTCACCGTCAGCCCCGCCGATACGCGCATCAAGGTGGTGGCCGCCGTCAATCCCAGCCACCTCATGCTCTTTGATCAGGCAGGCCTGCGCTGGTTTTATCCGCGCCTGCTGCTGGTCAGCGCCGGTCTGGATCAGGATGCCGACAGCCGCCTGACCACCGCCCTCGCCCATCAGCTCGGCTCACGCGCCCGCTACCTTGCCCTGCCCCACGCCGATACCGGCGCCCTGCTGGCCCCCTGCCCGCCCTCCCTCACCGAGGAACTGCCGGAACTCTGCCTGAGCGTCACCCCCGCCGAACGCCGTCAACAGCAGGAACATTTGCGGCAGGAACTGCTTGCCTTCTTCCTCCATTGGCTCGGCAACAGCGAAAATATCCCCGTCATCCCCAACCCGCCCGATCTGACCCCCAAAGCCGCGCCGGAACCCGTTGCTCCCGCCGCCCCCACCAAGCCCGCCCGCAAGGGCAAACGCGAACGCCGCTGACCCCGGGCCAGCCACCCGTCTTGACAAGTCCGGCCCGAATGGCTACAGCCCAAGCCATGCGGCGACGAACGCTCGCCTCAGCTCCATTTCCTATTGCCCAAGGATGAACGCCGATGCCGCGCGCCCTCCTGTGCCTCTGGACGGCCCTGTTCCTCTCGCTTGCAAGCCCTCTGCTCGCCGCCGACAAGACAAGCGGCTGGCAGGTCATGCCCGAAGGCGCGCGCCCCACCTATATCGGCATTCACGGCGGCACCGTGCCCGTCAGCCTGCTGGTCAGTCAGGACGGCGCCTCCCTGGTCAGCTTCGTGGGCCGCACTGGCAACGACTTCCTCGAAATCCTCCACCGCAACGACGTGCGCATGCCCTCCCTGCTCAATAACGCCACCGGTCGCGTCTCCAGCGGCCACCCCGCCGCCACCATCCTGCTGGCCGGCCACGACGATCGCCGCATCATGGTCTTCTATATCGTCGGCGACGGCGCCACCCGCACCGCCGTGCCCATGAGCGAACTCGAACCCTTCGGCCTCTCCCGCAAACCCCTCTCCGTCGAAGGCACCATCACCCTTCCCGGGCACAACAGTACCACCCTGCCCCATCGCCTCAACCTCGATACCGGCTACCTCCAGCCCCGCCGCACCGGCAGCTAGCCAACAACACGACAACGCCATGATATGATTGCGCCGGGAACGTGCGAGGAAGGGTTGCTTTCTTGTCGTTTTCTTGTTGCTTTCTTGTTGTTTTTTTCGGGGAGGAAAACCTTTTGTGAACAAAAGGTTCTTCCTCCCCGAACCCCTC
>NHCFC04200__coassemble_816_pt1 | contig 19822 bp, 16 predicted proteins | sample NHCFC04200__metabat2_low_PE_055 | metagenome-assembled genome bin NHCFC04200
AAGGTTCCCCTCCCCCGCGCCCCCTCCCCTCGAAACTTTTACCGGGTCGCTTGCCGCCTTGCGTGACACGCCATGCCCTGCCCTGCACACCAGTCCCCCGGCAGCATGCAAAAAAAAACAGGAGACAGCGGGACGGCCTGCCGAAGCAGCAGCAACAGCTCCGTCCTTGCGTACACCTGCTGACAAGAAAAGAAAACCGTGCCACTGCCCCGATAAAACGCGCGGGAAGGGATGAGGGCGGGAGGGAAGGGAGCGACCGAAAGGCGGCCCGCAAGGGCCGTGCCCGTTGCGACGCAGGAATCTACGGGCATCGACAGCAGAGCGCGACCGAAAGGCGGCCCGCAAGGGCCGTGCCCGTTGCGACGCAGGAAGCTACGGGCATCGACAGCAGCGCGCGACCGAATGGCGGCCCGTCTTTTCCATGTTACGACGGACATCAGCAAGGGAAAGCTGCCATGCCATGACGCCGCAACATTTACCCGGCAAAGCGCGCCGGGGAGGGGTTGGGGGGAGTTTGAGGGGGGAAGGGGAACACCGCCCGCGCCAGGCGCGGGGTTCCCCTTCCCCCCTCAAGAAAGTTACGGGCATCGACAGCAGCGCTACACCGCCCGCGCTAGGCGCGGGGTTCCCCTTCCCCCCTCAAGAAAGTTGCGGGCATCGACAGCAACGCTAGACCGCCCGCGCCAGGCGCGGGGTTCCCCTTCTCCCCTCAAAGCATCAGCCGACGAAAACGACTAGTTTTTCAGGCTGTGGATGGGCGCGGGGATGCGGCCGCCGAGCTTGATGAAGCCGGAGGCGTCGCCGCGCGGCACGGGTATGATGGCGGCCTTGCCGAGCAGGCCGCCGAAGGAGACCTCCTCGCCCACGCCCTTGCCGGGCACGGGGATGACGCGCACGGCGGTGGTCTTGTGGTTGATCATGCCAATGGCCATTTCGTCGGCGATGATGCCTGAGATGCTGCTGGCCGGGGTATCGCCGGGGATGGCGATCATGTCGAGGCCCACGGAGCAGACGCTGGTCATGGCCTCGAGCTTTTCGAGGCTGAGCAGGCCCGAGGTGGCGGCGGCCTCGATGCTGGAATCCTCGGAGACGGGGATGAAGGCCCCGGAGAGGCCGCCCACGGAGGAGGAGGCGAAGGCCCCGCCCTTTTTCACGGCGTCGTTGAGCATGGCGAGGACGGCGGTGGTGCCGGGCGCGCCGATGCTGGACAGGCCAACGGACTGGAAGATTTCGCCCACGCTGTCGCCCACGGCGGGGGTGGGGGCCAGCGAGAGGTCGGCCACGCCGAAGGGCAGGCCGAGGCGGTGGGCCACTTCGGTGCCGATCATTTCGCCCACGCGGGTGACCTTGTAGGCGGTGCGCTTGATGACTTCGGCCACATCCAGCAGGGTCATGGGCTGGCCGCGATCGTTGCGACCGTTTTCCAGCGCGCGGTCGATGGCCTTTTTCACCACGCCGGGGCCGGAGACGCCCACATTGATGACCACATCGGGTTCGCCCACGCCGAGGTAGGCCCCGGCCATGAAGGGCACATCCTGCGGGATGTTGGCAAAGACCACGAGCTTGGCGCAGCCGAGGCCGCCGCGATCTGCGGTGGCGTCGGCCACCTTGAGAATCTGTCGGCCCATGAGGGCCACGGCATCCATATTGATGCCGCTGCGCGAGGAGGCCACGTTGATGGACGAGCAGATGCGATCCGTGGTGGCCAGCGCCTCGGGCAGGGCCTCGATGAGGGCGCGGTCGCCCTTGGCGAAGCCCTTTTCCACCAGCGCGGAAAATCCGCCCAGAAAGTCCACGCCCGCTTCCTTGGCGGCTTCGTCCAGGGCGCGGCAGATGCGCACCATGCCGTCGGGGCCGAAGGGCGCGCCCACCACGGCAATGGGGCTGACGCTGATGCGCTTGTTGACCACCGGGATGCCGTACTTGTCGCCCACCTCGTCGCAGACGCTCACCAGCTGGGCGGCATAGCGGCGGATTTTGGCCCGCACGTTGTCGGTAAAGAGCTGCAGGTCGTGGCTCACGCAGTCAAAGAGGCTGACGCCGAGGGTGACGGTGCGGACATCCAGATGCTCGTTGCGGAGCATGTTCAGGGTACTGGTGACTTCGCGTTCGGAAAGCATGGACTAACTCCAGAAAGGGCGTCGCGGGACGCCGTTGTTTGCGCAATGAAGGGGGACGCAGGGCAGCGAGCTACCAGACGAAATCGGGCAGATCGCGCATGGCCCGTCGCAATTCCCGCTCACATTCGGCATCGGGGTAGCCGGTCATGGCCATGAGCACACAGGCGGCCTTGCCGTCGCGGGAAAAGGCCAGACGGCTGACCCGGCCGGCTTGCCAGTGCTTGCCCTCGGGGGTCAGCTCTCCCCACTGGTTCAGAAAACCGGCCCACACGAGCGCCAGAAAGTTCTTTTTCGGCATCCAGGCTTCGGCGTAGGGGATGATCAGCAGTTCGATTTGCGACCAGCCGCCCTTGCCGAAGGATCGGGAATAGGCCGTCCAGCCGTATTCATCCTGTCGGCCCGATGCGCGCGGCGCGAATTTGCCCGCATAACGGGACACATCGGCAGGCGGCGCCGTCAATTCCCGGGGAATATCATACAGCTTCGCATATGCCGCCAGCATGGGGGCGACTTCGCCCAGCCGGAACACGGAGCGGGGCGGCCCGAACAGGACGAACCGGCCGCCGTCGCCGCCCTTGCGGGCGGGAGCGATCAATTCCATGTCCTTCGTCATGATATCGTCGGTCATAAAGCCCTTGCCCAGCCGGCGATACCCTTCATGCTCGCGGGAAAAGGCCTCCGCCGGGATGCCGGAAGTGACCATGAGGCAAAGCGCACCATCGGCGCGGGCATAGATGCGGCTGGACTCGCACCGGACAACGGGGGTGTCCGCGAAAATGCGCTCCAGTTCGACGGGATCCTTCACTTCCTTCCAGCCCTCGGGCGGCGTCACGGCCGGGGGAAGGGACGCGGCGCGCGGCGCGGTCGCCGTCAGGCAGCACAGACAGAGAAGCAGTAGCGAAAGCAGACGCATGCGAAAACTACCTTCAGAACGGGGCCACACGGTGCACGGCCTCGAAGATGTCCCGGTGCTGCACGCTGACGCGCAATTCGTGCTTTTTGCCCTCGGCCACCAGCTCGCGGCGCAGGCGACCCAAATCGACATCCTCCGGCACCATGACCTCAAAGACGAACAGGGCATGATTGGGGCCGCCCTCGCCGAGAATGGCCTTGAGGCTTTCAATATTGATGCTGTGCTGCGCGAAGATGCGGCTCATGGCCGCGATCTGTCCGGGATGATCCGTGCCGTCGGCCGAGACCACAAACGGCTCGCAGACAAGGCCCGTGCCCCATTGCCCTTCCACGGCCGGACGAACCAGCACGGACAGATCCTGCCCGGCGGCCTCCAGACCGGTGAGCAGCAGGCGCCGCAATTCCTCCTGATCCAGCGTATCCGGAGCCTGAACGATGAATATGGCGGCAAATTCCCCGCAGAGAATGGTTTGCGTCACTTCCACGATGTTGCAGCCGCTCTTCCCGAGAATCTGACTCACTGTGGACACGGCTCCGGGACAGTCCCGCCCCAGAAAGGAAATACTCAACTTTTTCATCAGCGCCTCGCTCGGTGGTAGATCGTCAAGGGCCGCACTATGGCCCATCGCGGCAAGAAAGACAAGCGCCTTGCGAAGCGGCGCGCCGGGAGTCCGTTGGCAGGCGTGCGGGCCGGGTTCTTGACTGCCGCCGTGGCTTGGACTAGGCTGCTCCAATTATCGGCCACGCGCCGCGAGGAGATGTATTGTGGAAGATCGGGAAAAGAGTCCGCAGAAGCCCAAGGTGAAACTGAACACCAAGTCCGCCCATGCCGCCTATTTCATGCCCATGCTGGAGGGCCTTGCCAAGCGCGACGACCTGAATGAGGTCGTCAAGAACCGCGTGGCGAAGGCCTGCGATCTGCTGGATGCCGGCGTACCGCTCTTTCCCAATGATTTTCGCAAGGAACATGCCATCAGCGAAGTGCTGGAGCAATATGGGGAACTGGAGGGCGAGGCGCTCGAGCAGGCCGGGGAGGTCTTTGCCCTGGCCGGGCGCATCGTCTCTCTGCGCAGCTTCGGCAAGGTCATCTTCTTTCATCTCATGGATCAGAGCGGGCGCATTCAGTGCTATGCCAGCCGCGAAGAGCTGGATGCGGACGTCTTTGCCGTGGTCAAAAAGCTGGATATCGGCGATATTGTCGGCGTTTCCGGGCATCTGTTCCGTACCAAGACCGGCGAGCTGACCATCGCCTGCCGCACGCTCAAGCTCATCACGCGCTCCATGCGCCCCCTGCCGGAAAAATATCACGGTCTCAAGGACATGGAAACGCGCTATCGCCAGCGCTATGTGGATTTGACGGTCAACGAGCGGGCGCGGGACATTTTCCGCAAGCGCAGCCTCATCGTGAGCGAGTTCCGTTCCTTCCTGCAGGAAAAGGGCTTCATGGAAGTGGAAACCCCCATGATGCAGCCCCTGGCCGGGGGCGCCACGGCCCGACCCTTCATCACCCATCACAATGCGCTCGATCTGCAGCTCTACATGCGCATTGCGCCTGAGCTTTACCTCAAGCGCCTGCTGGTGGGCGGCTTTGAAAAGGTTTTTGAACTCAACCGCAACTTCCGCAACGAGGGCATCGACACCCGGCACAATCCCGAATTCACCATGTGCGAATTCTACTGGGCCTATGCCACCTTCCGCGATCTCATGGATCTGACGGAAGCGCTTTTTGCCCGGCTGGCCCAAAAGGTTTGCGGCAGCACGGTCATCACCTATCAGGGTCAGGAGATCGACCTCACGCCCGGCCGTTGGAAGCGCCTCACCTTCCACGAGTCGCTGGAACAGGTGGGCGGGCATGAGCCGTCCTTCTACACCGATTACGACAAGGTAAAAGCCTACCTCACGGAACGCGGCGAAAAGGTGGCCGAAGGCGAGGCCCTGGGCAAGATGCAGGCCAAGCTCTTTGATCTGGATGTGGAGGAAAAGCTCATCCAGCCGCATTTCATTTACCACTATCCCACGGCCATTTCCCCGCTTTCGCGGCGCAATGACGAAAACCCGGAAATCACCGACCGTTTCGAGCTGTTCATGACCGGGCGGGAAATGGCCAACGCCTTTTCCGAACTCAATGATCCCATGGATCAGCGCAGCCGCTTCGAGGCTCAGGTGCGGGAAAAGGAAGCCGGGGACGACGAGGCCCATTGCATGGACGAGGACTACCTGCGCGCCCTGGAATACGGCATGCCCCCGGCGGCCGGACAGGGCGTGGGCATCGACCGGCTGGTCATGCTGCTCACGGACTCGGCCTCCATCCGCGAAGTCATCCTTTTCCCGCTGCTGCGGCCGGAGTATTAGGTGGGCCGATCCTCCTTCGCCTTTTTCGTGGCCCGGCGCTACCTCTTTTCGCGCCGCAAGCAGACCTTCATTTCGGTCATCTCCCTCATGTCCATTCTGGGGGTGGCCCTGGGGGTCGGGGCGCTGGTGGTGGTGCTCGGCGTCTACAACGGCCTGACCACCGACATGCGGGACAAGATTCTGGGGGCCAATGCCCACGGCATCATCATGTCCTATCAGCCGTCGGCCTTTCAGCGCCTGCCGGATCTGCGCGAACGTGCGCTGACCGTGCCGCACATCACCGGGGCCACGCCGTTCATCTATACCGAGTGCATGATCTCGGCCAATGGCGGCGTCAAGGGCATTGTCCTGCGCGGGGTCGATCCGGCCACTGCGCCAGAGGTCGTGACCATGCTCGGCAAGCTGCGTCAGGGTTCCGTGGCGGATCTCCAGCGCTCCGAGGGCCTGCCCGGCATCATCATCGGCGACGAGCTGGCCCGGCGTCTGGGCGTGGTCATGGGCAGCCGCGTCAACCTGCTCACCCCCTCCGGCAAGAAGGGAGCGACGGGCTATCAGCCGGACATCAAGGCCTTTGAAATCGTGGGCACCTTCAAGACGGGCATGTTCGAGTACGACTCCTCGCTGGCCTTTGTCTCGCTGGATGTGGCCCGCAGCGTGCTGGGCCTGCCCGAGGGCTTTCTGACCGGCATCGAGATCACGGTGGACGATCTGTTCCGGGCCGACATCATTGCTGCGGATCTGGCCAATGAGCTGGGCAGTCCCTTCTATGTGCGCCACTGGATGGAAATGAACGCCAACCTCTTCGCGGCGCTCAAGCTGGAAAAGATCGGCATGTTCATCCTGCTGGCCATGGTGGTGCTCATCGGCTCCTTCTCCATCGTCACCTCGCTGGTCATGCTCGTCATGGAAAAAACCCGGGACATTGCCATCATGATGTCCATGGGGGCCACGCGGCGCATGATCCGCCATATCTTCATGCTGCAGGGCACCATCATCGGCCTTGTGGGCACCCTGCTCGGCTACGGCATGGGGCTGACGCTGGGCTGGGCGCTGCGCAAGTACCGCTTCATCAAGCTGCCGGAAAACGTCTATACTCTTGATCACCTGCCCATCATCATCACCCTTTCCGATGTGCTCATCGTGGGAGCCAGCGCCATGCTGCTCTGCTTTCTGGCGACCCTCTACCCGGCGCGGCAGGCCGCCCGCCTCGTGCCGGCCGAAGCCCTGCGCTACGAATAACCGCCATGTCCGAATTGTATCAATTTCATAACGTGAGCAAGCGCTTCGACGGCCCGGAAAATCTAGAGATTTTCAAGAATATCAACATGGTAATCCATGAGGGAGAGGCCCTTGGCATTGTGGGGGCCTCCGGCTCGGGCAAATCTACCCTCTTGCATCTTATGGGCGCTCTTGATACTCCCTCGACAGGACAGGTTTTCTTTGACGGCGCGGATATGGCCCTCATGCGTCCCGACGAAAAGGCCCGCTTCCGCAATACGTCGCTCGGCTTCGTCTTTCAGTTTCATCATCTGCTGCCGGAATTCACGGCCGAGGAAAATGTGGCCATGCCCGCCCTGGTGGCCGGACGTTCGCGTGCCGAGGCCCTGCCGTCGGCCCGGGACATGCTGGAGCGGGTCGGATTGTCGCACCGTACCGGCAGTTCGGTGGCGACCATGTCCGGCGGGGAGCGGCAACGTGTGGCCATCGCACGGGCCATCCTCATGCGGCCGCGCGTACTGCTGGCCGACGAACCAACGGGAAATCTTGACGAAAACACCGGCCGACAGGTCGGCGACCTTTTGATCTCCCTGAACAGGGACTTGGGCATGACGCTTGTGGTGGTGACGCACAACAACGAGCTGGCCGCCACCATGCACCGCAGTTTGGAACTCAGAGCGGGGATATTGTATGAAAAAGAGTTTGCGTAATCTCTTGGCTACCCTGGGCGTGCTGGCGCTTGTCCTGCTGTGCGCCGTCACGACGGCCCACGCCGCCGGCCAGAAGGTGCTGGTTCTGCCGTTCCAGGCCCATGCCGGGCCGGAGATGCCCAATGCCGCGCAGGATGTACCCCAGCTCATCTGTGATCAGCTCGCCCAGAACGGCCTTTCCCCCATCCCCATGGACAAGGCGCGCGGGCTGCTGGCCCGGGGCGGCGACGGCAGCATCAATCTGGCCGAGGCCCGCCGACTGGGCCGCATGGCCGGGGCGGACATGGTGGTTTACGGCACCTTCAATCAGCTGGGTTCCGGCTTCAGCATGGATACGCGCCTTGTGCCCGTGGAAGAGGGACAGGCCGTGCCCGCCCGCTTCGAGCGCGACTCGCTCATCGCCCTCTCCGAATGCGCCGGCGAACTGGCCGGGCGTGCGGCCAGCGTGCTCGGCTCGGGCGGGGCCGCCGCCTCGACGCCCGCCCCCGCTCCCGCTGCGGAGAGGGCGCCGACCTTCGTGCCCATGCAGGGCGCGGCCAAAGGCCTTGCCGATGTGCAGGTGCGCGGCCTTCAGGTCATGGATCCCGACGTGGTGCTCACCCGCCTGACCATCCGGCGCGGCGACAGCCCGGATGCCAATGCCATCAACGAGGAAGTCAAGCGCATCTGGGAAATGGGCTACTTCAACGATGTGCAGGCCACGCTGGAAGGCAACGTGCTTGTCTTTACCGTGCAGGAAAAGCCGCGCATCGAAAACATCATCGTGGAAGGCTCGGATGCGGTGGACGCCGACGACGTGCTGGCCGCCATGGGCACCAAGAGCGGCAACGTCCTCAATGAACAGCTCATTTCCGACGACCTGCAGAAAATCAACGAGCTTTATCGCAAGGAAGGCTACTATCTGGCCAAGGCCGGCTACCGCCTGGATTCCCGTCAGGGCGGCAAGGGCGCCGTGCTGGTCATCACCGTGGAAGAGGGCAACAAGCTCTATATCAAGGAAGTCAAAATTGACGGCATCAAGGAGCTGGATCGTGACGGGCTGGACAAGTATCTGGCCCTGCGCCCGCGCGGCATTCTCTCCTGGTTCACGGGCACGGGCGTGCTCAAGGATGAGTACATCGAGCGCGACACCAACGCCATTGCCGCCTACGGTCTGAGCCAGGGCTTTGTGGACATTCAGGTGTCCGCGCCTGACATCCAGTACAAGGATGACGGCATCTACATCACCTTCCTCGTCAACGAAGGTCCCCGCTACAAGGTGCGCGAGGTCAAGTTTGCCGGCGACATCATCGACAGCGAGGAAAACATGCTCCAGCAGGTGGAGATGGACGAATGGCGTGACGACAACGGCTATTTTTCCGTCACCGTCATGCAGGAAGACACCAAACGCCTGACCAATTTCTACGCCGATCAGGGCTATGCCTTTGCCGAGGTGGATACGCGCATCCTCAAGGTGGACGGCGACGAGCCGCTGGTGGACGTGGGCTATCAAATCAGCAAGAAGCAGAAGGTCTTTATCCGCCGCCTGACCGTGGAAGGCAACGTCAAAACCCGCGACAACGTCATCCTGCGCGAAATGCGCCTCGGCGACGGCGACATGTACGACGGCTCAAAGCTGCGCCGCTCCACCGAACGCCTGAACCGCCTGCGCTATTTCTCGGCGGTGGACACCGAGCTGGTGCCCACCGGCCAGGAAGACGAGGTCGATCTCAAGGTCAAGGTCAAGGAAGCCAATACCGGCGCCCTCATGGGCGGCATCGGCTACTCCACCTACTATGATGTGGGCGTGTCCGCCTCCATCATGGAGCGCAACCTCTTCGGTCGCGGCTACTGGCTGCAGCTGCAGGGCTTCTTCTCCTGGCGGCGCACCTCGGGCATCCTGTCCTTCACCAATCCCCGCGTGTACGACACGAATCTGAGCGTGGGCAACGACCTCTACTACGTCTACGACTACTGGGACGACTTCACCAAGGAAACCATAGGCGACAGCCTCAACCTCTCCTATCCCATCGGGGAATACACCTCCGTGGGCGTAGGCTACCGCCTCGAACGCTACTACCTGTCGGATGTGGACGCGGATGCTTCACCCTACATTGCCGACTACAAGGGCTACAACTGGACCAGCGCCATCAACGCCCGCATCCTGCGCGACACCACCGACGCCCGCGACCGGCCCACCAAGGGCACCATTGCCCGCCTCTGGGCCGAATACGGCGGCGGCGGCCTGGGCGGCACGGACAACTTCATCAAGGCCGTGGCCGACTGGCAGGGTTTCTGGTCCTTCAACCCCGAAAACACCGTTCACCTGCGGGCGCGCGTAGGCGGAGTGTTCCAGAATACCGACAGCCGCGTGCCCGTATTTGAACGCTTCTGGGTGGGCGGCATGGATACCATCCGCGGCTTCTCCTATTCCGACCTTTCGCCTCGCGACTACAACTATGGCGGCGACCAGATCGGCGGCGACCGCATGGGCGTGCTGAACCTTGAATACATCTGGACCTTCCAGAAGGATATCGGGCTTGCGCTGGTGCCCTTCCTGGATGCCGGCTTCAACATCGACTCCAAGACCCAGAGCAACGACCTTTACGACAAGATCGTCTACTCGGCCGGTCTCGAACTGCGCTGGCGTTCGCCCATGGGCGACCTGCGCATTGCCTACGGCGTTCCGCTCACCAAGGACTATGACAATGAGCGGGCACCGGGCCGGCTCGAGTTCAGCATGGGGCAGTTCTTCTAATCTCGCAACAGATGCTTGCAGCAAGGCGCTTTCTCAGGAAAGCGCCTTTTTTTATTTTGAAAAAATAATCAACTCAAAAAGGCCACAATATGAGCGCAATATTCCTGATACAGAATCTTTTTGCAGTCTGCTAAAATCCATATTGCATACAAAAAAATTGCCTCAAGCAATTTTCAATTTTTTTTAGATGAACTCTAAAAAAAAATTGCTTGCCATCTTTTCGGCAAGCATCTACCACTATAGTAACAACTCGTTTAAGACAGGCCCCCATACGACAGGCGCGCCTGCTCACAGGCCCGTCATGCCTTGCTCACGCGGGATACGGATATGGCAAAGCGAACACATTTTCCCGGCAAAACCGCTTTGGCGGCAGGCCCCCTGCGCCGTCTCGCCCCTCCGCTGGCCTTTATGCTGGCGCTCGTGGCGCTGGTTGTTCTGTGCTATGATGCGGGCTACTCCGCCCTGCCCCCCACGGAAAAGCGCTATGCCGACGCCAAGGCCAGTGTGGAACGCCTCAAGCTGGATGAACGGCGCTCCCTGCAGCGTGAGCCGTGGGAAAAGCTGGCCGAGGAGTTCACCGCCATTTATCGCAGCGATGCCGGCTGGCCCAACCGCGCCGCCGCGCTCTTCCGGGCCGCCGACAGCATGGAGCAGCTGGCCCGCCGCTCCTTCCTGCGCAAGGATGCGGCCCGGGCGGTGGCCTGCTATGAAGATGTGGCCCTCAAGCATGCCGACAGCCGCCTGGCTGACGACGCCCTCTACCGGGCCGCCTTGCTGACGGCCTCCTTCCTCAAGGACGACAAGGCCGCACTGGCCCTGCTGGATCGTCTGGAACGGCAGTATCCGCGTGGCGACATGCGCCCGCAGGCGCGCGAATTGCGGCGCAACCTCACGGCAGCCGCCTCCGATATCCCCACCGGGCGCCAGCCTGACGCGGCTGCCCGGAACAAGACTGCCCCCACCGCCGGCAAGTCCGGCGCTCAAACCGCCAGGCCGGAGCCGGACGTGTCCCCGGCCGCCCGGCCGCTGGAAAGCTACCGGCAGGCCAAGGAAGATATGGAAAGGCTGCGCGCGGACAAGACACGTTCCTGCTGGCGCGAACCTTGGGAAAAGCTGGAAGGACGCTTTCTGTCCGTCTACGCGGCCAAGCCCAATGCCGCCGTTGCGGCGGGCGCACTCTACCGTGCGGCCGCCAGCCGGGAAGCGCTGGCCCGTTGTTCCCACCTGAACCGGGATTTTCGGGCCGCCGTCGAGCGTTACCTTGCCGTAAGCGAGGAATTTCCGCGCAGTGCATTGGCTGATGACGCCCTGCTGCAGGCGGCCCGCCTTTCCGCCGAAGAACTTGATGAGGCGGCAACGGCCCTCGGCTATCTGGACGATCAGCTGAAGCGCTACCCGCGCGGAGATATGGCGGGAGCGGCCCGCAGCCTGCGTGCCGAGCTGGCCGGCAACCGGGGGGACGCCCCCGCTCAGGCGGCAGGGCAGCGGGAGCGGGCCGAACTGCAGACCCTCTCCTGGGATTCCACCGGCAAGAACAGCGTGGAAGTGGTGCTGGCCCTGAACACGCCCGTCAAGTATGATACCCGCCTCGTGCGCGGCAACGGCAAGCAGCCCGCCCGCCTGCTGCTTCATCTGAAGGACACCCGGATTGCCGGGGACATCGGCAAGGGCACACGGGTCAAGGGCAGCCTTCTGCAGAACATTGCGGTACGCAAGCACGGCGGCGGCGCGCAGGTGGAGCTTTCCTTCCGCGACGTGGCCCGCTTCGATACCGACAGCGCTGAGAATCCCCACCGCATCGTGGTACGGGTCACGGCCGGGAAGAACCGTGCGCCGCGCGAAGACGAGGGCGAAATGGATCTGGCCGAAGCGCCGCGTTCCAACCGCAAGGTCACGACCCGTCAGGTCAGGAACATGGCCAGCCAGCTGGGTCTGAACGTGCGCCGGGTCTTCATCGACGCCGGACATGGCGGTCGCGATCCCGGCACCAGCCACAACAAGGTGGTGGAACGGATCATCACCCTGGATATTGCCCTGCGTCTGGGCCGCCTGCTGGATGCCAACGGTCTGGAAGTGACCTACAGCCGCAAGGATGACCGGGCCGTGGGCCTCAGCCAGCGCACTAGCACCGCCAACCGCAAGGAATGCGATCTCTTTGTGTCCATCCACGTCAATGCCAATGACGATCGCTCGGTGCAGGGTTTTGAAACCTACTATCTTGACTTTGCGAGCAACCAGCATGCCGCGCGGGTGGCCGCACTGGAAAACGCCCGCAGCGAGCGCCGCCTTGCCGACATGCAGGGCATGCTGGCCGAACTCATGCTGTCCGCGCGGGTGGACGAATCCCGACGGCTGGCGGCGGATATCCAGCGCATGTCGCTCTTCCGCCTCAAGCGGCGGGGCTACACGGTACGCAACAACGGCACCAAGTCCGCGCCCTTCCATGTGCTGCTCGGGGCCAACATGCCCGCCGTGCTGGTGGAAGTGGGCTACTGCACCCATGCGGATGAGGCCCGGCGGCTGCTCAATCCCGCATATCGCCATGCTCTGGCCGAAGGGCTGGCCGAAGGCATCCTTGCCTACCGAGATCGTCTGGCCAGACGCCATACCGCACAGAATTCGTTGACGGAAGAAACGTCTGGTGCTATGTGATTACGCAACGCAGGCAGCCTGTCCCCAAGGGGATGTTCCTGTGTATGATGACTGTGTGAAGGCGCATGTTTGCGTTACGTTTACCTCGCAGCCCGATTATCGAAATGGAGTATTTCCCATGCGTAAAGTTCTTTTGCTGACCCTTGCCCTGAGCCTGATGCTGCTGGGAACGGCCTTTGCCGCCGAATCCGCGGCGCCGACAACGCCCAAGATCGGCGTGGTGGACATGCAGGCCGTGGCGACGCAGAGCGAACCGGCCAAAGCCGCCAAGGAAAAGATGGAAAAACAGTTCGGCAAGGAGCGCACCGATCTGGAAAAGCAGGGAGAAGCGCTCAAGAAGAAAGCCGAGGAGCTGAAGGGCCCCAAGGGAACCGAAGAAAAGAAGCTGGCCTTCATCAAGTCCAAGCAGGAACTGGATCAGAAGACCCGCAACTTCATGCGCAAGGTTGAGCAGGAAGAAATCAAGCTGCGTCAGGATATGGTCACCATGGTCTTCAACGCCACCTATGAAGTGGCCAAGCGCAAGGGCTTCACCTTCGTGGTGGACATCACCGCCGGCGGCGTGCTCTATGCCGATCAGAGCATGGATCTGACCCCCGAGGTGCTGGCCGAAGTCAACAAGATCTTCAAGGAAAAGGGCGCCAAGAAGGACGAAAAGAAGTAGGCCTTCGCCCCGCTTCTGAAAATATCGGGACCCCGGCGCAAGCCGGGGTCTCCTGTTATGCCCCCTGCTGCGGCCCTTGTGGCTTTTGACGGCAGCGGCTATACTCCTCCCGTTCCGTCAACAGTCTTTCGGCAAAGGAGCCGCCATGTCACAGGAATCCCCGGCGCTGACCATGGACATTCAGCGCATTCTCGAAATTCTGCCCCATCGCTATCCCTTTCTGCTCGTGGATCGCGTGGTGGAATGTGTGCCGCAGTCCCATATCCGGGCCTACAAGAACGTCACCATGAACGAACCCTTCTTTCAGGGCCATTTCCCCGGGGTGCCCATCATGCCCGGCGTGCTCATCCTCGAAGCCCTGGCCCAGACCGGGGGGCTGCTGGCGGCGGCCGGCCTGGGGGATCTTTCCGACAAGCTCTTTCTCTTCACCGGGCTGGACGGCGTCAAGTTCCGGCGGCAGGTCGTGCCCGGGGATCGGCTTGACCTCGAATGCAGCAACTTGCGCATGAAGCTGCGCATGTGCAAGATGGACGCCAAGGCCTTTGTGGACGGCAAGCTGGCTGCCGAAGCCCAGATTACCGCCGCCATCGGCGATCGCCCCGCCGCCTGATGCGCGTCGCTCTTGTCCATTATTGGCTCTCCGTCATGGGCGGGGGGGAAAAGGTGCTGGAAGCCCTGTGCCGCCTCTATCCGCAGGCAGACATCTATACGCATGTGCTGCGCCCGGAAAATCTGCCGGCCGAACTGCGGCGTCATGCCATCCGCACCACCTTCATCAATGCCCTGCCGGGCAGCGCCCGCCATTACCAGAAATATCTGCCCCTCATGCCGCTGGCCCTGGAACAGCTGGATCTGACGGCGTACGATCTGGTCATTTCCAGCGAATCCGGGCCGGCCAAGGGGGTCATCACCCGGCCTGACGCCCTGCACCTCTGCTATTGTCATTCGCCCATGCGCTATCTTTGGGACAGCTGGCCCACCTATCAGCGCAATGCCGGTCGCCTGACCCGCCTGTTCTCGCGCCTGCTGCTGCCCCGGCTGCGCCGCTGGGATTATCTCAGCGCCCAGCGTGTGGATCGCATTGTGGCCAATTCACGCCATGTGGCCCGGCGCGTACGCAAATACTGGCGGCGCGAGGCCGCAGTGGTGCATCCGCCCGTGGATACCCGCACCTTTGCGCCGCGGGAAAGCCCGGGCGGCGAGCACTATCTCTGCTTTGGCCGCCTGACCTGTTACAAGCGTGTGGATCTGGCCGTTCAGGCCTGCACCCGTCTACAACGGCCGCTCATCGTCATCGGCGACGGGGAGGATCGCCGCCGCCTGGAAGCTCTGGCCGGGCCGAGCGTGCGCTTTCTGGGCCGGCAGGAGGATGCGACCGTGCGGGAATTGCTCTCCCGCAGCCGTGCGCTGCTCTTTCCCGGTGAGGAGGATTTTGGCATCGTGCCCGTGGAGGCCATGTCCGCCGGTGTGCCCGTCATCGCCTACGGGCGCGGCGGCGCGCGGGAAACCGTGAGGGACGGCGTCACCGGCCTGCTGTTTGCCGAACAGACCCCCGAGGCGCTGGAAGAGGCCATCCGCCGCTTCGAGAGCTGCGAAGCCACCTTTGACCCCGCCGCCCTGCATGCGCATGCCGAGCACTTTTCCGAGGAACGTTTTGCGCGGGGCATGTTGGCCGAGGTGGAAAAAGGCTTTCAGGATCTGCGCATGCCCTGACCGGGCGGCGGGCCTGCGCCGTCCGCCCTGCCATCCTCTGCCCGCTTTCCGGAATCCCTGCGGCGCTTCCGCATCCTCGCCCCCCCACAAAAAAAACGCCCGTCAGGGCGTTTCCTCTGCGAGGCGGCCGGAGCCGCGCGATTGCGCCTAATACGCGCCGTAGCCGGTCAGCACCACAAAGGGCGTCTTGCCCAGGATCCAAAGATCCATCCAGACCGACCAGTTGGTGACATAGTAATTGTCCATGGCCACCCGCTCCTCATACGTCGTATTGTTGCGCCCCGAGACCTGCCACAGTCCGGTCACGCCGGGACGCACACGGCAGTAATTCTCGTAGACGGCACCATACTTGACGCATTCGTCCTCCACAATGGGACGCGGGCCCACAAGGCTCATGTCGCCCAGCAGGACATTGATGAGCTGCGGCAGCTCGTCCAGACTCGTCTTGCGCAGAAAGGCTCCCACCCGGGTCACGCGCGGATCATGCTTGAGCTTGTGATCCCGCTCCCATTCGGTGCGCAGTTCGGGCCGCTCATCCAGAAAACGGGCCAGTACCGCGTCGGCATCGGCCACCATTGTCCGGAACTTGCAAATTCGGATCTCCTGTCCCCCCAGCCCCAGACGCCGCTGGCGATAGATGATAGGCCCCGGACTGTCCAGACGAATGGCCAGGGCCAGCAGCAGACTGGGCACCAGCAACAGGCCCGTCAGCGGCAGGCAGATGCCCAGATCCAGCAGACGCTTCAGGCGTCGCCGCCAGCGGCTGCGCAGGTTCTGCTTGATGAGCAGGCCGGTATGCAGGCCGAGGTCGCAGGGCGTCAGCCAGAAATGCTGAAAATCCGTGCCGAATTGGGGGATGATCAGGGTTTTGCCGAAGTAGCGATTGATGATGGAAAGGTAATCTATCTTCGAAACCTGCTGCGCGCCCTGCAGCACCAGGGCAATGGCCTCGGGATGCCGCGCACCGCATTCGGCCAGCATGGCGGTCAGTCGCTTCTCGTCCTCGGGCAGCTGCATGATGTCGAAAGGCAGCAGGCCATACTGGGGATTGCGTTTGAGATAATGCCAGAAGGCCCGCCCCCGGCGGCTGCGGTCGAGGATGATGAGCGGCGCTCCCCACCAGCGGCGGCGCGCCCAGAGCCGGCGGGCCAGAAAACGCCAACCCGGCAGGGCGATGCAGCCGAGCAGCCAACTGCCCAGCATGGCCAGCCGGGAATAATTGACGCTGCTCTTGCCCGCAAAAAGGGAAAGCAGAAGCAGCGCAAAAACCATGCTCGCGGAAAGGACAAGGGAACGCAATTCGCGATGGGGCGGAAGCGGCAGGGTCTGATACAGGCCAAAAAGAAAACCGAGCACGGGCATCAGGACAACAATGAACAGCCCGATCCAGATGTACTGCGAAAGATCCACGCCGCCGAAAAGATGCCGCACCGTCAGGATGGTTGCGGAAACCAGCAGCAGGGTCAGCACATCTCCCGCACACAGCAGCAGCTGTTGCGGCGGAAGACCGGCCCGACGCAGACGGGTGGCAAGGGAAGGAGTCGAAAGCATGGCGCATCCGTGGACTGAAATCTGCGCGTATGCTACACCCAAGCAGGGGGCAGTTCAAGGGAAAGCCGCGAGGGCTTGCGCCCTGCGCCGCCATCTGCTAGAAAATGCCTGTTCTGCCGCACGCGCGGCTGTTCTTCAGCAATCGGGGTTCGCCAATGAAAAAGCTCTTTGTCTGTACGTTGCTGCTGGGTCTGCTGGCCGCTGTGCCCGCCCTTGCCAAAACCTATGTGAACGGCATTGACGCCAATTACCCGCCTTTTGCCTATATTGACGAAAAGACGGGCCAGCCTGCCGGCTTTGACGTGGATGCCATGAATTGGATCGCCAAGACCATGGGCTTTACGGTCACCCACAAGGCCATGGCCTGGGACGGCATTGTGCCCGCGCTGGCCAACAAGCAGATCGACATGATCTGCTCCGGCATGAGCATCACCGAAAAGCGCCGCCAGATGGTCGATTTTTCCGACCCCTACTGGACGGTGTCCCGCGTTTTCCTGGTGAAGAAGGATTCGTCCCTCACCCCGGCGGAAATTCTCTCCAAGCCCGTCAAGCTGGGTGTGCAGCGCGGCACCTCCGAAGCCGACGCCATCAGGCAGGAACAGAAGGAAAAGGGCTATCCCTTTGAACTGCTCTTCTATGAATCCTGCCCGCTGGCCGTGGAAGACCTGCTCAACGGCCGCATCGACGCCGCGCTCATGGATCAGCTGCCTGCCGAGGATTCCATTGCCAAGGGCAAGGCCGTCAAAAAGGCCGGCACCCACGGCGAACCCGATCAGTTCGGCGTGGCCATCCGCAAGGGCGACAAGGAACTGCGCGCCCTCATCGACGAAGGCTTCCGCAAGCTGCAGGCCGATCCCTACTGGCAGGAACTCCAGAACAAGTACCTGAGCAAGTAAGCCGTCAGCCGCCGCTTTCCGGCGGCGCGCCGACGACGCTCGCAATCACGGCATGGCCGCCACCCGCGTGGCGGCCTGCCCCTGTCTTTCCTTCAACGCTCGTACGCTGCCATGAACTCACTTCTGGTCATCTGGGACGCCCTGCCTTTCATCCTCGGCGGTACGCTGACCACTGTCGGCGCCGTGGCGCTGGCCCTCGGTCTGGGCCTGCTGCTCGGCGTTCCCCTGGCCGTGGGACAGGTCTACGGTCGCCCCCTTGTCCGCGCGCTGGTGGGCCTCTATGTCTGGTTTTTCCGGGGCGTGCCCATCCTGGTGCTGCTCTTTCTCGCCTTTTACGGTCTCATGGGCCCTGTCATCCCGCCTTTTCTGGCCTCCTGCATCGTCATGGGCTGCATCAGTACCGCCTATCAGTCCCAAATCTTTCGCGGCGCCATCGAGAGCCTCCCTCAAGGGCAACTCAAGGCCGCTCGCGCCCTGGGCATGACCGACGCCCGCGCCATCGTCCATGTCATCCTGCCCCAGGCCATGCGCCTGTCCATTCCCGGCTGGGCCAATGAATTTTCCATCCTGCTCAAGGACTCCGCCGTCTGCTATGTGCTCGGCACGGATGAAATCATGTCCCGCGCCACGGCCGTGGCGCAGCACACCCATGAACATCTGGCCCTTTTCGCCCTCGCGGGCCTTATTTATTTCCTTCTCACGTTCGTGGTGCTGAAGCTGCTGCGCGCCCTGGAAAACCGGGTACACATTCCCGGCTATTCGGCAGGCGGCACGGCAGGCATGGGAGCAGCGGGGTAAGCCATGAGAACCGTATTGCAGGTCGCCCACCTCTCCAAGAAACTCGGCGGCAAGCCCATCCTGCAGGACTGCTCCCTGACGCTGAACCGCGGCGAACTCAAGGTGCTTATCGGGCCGTCCGGCGCGGGCAAAAGCACCCTGCTCCAGTGCATCAACTGCCTGATCCCGCCCGACGAGGGCAAAATCCTTCTTGAAGGGCGGGCCCTCGACATCCGCGACAAGCGCGCCCTCTGCGCCTTTCGCGCCCAAGTCGGCATGATCTTTCAGGACTTCAACCTGTTCGACCACCTCACCGCCGAAGAAAATGTGGCCATTGCCCTGCGCAAGGTGCGCGGCATGAACCGCCATGACGCCCTGCTGCGCGCACAGGAAGAACTGGGGCGCGTCGGCATGTCCCGCCGGGCCGCACTCTATCCGGCGCAGCTGTCCGGCGGACAGAAGCAGCGCGTGGCCATTGCCCGCGCCCTCGCCATGGATCCCAAGGTCATCCTGCTGGATGAACCCACCTCCGCCCTTGACCCCGAGCTGGTCGGCGAAGTGCTGGCCGTCATCAAGGATCTGGCGCGCGGCGGCATGACCATGCTCATGGCTACCCACCAGATGGATTTTGCCCGCGCGCTGGCCCACGAAATCCTCTTCATGGAACAGGGCATCATCATCGAACAAGGCTCCCCCGAAAGCCTGCTGGCCGAGGGCAGCGCCACCCGCACCCGCGACTTCTGCAAGCATCTGCTGGACATGGGAGCCTGAGCGTGTTTGATCCGGCCTTTGTCTCCACCGAACTGCTGCCCGCGCTCAATCGCGGCCTGCTGGTCAGCATCGCCCTTATCGTGCCCACCGCCATCCTGGGCTTCGTCGGCGGCGTGGTGCTCGGCTGCATACGCACCTTCGGTTCCCCCCTGGCCCGCCGCCTCGGCGACGCCTACACGGCCATCATCCGCGGCGTGCCGCTGGCCGTGCAGCTCATGATGATCTATTTTGCCCTGCCCAAGCTCGGCATCTACTTCGATCCCTTCGGCGCCGCGCTCATCAGCTTCATCCTCTGCAATTCCGCGTACCAGTCGGAGTATGTCCGTGGCGCGCTGCTCTCCATCCGGCAGGGCCAGATCCGCGCCGCGCAGGCCCTGGGCATGGATACCCTCCAAACCATCATCTGGATCGTCATCCCGCAGGCCGCCCGCCGCGCCCTGCCCGGCTGCGGCAATGAAGTCATCTACCTCATCAAGTACAGCTCCCTCGCCCACCTCGTCCCCTGCATGGAACTCATGGGCGAAGGCAAGGTCGTCGCCTCGGACACCTTCCGCTATACCGAGGTCTTTCTCGCCGTCGGGGCCTACTATCTGGTTATGGTCACCCTCGCCACCTGGCTGCTGCGCTGGCTCGAAAAACGCTTTGCCATCCCCGGTTTCGGCGCGCGCTGATTGTCGGCAGCTTTTTTGTTGGCGGCAGCGTTTTTTGCGGGGGGAAAAGGGGGGACTTTTTGCAAAAAGTCCCCCCTT
>NHCFC04200__coassemble_849_pt1 | contig 18825 bp, 18 predicted proteins | sample NHCFC04200__metabat2_low_PE_055 | metagenome-assembled genome bin NHCFC04200
AGCGCGCTTTTGCCGGAAAGGGCTCGTGAGCATACGGTCGAGACAGGCTCACGACCGCCCTTTCGCTGCGGCACATACTTCAGAAACGGGCACGCCCCTGCGGGCCGCCTTCCGGTCGCGCGCTGCTGTCGATGCCCCTTGCGGCGCGTGCAAAAAACGCGCACAATCCCCTCGCAGGCAGCGCCTGACTTTTCCGCACAAGACGCGCAGGGGGACGTTTCGCATGGCATACCGTTTTATCCCGCACCATACGGCCGAAGAGCTTTATCGCATCCAGCTCGAGGGCCTGAGCTTCACCGTGGCGCAAGCCCTGCGTTCGCCCCAGTACCGGCAAAAGCTGGCTGACTGCGGCGTGACCCCGGGCGACATCCGTTCGCTGGAGGATCTGCGGCATCTGCCCACCACAGATGTGGAAGATCTGCGGGCCGGCTACCCCCTGCCCCTCTGCTGCGTGCCCGAACGCGAGATCGTCCGCATTCATGCGTCCAGCGGCACCACGGGCAAGCGCAAGATCCTGGCCTATACGGCAAAGGATATCGAAACCTTCAGCCTCCAGATGGCGCGTTGCTATGAGCTGGCGGGCCTGACCCCGGACGACCGTATGCAGGTGGCCGTGGGCTACGGCCTCTGGACAGCCGGGGCCGGCTTTCAGCTGGGCAGCGAGAAGATGGGCATGCTGACCATCCCGGTGGGGCCGGGCAATCTGGACATGCATTTGCAGCTCCTGCGCGACCTTGGGGCAACCTGCCTCGGGGCCACGGCGTCCATGGCCCTGCTCATGGCCGAGGAAGTGGAACGAGCGGGCATTCTTGACGGACTCAAGCTGAAAAAAGTCATTTGCGGCTCGGAAACCCGCAGCGAGAAGATGCGTCTGGCCATTGAACGCAAGCTCGGCCTCGAAGCCAGTTACGACATTGCCGGCATGACCGAAATGTACGGCCCCGGCACGGCAATGGATTGCGATGCCCACAACGGCCTGCATTACTGGGCGGATCTCTTCCTTATCGAGGTGCTCGACCCTGAGACCCTCCAGCCCGTGCCCACGGGCGAGGTGGGAGAAATGGTGGTCACCAGTCTGCGCAAGGAGGCCGTGCCCCTGCTGCGCTACCGCACCCACGACCTGTCGCGCCTGTTGCCCGGCGAATGCGCCTGCGGGCTGGCCATGCCGCGCCATGACCGCATTCTGGGCCGCTCCGACGACATGCTCATTTTCCGTGGCGTCAACATCTATCCCGGTCAGCTCATGGATGTCATTGCCGTCTTTCCTGAGCTGGGCGGCGAATATCAGGTGGAGTTGCGGCGGGATGAACGCGCCCTCGATCACATGACCCTGACTCTGGAACGCAGCTCGGAGGCCTCAGCCGACGGTGACGCGGCGCTGGCCGAGAGCGTGGCCCGCCGCTTGCACAAGGCCGTCATGGCTCGCATTGACGTGCGGATTTGCGATCCCGGCAGTCTCCCGCGCACCTTCAGCAAATCCAAGCGAGTCGTTGACTTGCGTCAATAATCAAGTTCAGTTTCCTGCTCTTGTGCTTGCGTTGTTGCGGTTTTGTCCTCCAGCCTTGCGCATTGTCCGTGCGGACACGGCTTGACAACGGCCTGCCCGCAGTGTACGCACGACACAGTACGCGGGGAATTCCGTGCAAATCGGAAACAGTCGCGCTGCGGTAAGAGGGTACGGAGCTTCCGGGGCGATGCACAACGTCCTGACAGCCAGTCGCGCCAGCGGTGAAGGCGAAGCAAAGGCCAGCGGTTCAGCCGCCCATTCCCTCAAGTCCGAAACCCGCCCTTCATCCACCCTTGACGCGCCATTGAGGAGGATTCATGTCGCACATCCATCGTTTTTCCCGTTCTCTCGGCCTGCTGCTCGCCCTTTGCCTGCTGACGGCGGTTCTGACCCCGCCTGTTTTTGCCGCGCCGCGCGAAGGTCTGCTGGTCGTGGCCTTCGGCACCAGCGTGCCCGAAGCCATGCCCGCCTTCCGGGCGCTGGATACCGCCTTCCGGGCCGAATTTCCCGGCATGCCGCTGGAATGGGCCTATACGTCGCAGCGCATCCGCAAGAAGCTCGCCCGGCAGGGCAAGCCGGTGGGCGGCATCAGCGACGGTCTGGCCGCTCTGGCCCGCAAGGGCGTGAACATCGTTCGCGTCCAGTCCCTGCACGTCATGGCCGGTGAAGAATTCAGCGCGCTGGAACGGGCCGTGCTGCTGGACATCAAGGCCCATCCCGGGCGCTTTCAGGCGGTCTATCTGGGCCGCCCCCTGCTGGAATCCCGGCGGGATGCCGAGGATGTGGCCGCCGCCGTGCTGGGCGGCATGGCCGCCCGCCGCGAAGGCGGCGATGGCCTCGTGCTCATGGGGCATGGTCAGGAACACGGGCGGGCGGATCTTGTGTTGGAAGGCATGCGCGCCACCCTGGCCGATGCCGATCCCCTGACCGTCATCGCCTCGGTGGAAGGTTCGCGGGATCTGGACGATCTCGTGCACGATCTGCGTGCCCGCCAGTTGAAGACGGTCTGGCTGCAGCCCTTCATGGTGGTGGCCGGCGACCATGCCCGCAACGATCTGGCTGGCCCCGAGGCCGACAGCTGGGCCAGCCGCCTGCGCCGTGAAGGCTTCGAGGTGCGGGCCAATCTGGTGGGTCTCGGCGAGATTCCGGGCGTGCGGGCGGTTTTTGTACGCCATGCCCGCGAGGCCCATGACGATTTGTGCAAGGAACCGGTCAAGCAGTAGGCACATCCATCTGCACCGGACAGGGCGGCCCCGACGGGCCGCCCTTTTTGTTGCCGGCATTGTGAGGCTTTTGCCCGATTCCGACCGGGGCGGAGTCAGGCGCTGACGGTAATCAATTCATAGCGCCGGCTGCCGAGGCCGATGCATTCGGCATGTTCGACCTGACTGGTGCCGTGGGTGTCAGGATGCAAATCCGTGAAACAGTCCCCGGAATCCCGCCGGCACTGGCCCAGACGGCTGGTGGCGATGACTGGCGCGGCATTGACCGCGTCAATGCAGGCCTGATCCAGCGCCACCGGGTCATGCGAGGCAAAGATGCCGATATCGGGCACGATGGCCGCGTCATTGCCGCCATGACAGTCGCAGCAGGGCGAGATGTTGTTGGCCACGCTGATGTGGAAATGCGGACGTCCATGCAGCACGGCGGCCGCGTATTCGGCCATGCGGGCATTGAGCTTGTCGCTGGCCGCATCAATGGCGCTGGAGATGGCGTCCTGACTGCAGGCCCCGATGCAGCGCCCGCAGCCCACGCAGGCTTCCTGATCGATGACCGCCCTGTGCCCGTCGTCCCAGCCGATGGCCTGTTGCCCGCAGAAACGCATGCAGATGCCGCAGCCGCGGCATTTTTCCGGCGCGACCACCGGCTTGCCGCAGCAGTGCATGGCCATTTTTCCCGCACGGCTGCCGCAGCCCATGCCCACATTCTTGATGGCCCCGCCAAAACCCGTGCGTTTGTGCCCCTTGAAATGATTGAGCGAGATGAGCACGTCGGCATCCATGATCACCCGGCCAATGCGCGCCGTGCGGAAAATCTCCCCGCCCGGCACCGGCACTTCCACCTCATCGGTGCCCCTGAGGCCGTCGCCGATGAGCAGCTGACAGCCCGTGGAAAGCGGGCTGAAGCCGTTTTCCTGCGCGGCGGCCAGATGCTCGAGGGCATGTCTGCGCCGGCCCACATAGAGCGTGCTGCAGTCGGTCAGGAAGGGCAGCCCCCCCTGCTCCCGTACCATGTCCGCCACACATTTGGCAAAGTTGGGCCGCAAAAAGGCCAGATTGCCCGGCTCGCCGAAGTGCATCTTGATGGCGACGAACTTGCCCGCCAGATCCATTCGCGTCAGCCCGGCCGCACGCAGCAGCTTTTGCATCTTGGTCAGCAGGCTGTAGTCCATGGGACAGCGCATGTCCGCAAAATAGACCGGCGAGGCGCTTGCGGTCATGTTCACTTCTCCTGCTCCCGGCGATAGACGGTTCCCAGACTGTAGGCCGGAGCCACTTCGCTGCCCACCCGATAATACCGGCGGCCCCCCGCATCATAGACCAGCGGATCGACCTTGCCCATATCCGGATGATCTCCGTCCATGCAGGATTCCAGTGCGCTGACGTTGCAGATCTCGCCGATCATCATGGTATGGCTGGGCAGGGATACATGCTGCAGGAGCCGGCATTCGAGAACGACGGGACACTCTTCCGCATAGGGCGCGTCCACATGGCTGCTGCGGCACGGGGTGAGTCCGGTCGCGGCGAATTTGTCCTGCGAGCGCCCGCTGGTGATGCCCGCAAAATCGGCCTGTGCCGCCAGCGATGTGGACGGAATGCCCACCGTGAAGGCCCCTTGGCGCAGCAGGTTGTCATGCGTCCAGCGGGACGGCCGCACCGAAACGGTGACGCAGGGCGGCGTGGAATTGCAGATGCCGCCCCAGGCCGCCGTCATGAGGTTGGGCCGCCCCTCGGCGTCATAGACGCCCACAAGCAGGGCCGGCATGGGATAGAGCAATGTGCGGGGACCAAGATCGCGACGCGGCATGGCAGCCTCCTTCTCAATGGGTCATGGGACGCGGGCTGGCCTGCCCGCGCGGAAAAGGCGTGCGGGCCGCACGCGCGCAGGCCCGGCGCTCACGAAAAAACCTCCGGCGGGGCGCGCCTCTCAGCGGGGGCCGCGCTCCTTGCCAAAAACATTCTCGACCTCGATGCACAACACGTTGACCCGCCGCAGCATCTCATCCGGAGCGGGGCGCGGGCAACGGGCCGCGTAGCGCAGGCTCAAACCGTCCAGCGCGCGGCGCTTTTCCTCCTGATCCGTAACGATGCGCATGCGACCGCAACCGCTGACGCTCTTGTACCAGGTCGTACTTTTTTCCCGCACGATGGTCACATCCAGTGCGGCGGCAAAACCCACGCGCGCATCCCGCTCCAGCAGACGAATCTTGCGGCCTTCAAAGGCGCTGTGCAGGTAGATGCGCCCATCCAGCCAGACAAAGTTGAGCGGTATGACATAGGGAAATTCCGCTCCGGAAAAACTGACGTAGATCTCGTCAGCGCGGCGAAAGAAAGCCTCGAGCCATGCGCTGTCCGTGCGAAGGGAGCCTTTCATGCGTTCCTCCTGCTTGAACTGTTTTTATCCCTTTCCGGGCCGGAAGGGAACCGCTTGGGAAAACCGTTCTTCACGCCCCGCCCTGCTGTCGCCGGCAGGGTTGCGCCGCCCTTTTGCCAAGCCTTGCCGCAGGTTAGCAATTCTTGGGATATTCTGCATTCTCTGTGGAGAAAATCACACTTTTTTCTAGAGATAACTTGTTGATTTTTTTCTTGAAAAGAAGTTTTTTTCGGTTATGCTGAAAGTGCTCCCCGGAATGGGGCGCATTGCGATCGCATGCTGCTTGACGGCGCGATCATCCTGTCAGTGAAGCGCAGGTGGAGTATGTGCAGATGGTTGCGAATAACATCCCCCCTTGTTCTGGGCCTCTGTTCGGCATGGCTGCTTTCCGGTTGCGGTTTTTGGGGCGCATCCAGCACGCCGCGCAATGACATTACCCCGGTGCAGGCGCAGCGGGTCGTCAAAACGGCGTACAGCCAGATGGGCAAGAAGTACCGCTCCGGCGGCGCGTCCCCTGCCAAGGGCTTTGACTGTTCCGGCCTCATCTACTGGGCCTATCGCCAAAACGGTCTGGACATGCCGCGCATTACCGTGGATCAGGCCCGTACCGGTCGCGCCGTTTCGCGCAATCAGGCCCGTCCGGGCGACATTGTGGTGTTCCGCACGGGCAACAGTCCCCGGGGCTTGCATACCGGCATCTATACCGGAGGCGACAAGTTCATTCACAGTCCCCGCCGTGGCGAGCGCGTCCGTGAGGAAAGCATCACGGTGGACTACTGGCGCAAGAAGCTGGTCACGGTGCGGCGGGTCTCGCGCTGAACCGCAATGAACCTCAGCAGCGCCGGGCGCGGCGCATGGCATGAACCGGCGGTGGTGGAACGCCTGACTGCCGCCACTGCCTGAAAAGAAATTGTAACGGCGACTTCGGGCGCATAGTGCGCCCCCGGCTTTTCCCGTCAGCCGGTGCCGCCTTGCCAGAACGTGCGCTCGTGTGGTGCGTTCACGAGCGCCGTTCCGGCAAATCACCCCTTTGCGCCGGTTGCGGCAACAGCGAACAGGAGACCTCATGCCCACATCCGTTGAGGAAACATCCCTGCTCACCATTGCGGCCATTGCCCGTCATTTTGCCTTGCCGGAATCCACCGCACGCTATTATTGCAAGCGTTTTGCCGCGCATATTCCCTGCGTCGGCGAGGGACGGCGGCGGCGCTATCCTCCTGCGGCCCTGACGGTCATTGCCTGCATTCTGGAGGAGATGCGGCAGTCACGCAGCGCCGCGCAGATCGACCATCTGCTTCAGGAGAAATTTTCCGGTGCCATAGCCCCAGCCCTGCTGCCAGATGCCAGCCTGCCGGCGGCTGCACCGGCCCGGCCACAGCCCGGCCCGTCAGTATGGATATGGCTGGAACGACAGACGCAAGCCCTCGAGGCGATGTTGCCGCTTCTGCGCCAACTGACGGAACGCCTGCCCGCCCCTCTCGACGCTGTTGAGGCCGATCTGGCAGAGCTGCGGAAAGAGGTGCGCACCCTGCGCACCCTCCTCGAGGCCTGCGAAAAGAATCAGCAGGCCGACACGGAGCAAATACGACGCTGGATAGGCAAAGCACTGCGAGGACGGGACGCTTCTTAAAAGCGGGCGGCTTGCCCCACAGCTGCCGGGCTGCCTGCCGGCGTCGCCATTCGCCAGCGGGCAGAACGTACACGGCTGAGTTCTCCTGCCAGCCGTCTGCTGCCAGCACCCTTGCCTTCTCAGGCCTTCCGTCCGCCCTGACCGGCTGTCCGCGCCCGACCGCTATACTGCCTGCCTTTTTTCGCCCGCACTTGCGGCGTGGCAAAACCACATAAAAACGCCGTCCTTCATGACGAAGGACGGCGCTCATGCTCTGAACGGCCCAGCAGGGTCAACCGGGAACGACATTTCCAGAATCGGGCGGATTGCCCCACAGCTGCCGGGCTGCCTGCCGGCGTCGCCATTTGCCAGCTGTACAGGACGCGCACGGCTGAGTTCTTCTGCCAGCCGTCTGCTGCCAGCACCCTTGCCTTCTCAGGCCTTCCGTCCGCCCTGACCGGCTGTCCGCGCCCGACCGCTATACTACCTGCTTTTTTTCGCCCGCACTTGCGGCGGGGCAAAACCACATAAAAACGCCGCCCTTCATGACGAAGGACGGCGCTCATGCTCTGTACCCCGGCCAAAGCTGAGGCTACTTGCTCGACAGGGCCATTTCAATGGCGGACTTGAAAAGATCCTGCGGCAGTGCACCGCGCACCACAAGATTATTCACCAGAAAATAGGGCGTCCCTTCCACGGCCAGCTTTTCGGCATCCTCAAGATCTTCCTTGATGATATCCTTGACCTTGCGGCTGTTGCGATCCCTGTCCAATCGCCGCATATCCGCCCCCAGATCCTTGGCCGTCTTGCGCAAAAATTCCTCGCCCTCGCTGATCAGCTTGTCCCGATGGGCGAAGAGCGCATCATGAAATTTCCATGCTTTGGCCTGATCCTGCTGGGCAAGGGCCACAAAATAGGTCACGGCCAGAGCGGAAGGCCCATCGGCATCCTGCGGCAGCGCTTTGAAGACAAGACAAACCTTGTTGCCATATTCATCCATCAGCTTTTCCAGCGTGCGCGAAGCCTGCTGGCAGAAATGGCAGGAAAAGTCGGAAAAGGCCACTATGCGTACAGGCGCCTTGGCCGACCCCAGCAGGGGCCGATCGGTCAGCTTGACGCTTTTGGGCTGCTTGAGATCATTTTTCCACTGTTCGCGCAGGGCATTCTTGCGGCGCAGATTGGAACCCTGCTGCGCAATGTCCAGGATGGTTTCGCTGTTATCACGCAGGACATCAAGCACCAGCTCCGGATTTTCGCGCAAGACGTTTTGCAGCATTTCCCGCAGGTTTTCATCGGTCACCGTGGTTGCGGCCTGCGCTGGTGCGGCGGCTCCCAGCAGGATGACGGCGGCGCAGGAGCAGAGCAATTTTTTATGGAACTTCATGTTGCCTTCCTTATTTTTTTCAGCATTTTTTCCCATGCATCCCGGATTGTCAATGGCTTGAGGCGGTGTTTTCTCGCGCGGGGGCGGGAGCGGTTTCTTGCGCTTTTTTTATTCTTTGTCTATTTTCAGGAAAACGTTTCACATGAAACCAGCCATTTCTTCCTGTTTCATGTGAAACAGGCGTTTCGGGAGGACGCAGGATGAGCAGAATCATTGCCATTGCCAACCAGAAGGGGGGCGTGGGAAAAACTACCACAGCCATCAATCTGGCCGCCGCGCTGGCCATTATGGAAAAACGGGTGCTTCTGGTGGACTGTGACCCGCAGGCCAACTCCACCAGCGGCTGCGGCATTGAGCAGGAAGGACTGGAAAACGACCTCTACTCCACCTTCTATACGCCGGAAAAAACACGCGAAAGCATCTGCAAAACCCGTACCCCCTATCTGGATATTCTGCCTGCCAGCACAAATCTTGTGGCCGTGGAGCTGGAACTTGTGGAGCGCATGGCCCGGGAATACTATCTGGATGACTGCCTGAAAACCGTTGTGCAGGATTACGATTATGTGATTCTGGACTGCCCCCCCTCGCTGGGCCTGCTGACCCTCAATGCCCTCTGTGCCGCCAGGGAACTGCTGGTTCCCCTGCAATGCGAATTTTTCGCTCTGGAAGGCATTGTCAAACTGCTGCAAACATACGAACAAGTCAAAAAACGGCTCAATCCGCAACTGCAGCTGCTTGGCGTGGTGCTGACCATGTACGACGCCCGCAATCGCCTCACCCGAGACGTGAAGGAAGAAGTGCGCCGCTGCTTCCCCGAGCACCTTTTCGAGATGGTCATCCCCCGCAATGTCCGCCTTTCCGAAGCGCCCAGCCACGGAAAATCCATCATTCACTATGATGTCAAGTCAAAGGGAGCAGAGGCCTACCTCGGCCTTGCCAAGGAAGTTGTCCAGCGCAATCCCGGCAAGCGCGGCGCATAGCGCCGCCCTCCGCCAGCCCGAAAACGGAGAGCACCATGAGCCAGAACAAAGGTCTCGGCAGAGGGCTGAACGCCCTTTTTCCCGATGCGCCCCTTACCGCCAACACGAACCATACCGGCAACGAAAATCCCCGAACCCTGCCCCTGTCCGAGATAATCACCAGCAGCCAGCAGCCCCGCAAACATTTTGACGAACAGGCGCTGGAGGAACTGGCGGATTCCATCCGCTGTCAGGGTATCCTCCAACCCCTGCTGGTGCGCCCCCATAACAACGCATATCAACTCGTGGCCGGGGAACGCCGCTGGCGGGCCGCCAAACTGGCGGGCCTCAGCAAGGTGCCGGTGATCATCCGCGACATGAACGACAAGGATGTCATGGTGGCGGCCCTGACAGAAAATCTGCAGCGGGAAGATCTCAATCCCGTGGAAGAAGCCAGAGCACTTGCCAAGTTGCAGGAAACGCTGGAACTCACGCAGGAAGCGCTGGCCGCTCGCCTCGGCAAAAGCCGTCCGGCCATTGCTAATGCCCTGCGGCTGCTGCGCCTGAGCGCGGCCGCGCAGGACGATGTGGAACAAGGGCGCATGAGCGCCGGGCACGCCCGCTGCCTGCTGAGCCTGGAAACGGAAGACAGCGCGGCGGCGGAAGCCCTGCGCGCCCATATCCTCTCCGATGGTCTGACGGTTCGCCAGACAGAGGATGCCGCCGCGCACTGGCGGGAACGGCACTGCTTTCCCTGGGGGGAACAATCCCCAGCCGAAGCGCAGGCGGACGAGGGCAACACACCCAAACAGCACATGTCCAAACGCGGTAAGGATCCTCTGCTTGCGGATCTGCAGGCATACCTCTGCAAGCAACTTCCCTGCAAAGCCCGCTTCAGCGGCAATCGGGAAAACGGTCGTCTGACCCTCACCTACTCCAGCCCCGAAGAGCTGCGAAATCTGCTGGAACGTTTGCGCTGCACCCCGGAAGGCATGCCCCTGTCCGATGACGCGACTGCCCTGCTCCCGGGCAATGGCGAGGCCTGAAGCCGGGCAGCAGGCTGTCCCGGTTCGCGCCCACAGCGCCGACCCGGATCGGCAGGCGCGCGCCATGACGGCAAGCCACAGCCCCCCGCTCGCTCATAGATCAAGTGTCGGGTGGGCAGCCCAAACAGGCGGCCCGCAAACGCCTGCCCGCACACCACACGCAACGGCATGGTGACGACTTGCCCCGCAACAGGGAAAAGCCTGTGAGTCGCGGGGGCACACGCGGGAGGGCTATCCAACCGCCACAAACAGACGGCAGCCCTCACCGGAGAAGCATTCAGACCCAACACGGGGCGAAAAGGACAAGGAGAGCCGACAGCCCGCGCCATTGCGTCGTGCAAGACGCGAAAACGCTGATAATGCGAGGGCTCGCCCCAAAAGCCAGACCGACACCGCTCGGAAAGCCGGTGTCGCATGCGGCAGACGGAAGACACCGCACCATCCAGACGCACCCAGAACAGGCGAAGCAGGGCCGAAGGCCCGCCTTGCCATTGCCTGACCGGTCGGCAGAGAAAACGTCGGAACAATGGGCTACGGAGCGTGGAAAGTATGCGGAAAACGGACTGCGGAGCGGACGACGAGAAAGCCGACCGGCTACCTTACCGGGGAAGCAAGGACATCAGGGCAAGCTGAGCAAGGGGAAGAAGCGGACGCACGGACAGCCAAGGACAAAGCGTGACAGCCAGCCGTCACGCGGTCGTCCAATCGGAATCAGATTCCGCACAGACTTGTCTCTGCGCGCACCTCTCGAAAACGACCCGATGGCGGGCAGAAAAGAGGAAAATCAGGTTCGGACAAACGGACATAGGCCGCCTGACGCTGGCCCACGACGAAACGTCGCACAAAAAAAGGCCGCCCGCCTACTCCTCAAGCCACGAGTCATCTTCCAGCACGGCATAGCCCCGCACCAGCAGATAGGATACTTCATCGTGGACTTCCAGCAGGCCGGTCACCTCCACCGGCACGCTGACCTCATCATCCAGATCGACCCCGGCACCGCGGGGAATGATACGATATTCCACGTCGTCCTGCACAATAGCCACCCGCGCCTGACGCGGATCAGTACCGCGCGGCACAGCAGTCACATAGCCCTTGACCGTGATCTGTTCTTTGCTCATCTGCTTTTCAGAAACCTTGCTTGCAAAATTCAGCTTGCGCCTTTTAGCAGCATACGCCGTGCAACTGTGCGGCGCAAGGGGAAATGCGCGTACAAGCGCACGCAACTTCTCCGCACGGGCAGGGTCAGGAACCAGCCGACAAGCAAAGCGCAAAACAGGAACGCCGCCACATCCTGTCGCATTGCCAAGTGCGCTTCTTGACGCTAAGAATGATCGAGCGGCATGCGCCGCGCAGCGCCGCAAGGAGGGCAAGAACGACCGTACCCTGCTCACGTGCGCGACAGGCACGGCAACTGGTCAGAATATGCCCGCGTAACCACGGCGCCGCCCGGGCTGGCAGGGCTGAGCACCAGACATTTCGGGTTCCCCGCAGCGGCATGCAGCAGCCTGCAGGACAGCCGCGCGCGGTGCACGGCCGGAAGCCGCCGTACAGGAACTTTGCCGACGGAAAAAACGTGATGGGAAAGACAAGCTCCCGCCAGATCCACCGCAAGCGCGACGCAAGCCTCAAAACCAGCCCGCGCGCTGCCACGGGCAAGCAAAGGCAGGTTCGCCGCACCGGACACGGCAAAGCCGCAGCCAAACAAAAGCCATGCCGCAGCATCGGCAAGGACAACGCACGGCAACGTGCCTTCCCGGACACGGCGCAGGCCCAGACGACTGTGGGCCGGACAAGCCTGCGCGTCCTGCTGGCAGCCGCAAGCCTTGCCCTGCTCCTCTGTGTTTCGCCCTTGCGGGTCATGGCGGAAGAAAGCGCGCTCACGCCCACGGGACTGCCCTACGGCTGGCAAGCCGAACGCACGGCGGACGGCCTGTGGCTGGCGCGCTCTCCCGCCGCCGATGCCGTCGTCGCCGCCTGCAGCGGCAGCCTGCCTGAGGACACGTCCGAGCAGGCGTTATTGCAGACCTTTATCAACTATTTTTCAGGAAGCGAAGCGCAGCAGCGCGCAGACCGGGGACACCAGTTTCATTTCCAGCATGACAGCACGCAACACACCGCACTGCTGTATACGGACAGACAACGGTACATGCTGATCACCGTGACCGATCCGGCAAATCGCTACCCGGAAAGTATCGAAATGCTGGTGCAAAGCCTTGCACAACAGCTAAAAGACGGGCCGAAAGCCGCCGGCAGCAACACACGGCACGACTGAAGCGAACAGGCTGTGCGCGAAACGCGCAAGAGTGGCGCTCCAGAGTTTAGCCGCGTTCAGCATCGGCAACTGTCATGAGCGGCGGGCAGAACTCCCTCGCCTGCTCCGTCCAGCCGTGCCCGCCATGAGCAAGCGATCCGTGCAGCACCAGCGGCGGCAAAAGGCGGCAATCGTCAGCCGCTCCGCGCCGGGCCTCCACCAGCAAACGCAGGGCCGGCGCATCAGCCCGGGCCTGCACAGGCAGAACAGCACGCAAGCCCAAAGCGGCCTGCCGCAGGGCGAGCAACAAACGACTGATGTCGCGCGCGGGAAAAATGCAGAGAAACCGCCCATGATGGCGCAGAAGAGCCGCAGCCGCAGCGCAGAAGGCCGACAGCAACGGCGGCTCAACAGGCCTTGCGGTCGCTGTCCCACGATCGGAAAGCGGCGATTCCCGCATGGCCGATTCCCTGCGCGCATGCACTGAGGAACGTCCCGTGCCAACCGCATAAAACGGGGGATTGGCCAGCACAAGGTCAAAACGCTGCAAACCGCAAGAACGCAAGAACGCAACATCGCGCAAATCCCCGCAGACAAAAGAGCATCGGTCGGCAAACCCCAGACGGGCGGCATTGCGGCGGGCAGCAAGGCAAAGCCCCTCATCCGCATCGAGGCCCAGCACACGCGTCGGGGCCTGCGCAAGACAGGGATGCAACAGCAGGGCAAAGAGCGCGGCCCCGCAACCGCTGCCCAGCTCAGCAACCTCATGGCAGGCGCGGCCAGCCTGACGCGCCGCCCAAGCCGCCAGCAACAGGGCATCCGTCCCGAACCGAAAGGACGCCGGGGGCTGCTCCAGCCCCCGAGGAAAGGCGGCCCGGGCCTCGGCAATGAACGAAGGGAAAATCATGACTAATCGTTGGCCCGGTCTCGGCAGGCAAAATTTCTGCGTTATCCCCACTGGCCCGTGCCCAGCCGGAAACCAGCACGCGCCAGAACACAGGACAGCAAGCGGGACAGCCACACTACATGAACCGGAAAAGGCGGCAAAGCACGCATAACACGGCAAACGACATATCCGGCGGACATGCGCGGGGAATCCTGCCGCCAGTCAGCACACCGCAAGAACGGGCAATGCGGTTCAGGATACCCGTCGCAGACGCGCGCCAAACATGCCTTCAAGCCACGGATGATCCCACGGCGTCTTCCACTGGCTGAGACAGATCAGCCCGGGCATGTCACGCAGCAGTCCTTCCACTTGCGCCTCATTTTCCTCGCGCCGCAAGGTGCACGTCATATAGGCAAGCTCGCCCCCGGGCGCAAGGCAGCCCGCCAGCCCGCGCAAAATGGCCGCCTGTATGCCGACCAGCCGACGCATTTCCGCCAGAGGCCGCCGCCGTATGTCGGGCCGCCGGGCCAGTACCCCCAGACCGCTGCACGGCACGTCAGCGATGATGCCGCCCTGCCAGCTGACCGGTCGAACCACAGGATGGCGGGCGTCGGCAAGCGCCAGCAGCGGCTGACGCAAACGCAAACGGGCACATTGACCGGCCATGCGCGCCAGCCGCGCGCGGGAAGTGTCCGTGCACAACACAAGCCGCCCGCCCTGCTCGGCAAGGGCCAGCCCCTTGCCGCCCTGCCCGGCACAGGCGTCCCAGATGGCACGATCCTCGCGCAGCCAATCCGCAAGATTCAGGGCCGCCAGCACCTGCTGCGATCCCGCCGCCTGCGCGGACAGCAGACCGTCGGCTTCCAGCTCGCCCAAGGTTCTGCCGTCAGCGCTATGCGCCAGACAGCCGGGCGGCAGGGCCAGCCCCCAGTCGCTCACCGCCATGACGGCGCCGTTCAGCCCCGCAGGGAATTGTTCCCCGTGCATGGCTCCGGACGCGGCAGAGTCCAGCAGCTCGCGGCGCAGACGAGCCGCCCCGGGCCGTGAAGCATTGATGCGCCACCCATTCCACGGGCGTTCGCTCGAGCGGCGGAACAAGGCTTCCACACGTTCGGGCAGGCCCCGGGCTTCCTCCACCAGACAGGCGGCCAGAGCGGAAGGCAGGCCGTAATAGCGAGCGGCGAGCGCAAACGGATCTTCCGCTTCCGGGTCGGCTCGGGGGGACAGCTCCTTTTCGGCAAAAAAATCCAATGGTTCCGGCCCTTCATAAAAGGCGCGCTGCCGGGGGCCATCCCCCAGACGCTGCACCGCACGCAAGGCGGCATTGACCAGACCGCCGAGCCGGGAACCATAAAGGGAGGACGCCAGATTGACCGCCGTGTGCACAACGGCATGGGGCGGAACACGCTCCAGAAACAGGAGAGCATAGGTTCCGGCCTGCAAAAGCCGCCGCAGGGGCAAGGGCAGGCCCTGCGGTTTGCTCACGCACTTGCCCAACACAAAGCCCAAACGCCGCTCATGGCGCAGCGCACCATAGGTCAGCTCAGCGGCCAAGGCGCGATCCCGGGCGTTCGGCCCGGCAGGGGCCACATGACAGGCTGCCCTCAGCTTCCCGCTGTCCATCACGCCGTCAGGAGCCGCATCATGACCCTGCCGGGAAGGGCCGAAAACGGTTTGCAGGGCGGCCTGCACAGTACAGCCTGACGCATGATGCGCATCCAGCAAGCAAAGCGCACGCAAACACAGGGCCAGAGGAGACGGCCCCAGACGGCGCAGCCTGCCCTTTTCCGCAAAGGGCGTGCCTTCATGCTCCTGTCCGTTCACATCCATGCGCATCACTCACAGGCCCTGTCCGGGCGCAAAATAATCGCTCAACCCGCTCAAACCAATCCGTCGCAGCAAAAAGACGATGAGGCACGCCCCATCCGTCAGGCTGCGCTCGCGGCGAAGCTAAACGCCGCTTGACGCCTGCGGACGCAATTCGCGCAAGATGACCGGAGGGCGCGAAGCGGGAATGTCCAGAAAGAGCCGGATGGCATCTTCCAGCCTGTCCAGCGGCACAAGGGTATCCAGACAGGGGCCGTGCGGCCGCTCATTGAGAATGCCGAACACCGGCAAGGGGTAGCTGTCCTGAATGCCGGAAGTCAAATCCCGCTCGCAAGCCACGGCAATGATGCAGCGCGGCTTGCGCTGCACCACGATGCGCCGGGCAATGGTGCCGCCAGTGGCAATGGCCAGATGAACGCCGTAGGCATCCCGCAAGTCCAGCAGGCCTCCCACCGGGCAGAGACCGCAACGACGGCAGAGATCGACCTTGTAGCTCAGACGATGCGGACAGGCGCTGCGCTGCACGCAATGCGGCAACAGCAGGAGCAGCTCCTCGGGACGCACAATCCTGCGGTCGGCAAGCACAAGCTCATTGTTGACCTTGATGAAGGAGCGACGCAAAAGCGCCTTGTCCACGCCCACAAAGCGGGACAGCATTTCCATGATGGGAAAAACCAGCCGCACGACTACCTGACGCACCCGTCGCATGCCCGGGAAATTGCGCCCGGTATGAATGTGCACCACAAAGGACAGACACAGCCAGCACACGGCCACAATGAGCAGCAGGCCCAACACGCGGTTGAACGCAGGCAGCCAGCTCACGATCTCGCCCAGATCAAGCCACGGCAGAATGACGAAAAAAACGATCAACAGGCACAACAACAGGCAGGAAGCCAGCATCATGCCGATGAAGACCCGCTTGTGCGCGCCGCCATACTGCGCGGCAGGCAGAGAATGAGGAGATTTGGCAAAAAGGGACATCTTGCCCAGCCCGTCAGTTGTTCACACCCTGGAGGCAGCCTGTCCGGCTCGGCCAGACCGGCAACCCCGCCGCTGAAAAAAACTCAAAAAAACGCACTGCCGCAAAAACAGCCCTGAGCGCCCCTCTCGCGAAAAAAAGGGCCTGGCCTGACGCATGACCCGAAAAACAGAAAAAAAAGGCCCCATTTCCGGCTGTGCTACGCACCCACGGCATCCGGGCGTCGCGCTATCCCCACAAGGCCCGGCGGAACCTTTTGCAACAAGCCGTTGCACAGGGCCTCAGCGTCCATTTCCTTCTTTGCCGGAGGCCGCACCCGCCGCAAGCGGTACCAGCCGTCAGCACAGGCAATGCTTAGTCCCGCCCTGTCCCGACGCACGGAACCGCAGGCGACCGTCTCACCCCTCCCGAAGGCCTCGGCCTGCCCCGGCCCCAACTGCACGAGCAGCGGCTCGGCAATGCCCTCGAGGCACAGCAGCGTCCGCGCGCCCGGGACAGGCGTCACGCCACGAATCCGAGCGTCCACCTCGGCCAGCGAGCGCGTCCAGTCCACATGGCCGTCTTCCTTGAAAACCTTGGCCGCATAGCTCGCCTGCGACGCGTCCTGCGGCACGGCTGCCGCCGTACCGGCGCAAAGTTGCTCCAGCACGTCTATCAGCGCTTCCCCGCCCACATCGGCCAGCACATCATGCAGGCTGCCCGCCGTCTGTCCGGCCAGCGCCACGCGGCGTTGCGCATAGATCGGGCCGGTATCCAGCCCCTTTTCCATGCGCATGATGGACACCCCGCTTTCCGCGCCGGGCTGCCAGTTCTCCATGATGGCCCGCTGTATGGGTGCAGCGCCCCGGTAGCGCGGCAAAAGCGAAGTATGCACATTGAGCGGCGCCAGACGGGGAATGTCCAGTACCGTCTGCGGCAGAATCAAACCGTAGGCCGCCACGGCCAGAACATCCGGCGCAAGGGCGGCAAGTTCAGCTACCGCCCCGCTATCCCTGAAGTTTTCCGGCTGCCGTACCGGCAGACCCAGCGCCTGCGCCGCCTGCTTGACCGGGCTGGCCTGCAGCTTGTGCCCGCGCCCAGCCGGTCTGTCCGGCTGGGTGTAGACCGCAACGATCCCCCCATCCGGCCAGTCCGCCAGACGGCGCAATACCGTGGCCGCCAGTTCCGGCGTGCCCATGAAGACTATCCGGCAGATTTTCTTTTCAGACATTTCTTGATCTTGGTGTCGTAAAGACTCCGCCGCAGGCGGCTGATATGGTCAATGAACAGCAAACCATCCAGATGATCGCATTCATGCTGCACGATGATGGCCGCAAAATCCGTCAGCACCTCGTCAATCTCAGCACCATCCAAATCCCGCGCCCGCAAACGCACGCGCTCGTAACGCGTCACGTCCGCCCGATAGTTGAACGGCACGGACAGGCAGCCCTCCTGCTTGCTGACGATCTTCTCCCCCTCCAGCGTCAGCTGCGGATTGATGAGCACGCGCGGGCGGCGCTGCTCTTCCTGCGCGCCGTCATCCATGACGATCATCCGAATGTTGCGCCCCACCTGCGGCGCGGCCAGCCCCACGCCGGGCGCGGCATACATGGTTTCGAGCATGTCGGCGGCAAGCTGTCGAATTTCCGGCGTAATTTCCCCAACAGGTTCACACGCCTCCTTGAGACGGGGATCAGGATAGGTGACAATATCAAGAATCATGGCGACTCACTGCAAAAAAGATGTTCCCCCGCAACGCCCGCAGCAGCCCTGCCTTGCGCAAAGGACGCCACACCCGGCGGCACGGAAGACAACAGCATACAAAATGCCGTCATGCCCCGCAAGCGCACCCGCATCGTCTACTCCGCCCCGCGTCGCAAACCCGCCGCAATCACCGCACCCAGAATGATCGCCCCGCCGCACAACATCCGCAGGCCCGGCCGTTCCCCCAGACACAGCCAGCTCACCGCAATGGCATAAAGCGGTTCCAGCGCTATGACCACCGCCGCCAGCCGTGCGGGAATTTCCCGCAAACTGTTCACAAACAAGGTATAGGCCAGACCGCTGCACAACAGTCCCAGACAGGCCAGCCACAACCAGTCCCATGCCGTCACCGCTGCCAGCTCACCCGCCACCAGCGGCAGGGTCAGCGGAACAATGACGGCATACTGCCACCAACAAACCTCCTCTCCGCTCATGCTGCCCACGTTGCGCCGGTTGCTGACGGCATTGAGCGCATAAATCACCCCGGACAGCACCCCCCACATGAGGCCCTCTGTCCCCCTGTCGCCAAAATCATAGGCAGGCGTCACCAGCACCAGCCCCACCGTCACGCAGACCATGAGCATCTTTTCCGCGCCCGTGATGCGCTCCCGGAAAAAAAGATGCTCAAAAAAGGCCACAAAGGCCGGAAAGCAGGCAAAGCCCAGCGTCCCCACCGCCACGCCCCCCACCTTGATTCCCAGAAAAAAGGTAAACCAATGCAGCGCCAACAGCACCGCCGAGAGCGCAAGCCGGGCAACCTGATCCAACCGCCGTCCACGCCACGGCGCACAGCCCCGCCGCCACAACAGCAACCACAAGATGCCCAATGCAAACACCGTGCGTCCGAAAACAATCATTTCCGCACTGCACGCCGTCAAACGCCCAAATACCCCCGATACCCCGAACAACAACGTCGCCAGATGCATGGATACCAGCGCCGCCCCACGCGATGTCATGGCGTCTCCTTTTTGCGGTGATTTTTTCGTGCGAGGGGGCGAGGGAAACCGTTTTGAAAAACGGTTCTCCCTCGCCCCCTCGCG
>NHCFC04200__coassemble_854_pt1 | contig 18649 bp, 26 predicted proteins | sample NHCFC04200__metabat2_low_PE_055 | metagenome-assembled genome bin NHCFC04200
CGCCTGTTCTTCTGCCTTGTAGTGCGCCCAGGGAGCCAGGCTTTCCACCCACGCGTGATGCGGCGCGCCAAAACTCCCCAGGGGAATGCGTTATAACCAGCGGCACAAGCGATTGCACACGGTGCAAGGCCATTGCAAAGGCGGGGCATGTCCCCGCCTTTTTCATGGTCTAGTCGCTGAGGCGCGTTTTGCTGAAGGCTGGTTCGAAGGTGGCCAGCCGTTCGTCCTGCGGACTGGCACGAGGGCGTTCTCCCTTGGCCAGGCGCGTCACGCATGCGGTCAGCAGGCGCACCCCCAAGGGTGCCAGTTTCCGCCGCCACAGTTCCGCAGCCGATTCCCCGGGCAGCACATGGCACCAGTCCTGGGCCTCGATGGGGCCGGTATCCGCGCCGTCGTCCATCCAGTAGGCCGTCCCCCCGGCCACCGGCTCGCGCATGGCCAGCGTCCAGCGGATGGCGTCGCGTCCCCGGTGCCGGGGCAGCAGCGACGGATGATAGGCCAGTATGCCCAGACCGCAGCGGGCGCGCACCACTGCAGGCAGGTATCGCTGGCAGCAGGCCGCCACGCCAAGGTCACACAAGGGCACGGCTTCCATCGGGAATACCGGGATGCCGCACAGCCGGGCTTCTTCCAGTCTGTCGCCTTTCCGATCAGGGCAGACGCCCGCCACCAACACCCGGGGCAGGGCCAGCAACTCCCGCAGAACTTCCACGGCCAGCCATTTTTGTCCGAAGACTACGATGCGCATGTGACCCCTCCGAGGTAGCGAAAACCCTGCACGGCCCGGAAATGGCCGCCATAGCCGGTGGCCCGCCCCAGGTGCGCCAGCGTTCCGGCCCGCTGACGCGAAGCATTGATGGTGCGGGCGCTTCGGGCCTTGTTCCCGCCGTAGAGGTGGGCCGTCACCTGCGTCCACAACGGGGAACGCCGCAGGGCCGTACACATGCCGGGATGCGAGGTATGAAACAGGGTCGGCAGACATTTGCCGTAGCGATTCTCCCCGTCACGCCACAGCTGGCAGACGGCGTTGAGAAAGCGCATGCCCACACCGGCCCCCTGCCATTCCGGCAGGACCACCAGGCGGCAGGCTCGTGCCTCCACCAGGCCGGGGCGGGTACTGAAGGCCACGTGCGCCACCGGCTGCCCGTCAACGAAGCCCACATAGTTGAAGGCCGCGATCATGTGCGGCAGCTTCAGATAGTGATGCGGCGCAAAATACGGCCACCATTCCCAGCCTGTCTGCCGGATCTCCAGCTCGAAGCGGGGACGTTGAAGACACCCCCGTGTCCAGCGGAATCCGTCGCCGCCAGTGTCAAAGATCCAGTCCGGGGCCAGCCAGTCGATGATGTCATAATGGCACGAAAGCAGCACAACCTGCCCGCCGGTACGCCGCCATGCCTTGGCAAAGGCGGACGCACCGATCCTGGCGATCTGCCGGTCCACCACGCTCGTGAACTCGTCCACCACGGCACGCTTCGGCCCTTCGCAGACCAGACGGGCCAGTGTGGCCCGGAATTTCTCTCCGGTACTCAGCACATGGTAAGGCCGCAGCCAGGCGGGCACGTCTCCCAGCCCCACGGCGGACAGGGCACCGGTGACGGCCTGCCAGTTGCCGCCCCCATCCTCTGGGGAGATGGCATCGATGATGGGCTTGTCCCTGGGCCAGCCCTCTGCTCCGCGCAGCGCCTCCGGCCCCCAGATACGGGCGCCGATACTGGATTTCCCGGAACCGGAAGGTCCAACGACCAGGCCGATCTGCCACGGTTCCGCATCGGGGCCATCGATGGGCAGGTCTGCGTCGAGGTCGAAGCCGATGCCGTCGGCATTGAAAAGGGAGCGCACCAGAGCAGCGCGGTAGGAATCAAAGGCCGGTGCAGGATGGTGGATGGCGATCTTTATACGCGCACCACCTTGCAGGTATAGCCTTCGGCCTTGAGGCGTTTATAAACGGCCTTGTGCTCCGCCTCGTCCTTGCACAGGACGATGACACCGAACTGCTCTTTATACCTGAAGCCGTTGGCCCCCAGCATGGGAGGTGCCGTTTCCTTGCGTTTCATGGGGATGCTCCTGATGGCCGTCTGGCGGCTCGGAGCCGGGGCGCGTGGCCCGCAGGATGGTGTAGGCCCCGCAGCGGGGGCACTTAAATTCGATATGGGCATCGTCGGCCCGGCCTCGGGCCAGCAGTTTGCCGCAATGGCGGCAGCGGATCTCTGTGCTGTGCTCCTGTTTCATGGTGTGCAATCCGGTTGCGCCCCATGCCATAACCGCCTATGCTGACAGAGTCTCGCTCCGAGACATCCAAACAAGGCGGATACTCTGCGGATAGTGGTTGCCTTTCTATCCGTGGGGCCGTGGCGGGCTTGCCAGGCCCGTCGGTGGGGGCGTTGCCGCGCCCCCGCCACTTGTCATCCGGTCATCAGGGGGGAAGATATGGCGACCTATGAGGAAGTCCTGGCCATGTGCAAGGAACTGTACGCGAAGCAGCATCCCGGGGCCTTGCGTGGGCCGGGCATCAAGACCTGCCATATCGCCCATGCCAAGGAATTGCTCGGCATGCCCAAGAAGCCCCGTCTCTCACTACGTCCTCGCAAATATCCCTGTCCCCCGGAAAAACTGCCGCTCATCCGGCAGGCCTTCATTGCCCTTGGCATGTTGCCGCCAGACAACGGCTAGCAAGCTCCGCCCGCAGCCTTTCCCGTTTCTTCACCATCACTGAAGCCTCTTTGCGGCGCATGCGCGGGCCACGGTGTCCCTCCAGCCGTATCCACCAGCGTGTGGCATGACAGTTCGCGGCCCGGACCTCTCCGCCCACTGTGGCCACCAGCCCCCGGCAGACACCGGGCAGCCAGTTGGCCGGACGCAACAGGCCGCGCGGGCCTTCGTCGGTCCAGCTTTGGCCGATGTGGGCCAGCCAGTCCCGCACCATGATATGCCAGCCGCGCCAGAAGCCGGGCTGGTCAAAAACGCAGTCCACGGCCTCGATGCCGCCGCCGTGATGTGCCCATGCCGCGAAGGACCGCACGTCAAAGCGGTCCGGAGCGCCCCAGTTGCGGATCAGGCAGCCTCGCAGCATGACCCGCATGCCGGACTGCGCTTCCGGTCCCCGCCGCCCGAAGTCCTCGAGGATACAGTCCTCGAAAGTGACAGTCTTGCCGCGTTCAACGTTCAATTTATCCGTATCCCCGGAGCCGCACAGCACCAGCTTGCCCGCGCCCCGGATGACGCAGCGGCGAAAAACGGCACTGCTGCCCCAGGTCACGCCCACGGCTTCGCCCAGCTGCTCCAGCGGGCAGGCGGATAGGTCGATGAGGCAATCCTCCACCAGCCAGGGCTGGCCATCGCTCATGTCCAGACCGTGGCCGCCCGCACCCGGAGCGGTGATGATCTGGCGCTTCAATTCCCGCATGGCTTCACCTCGCTACACAGGGGACAGACCCAGTGCAGGCCATCGGGCGTCAGCACCAGGCGCAGCACATGGCCACACACAAGGCACGTCTGCCCCAGCAAGCTAGACGGCATAGCTGACCTCAATGGACTGCACGGCCTCCACGGTCTCGGCTGCCTCCACGGCGGCCAGCAGTTCGTCACGGCGGGCGGCGTGCAGAGCCTGCACGTAGGTCAGGCCCTCCGCATCCTCCACGGCAAAGAGGGCTGCACCCACAGCCACGTCCTGCATGGTGGGCGTGTCGACAGGTATGGTCAGGGAAGCGGCCAGGGCGGCATCGTAGCCATCCTGTATCTCGGTGCGCTTGGCGGACTTGGCATCAGCCAGCAGTTCGGAGAAGGGCTTGTCCGGGCGCTCGGTAACGGCTCCCGCAGGCAGGGGGCCGGGCATTTCCATATAACGGGGCTGGCTCTGCCAGTCGTCGCCTTCTGCCGGCAGCCAGAAGGGGGTGCCGCCGGTTTTGGTACCCTTGCTGTCTAGATGCTGGCGGTGGTCTTCCACCGTTTCCCAGGCTGTCCCTGTCCAGTGGGCGACGTGCCCTTCAGGGATGTTTTCAGGGGGCGGCGTGGCAGTGGCATAGGCACTTTGCGTCAGCGGCTTGCCGCCCACCACCTGGGCAGGACGGCTGCCGGTATGCACACGGGTCTGCGGATCAAAGGTGTACATCATCGGAAGGGAAGACATATATCTATCCTCTTGAAGGTATTGTTTATTTAGGAGAAACGACAGTTTTTCCGAAATTGGGCGCAGGGCAGTGAAAAAGGCGCTGGCACATGGGGGCGAGATGAGATCAGAAATATCACCGGTGGTTCCAACCTAGGACAAGAAAGACGAGATGCCGTTCTGACGCATGGGAGCACATCAACAGATGGCGCGCTCAAATATACCCAGATGAACCAAAGCAAGGTCGCTGGAGGATCGGGAGTGGGGATTGGCTCTTTGGAGCTAGATGCGTCTCTTGTCGTACCAACCGGTCCCCAGAACGTCCCACAGCACGTTTGGCAGCCCCTCTGCCTATACCTGGGCCGCCCGGCCTAGATACAAGATGGCAGGTTGCCAGATATGTTCGGGAGAGAACTCCGTTCCAACATGGCCTTTCCACTGTTTCGACAAATCCATTTTAACGATTGACCGATCGCCAGAGCTAACAGCAGTCAGCCCCCGTCCATCTGTAAAAAATACGCCGGACGGCAGTATATTGGAGTCGAGAGCCCCGACCACGCCAGTAGCGTTACGCCCAGTATCAGCGAGCCACGCTCCAGCTGTCGTGTCCGCTCCTGGCGCCCAATTTCGGAAAAACTGCCCGCTTAGGGCAGGAGTGTACAATCCTGTAGGGATAGCGGCATTGGGCCGCCACTTGCCAAGGTTGGCTTTCTGGGTCTCCACATCGGCATCCCAGCCCATGAGCATGCCTTCGAATCCTCCGGCCTCGTAGATTTCCTTGAGTTCCGGCCAGTCGTTGAAGTAGATCAGGTCGCCATTAGCCCAGCAGTGATTGTCGGGCAGTTCCGTACTGCGCCAGTAACGGGGCACGCCGATCCACGACTTGCGCCATGCTTCCATGTAGTCGTTGCTCTGCTGCAGCACCTTCAGCACGCCATTTTCCACAGTGCAGGTGGTGCCGTCGGGCCGCATGATGCCGTTTTGCTTCGACGTCGCCACCAGCACGGAAAGCAGCCCTTCGGGCGTGATATTCAGACCATCACCGATCTGCACCAGACCAGTCTCGGTTTTGCTGGCCACAGGGACCTGCACGCCGATGATCTTGAGAATGGCCTCATAAAGCTGGGTAAGTGTGGCTTCATCCGGCGTGAGGCCGGCCTGTTTGATGACATGCAAAAGCTCCCGCTGGCCCTGCTCAATGGCGGCCGCGGGTACGGGCGAGCCAAGGATGCCGAGTTCCGGGTTGCCGTCGACATAGTGGGCTTCTTCGCCCTGGGCTTCCTGCCCGATGGGGGGCGCGTATTTCATGCTTATTCCTCGTATCCGATGATGAGTACCGTATGGGCCGGGGCGTAAAGGCGCAGCAGGCATTCCAGATCTTCCCGGCGGGCAAAGTCCAGCAGGCGTTCCCCCGGCACACTGGCCCCGCAGCGAAAGCGCAGCACACGCTGCCCCCTGACCACCACGGACCAGACGAAGCGCACGTCGTGGTCGCCGTTGAGGCGCTGGCCACAGCGGGAAAGCCCGGTCAAAAACGGCTTGTACTCCGTCACATGGATGGAAAGCCCCAGCAGGGCCGCCAGCTGCTGGAAGTAGGCGATACGCTGGCCCCCGGCGCCGGTCAGCTGGGCTACCACGGCCGCACGGCGGGCCTGCAAGGTACTGTCCCAGGCGATGGCGCAGTCTCCGGGCAGGCCGCAGACGCGCTCCCAGTCGGGCAACAGCTCCGCGGACTGCCGTGGATCGGATTCCCGTACCAGGGCGCTGCTCCGGCTCTCCGTGCGGCCGTATTCCCGCGCCAGACCGTCCAGCAGGCGGCCCCAGACGCTGTCCGGGTCTGTGGGCAGGGCCTGACCCGGCGGCTGCAGGGCAAAGAACTGCTCGCGGTAGGACACTATGCCTCCTCCCAGGTGATGCTGCCCGGCACGGCGATCTTGCCGGTGGGGATCTGGATATTCTGGGTGGGAGACAAGAGAACGTGGTCTTCCTCGCCTTCAGCACCGGAAATGGCCTCGTTAAGGCGGGAGATGACGACCGTGCCGCCAGGCACGGCATCGCGACGCAGGACGGCCCAGACGGCCTCGGCCACCACCACGCGAAGCCGGGGATTGTCCGGGCTGATGCGCAAATCAAGGTTGACGGGCTCCGGCACGGGGGCCACCACATAGACATCCGCCGTGACCGGCCGCAGACCGTCCAGATGATCCGCAACGCGCTGCACGTCTTCCGGCTGGGGGATGCCGTTTTCATAGGCATCATCCATCATGAAGCGCACGGTCACGGAGCCGCGGCCCATCTCGCCCGGGTAGCACCAGGCGCGGGTCACGCCCGCCACCTCCAGTGTCCAGGTAACGTAATCGCGCGCGGCCCCGCCCGACGGCAGGGTGCGGATGCGCGACAGCAGGCGTGTGCGCAGGGAGGCATCCGTCTCCGCTGCCGCGCCGCCGGTGATGTTGCCGGAAGCTGCGGCCCGGGCTTGGACGCCTGCCACCGGTATGCTCAGCTGCAAGGGCGTTGCGTCGGATGCATTGCCGTCCGGCCCGGCCTCCACTGCCTCGATGGCCGCACGGGCCGTACCGTCTTCGATCCAGGCATCGGCCAGGGTCACATAGATCTGCCCGGACGGGCTCTGTACTTCCGTACCGGTGGGGATGGCGGCATCATCCTCGCCGCTGAAAGCGGCATACCCGGCTGCCTGTGTAGCGGCCCGGCGTGTGATGCCCCAGATGGAGGCCCAGCGTTCCAGATGTTCGGTCTCGGCCGTATCCGGCATGATCTGCCGGGCCAGCCAGTCCAGATAGCCGTACAGGCCGTGGGCCACGCCGCCCTCCATGCGGGCCAGGATGGCCAGCAGGCGGCGGCGCAGCCAGGGCTGACCGTCAAGGCGGCTGTCCATATCGGCCTGGATGCGGGCAATGAGTTCCTGAAGGGAAGGACGTTCGAATGGCATGCTCCCACTATGGGGCAGCACAGGGGGAAGGTCTTTTAACGGTTGTTGAAAAGGTGGGTCACGGGGCTTTCCAGCACATACTCCTGCCGGAAGCCGTCGCGCAGGCTGATGGTCACGGTCAGGGCAAGCCAGCCGGGCCGGGGGGGGGATGCCGTGACGCTGACAGCTGTGGCTACACCGTCCTCCACCAGCCAGGCAAGGGCCTCCTCGGCATAGTGCCGTGCCCTGTCCAGCACGCCGGCAAGCTGCTTTTCACGGGACAACAGCCAGAGACGGGAACCGATGCGGTCCCCGGAAGCGAGCCCGCCGCCGATGCCGTAGTCGGTCATGGGTGCCACGGTATCGGCCCACCAGCCGCGCCTGTCGTCGCTGTCGTTGGGCAGGATGTCGTCATCGTTTGCCCGCCGGTCCAGGAACAAGGAGAGGATGACGGCCGTGCGCAATGTGTTTTCAGCCACCAGATCCCCGGCCTCCATGCCGCAATCCGGCCCGGCCACGTCCAGAGGCGCGGACGGCAGCAATGCCAGATCCTTGATGCGCCTCATTGCGGCTCTCCTGTGCTGCCGCCGGAATCACCGGGATGGGTGTGGTGGGCAGTGGAGATGCCTTCGGCCGTCACATCGCCGCTGGCGGTGATAGTGCCATGTTGCGTGGTATTGCCGGTGATGGCCATGTCGGCGGCAATATCCGCCGTGCAGCCGCCCGATCCCCCGCCAAGACCAAAGGACGGCGTCTCATAGCTGACGCCCTGCGAGGCTTTGACCGTATAGGTCTTCGTTTCCACCGTAGCATCCTCCTGGGCATGGATGGTCAGATGCAGTGTCTCGATCTCCATATGCCGATCCCGCTTGAGGGTGATTTTGTCGCCTTCATCCGTATAGATGCAGACCTCGCCGCTCTTGAGACCGGCCACACGCACGCCGCGGTTGCCGAAGTTCACGCCCACACAGGCGCCGCGCTGTCCGGCCACATTGAGGACCACACCTTCCGCGCCCGGCAGGGGGTTGGAGGTGAAGCCATACGGCTCCATATGTTCCACCCCGTCCATGACCTCGTCGGCCAGGATGCGCACCTGCACGCTTTGCAGGCCTGTCCCGGCATTGACGGCCAATAGCACGGCACGGCCAACCAGGGTGGCCATGCGCCGTTGCAGGGAGCGCAGGAGGCGCCCGGGGATCATTGCAGCCATAACGAGGCCTCCTTGCCTTTTTTGCCATTTGCCCCCTTGGGCATCTCGGGCAGCAGTTCATAGGCTTCCTTGGGGGACAGGGAAAGTTCCGTAAGGCAGCCCCGGTCGTCCATGTGCCAGCTCACATTGACGATGAGCCAGGTGGCCATGGCCTGCCCGCTGCTGTCCAGGATGTCGGCCAGACGATTGGGCTGCCAGAGCTCCGTTCCCGCATACCAGCCGTTGACCAGCGCCCGGGCCTGATGCCCCTTGCCATAGCGCACGGCCACCTCGTGGCGGGCGCGGGTGGTGGCGCTGCCGAACTCCTCCTGTTCCGCGATGATGGTCAAGGGGCGGTAGCGGGGCACGTTGAGATCGTTGGCCGTCCCCCTGGCCTGGGCATTGCCGGGGCCGTCCCAGGTATCGGAACCGGCGGACTGGCCTTTGACAGTAACTTCCGAAAAGCGATCCTTCATGCTGGAGGACAAAGCAAGGCGCAGCAGATTGCCGCCCATCTGCAAGGCGGCGGCCGCCTTGTGTGTGCCGGCGCGGGTGATGACCAGACGGCCGTCGCCGTCGCTGGTGAGCATGACGGCATTGGCCCGCGCCAGCCGTTCCAGCATCTCGAAACAGGTCTCGCCTTCTTCGGTCTTGAACCCGGGTACGGCCTTGTTGCATTCCGCTTCCACCATGACCTCGATGCCGAACAGCCTGGCCCAGCGGCGGGCCAGCGCGGGCAGGTCCGCGCCCTTGAGTTGCAGGGAGGGCGGGCAGCAGTCCACAAGATCCGCCGTTTTGTCTCGTCCGGAGACGCGATACTCGTGGGAGGTGGCGCTCCAGGAGACTTCCACATCATCCACATAGCCCGTGATGACGGCCCGGCCGTCGATGGTCACACGGCAGGCGGCCCCGGCCTTGATGCCGCGCGGTTCATTTTGCTGCGGCCAGCGGTCAGTGACGGACAGGCGGAAGGTCCCGGCGCACTGCTCCAGGCCCCGGCTGATGTCTATGGACTTCCAGCCGCCGTAACGCTGGCCGTCCACCTCCAGGATAATGTCGGGCTTGCGTTCACTCACTCAAGACCTCCAGCGGGGTGCCGCCCGGTACGCGGCCGGGATGGCGGATGCGGTTACGGGACACGATCTCATCGGCACGCCCGGCATCCGCATGGATGCGGTAGGCGGCCACCAGCGCGGGCACGGTGCCCGGCAGGGTCACGGAACGCACGCGCGGCAGCTCCGCGCCGCGTGTGGTCAGGTCCGTCACTACAGCCCGGCGCAGCTCGGCAAGCCCCAGAAAGACGGCATCATCAGCCGCCGGCTCGATGGTGTCCAGGCTTTCCACCACGGCATCCCGATCCGCCAGAGCGTCGTCGGCCGTGGCGTACTCCGCGTGGGCCGTGGATGCGGCGGCCTCTATGACCACCACCTGGGCGACGGTATCGCGGATCACGCGCCCGGCTTCGGTGGTGATGGAAGCACTGCCGCCCAAGATACTTTCCAGCGGCGCGGTGCCTTCCCCGGATGCGATGCTGAAGGACGCATCCGGCACGGGAGCAGCCAGGGCTTTTTCCCCGCTCTCATTGCCGAGCAGCCCCCCGAAGAGCCCCATCAGGGCATTGAAGAAGGCCGCGGGCGTGGCGATCAGGCTTTGAACATAGGCAAGCCCTTCCGCAATAAGGCTTTGGGGCAGCCCCAGGTATTCCATGGCAAGGCTTGCCGCGTCATTGAGCGCCGTGACAACTTTGTCGATCTCGTCCAGGGCGGGCGCAAAGGCGGATAAAAAACTGTTCTTCAGGGCTTGCCGGGCACTGGAGGCGGCCGAAGCGACCCCCTTGGCCGTATCGACGGAGGCGGTGGGGTTCGCGAGCTGTCCGGCTTCCCGAAAGCGGATATCCAGCTCAAGCAGGCCCCCGCGCTCCATGCTCTCGCGCAGGCGGTAGTCGTCCACCACCACATTGACCTCGCCATGCCAGGGATGCACCAGCTCGCCGGGGCCATAGGCTTCCAGGGCCTTGAGCACGTCCGCCCGGGCCGAGGCATAGTCATACGTGCGGCCCTGGATGATATAGCCGCGCACCGAAAACTCCCGCGCCCGGCGGCCCAGGTCCTCACTGTAGGGCGTATCCCGCAACGGATACTCGTGCAGCACCACACGGCGACCGCCCGAGGCTTCCACCTCGTCCACCTCGAAACGGGCGCCCCGGAAGGAGGCCTCGCGCAGGTTGTTGAAAAAGCTGCGGGCACGCATGGCTTACTCCATCATCTCGTTGGCTATCTGCCGGGAATAGGACAGGCCGCTGTCGATATTGCCGTTACTGGACCGGATGGCGGCCTGGGCATTGCCCGTTACGTTGACGTCCACAGCGATGCCGCCCGTGGGGATGGCGGCGACGACCTGCTGCATGGAGGTCAAGAAAGTCTGCATCGTTTTCTGCAGGGCCGAGTTTTCACCTTCCCCAACGCCGAGCCAGTTTTTGACGGTGGAGACTAGGCTTTGTCCCAGCTCCGAGCCCAAGATGCCCCCGGCCACCCCTCCCACGACACCACCGGCGGCAGCGCCGAAAGGTCCGAGAAAACCGCCAAGGAACGCACCCGCCTTGGCGCCGGCCGCCGTGCCCGCCCAACCACCGGCAAGGCCGCCGGCCGCGTCCGTAGCGGCGTCGATCTTTTGAGCCATGGTGGCATCGGAATCAAAAAGGACCGGTGCCACTGTCGCGGCCGCAGTCAGCACAGCCGCGCCCCGGCCCGCGCTTTTGGCCCCGTCAAGCTGTGCCCCGGAGACCGTTTTGCCCTTGCCGGCCTTTTTTCCGCCTGGAGCCCCCGGAGCTGCGGGAGCGCCACCCGATTGGCCCAGCATGGCCTCACGGGTAAGGCTCATCTGTTTGTTGACCACATAGACGGGCAGCGGCAGCTTGAGCCCGGCAAGCCCAGCCTGCCGGGCCACGGTGGAGACAAGCCCGCCGGCCGCCTTGCTGCCCAGGCGGGAGAGCCCCAGGCCCGCCAGCTTGAGGGCGCCATATCCGGCCACGCCCGCAGCGGCCGCACCGCCCAGCAACTGTTTGCCGGACAGTCCCTCACCATCCAGCAGCATGGCGATGCCGCTGGAGATGGCGTCATTGAAAGGACGGGCAAAGTCATCGGCGGCCTGGGAAAGTGCGGCTTTCAGGCGCCCCACCTGGTCCACGCTGTTGTTGATGGCATCCGGCAGGTCGCGGGCGATGGTGCCGGATGCGTCCTCGATCTCCGCGTTGAGTTTTGCCAGATTGACCAGCACCCCGCTGTCGAACAGGGCACGCAGGCCACGTTGCGTGTCCAGATCCGTCTTGCCGAAGGCCTGGGCAAAGGCCTTGTCACGCTGGGCATCGGTCTTGAACTTCTGGTATTTTCTGGCGATGTCCTGCAAAACGTCGAAGGCAGCCCGTCGCTCCCCCTTGGCATCATAAAATTTGACGCCTGTGGCGGCTGCGGCCTCCTTCAGGTAGTTCTGATTGGTGAACAGGCGCAGGGTGGAATCCGCCAGCGTGGCCAGGCGCTCCGGCTCTTTCTCCATCTGGGAAAGCTGCTCGATGAAGGCCAGGCTCTGGGTATAGCTCAATCCGGCGCTCTTGGCGTTGACCCCCACGCGGGAAACGATGGAGGAAAGGTCTTCCAGCTCCGCCTTGCCCAGACGTCCGGCCACGGTCATCTGGTCCAGCAGCTTGACGGCCACACCGGCCTTGGAAAGATCAAACTTGAAGCTTTCTCCCACCACACTCAGGGCACTGGCCAGCTGTTCGCCGCTGGCCCCGGTGACGGCCATAGCAGGGTTGATGGCCTTGATGGATTCCAGGGCCTGCGCATACTCCATCCCCGAGGCCCCCAGGTCATCCAAGCCGGCCTTGAGCTTTTCGATGGGCTGGCCCGTCCGCTGTGCCATGGCGAAGAGTTCGCGCCGGGTATCGACCGCCTGTTGGGCGGTCAGTCCCATGGTCTGACTGGTACGCATCAGCCCCTTGTCCAGATTGGCACTGTTGATGACGGCCTGGGTCGCCTTGTAGCCGACGCCCAGGCCCGCGATGCCGGTGGCATAGCGACCGGTCAGGGCCTCAAGGCCTTTCCCGGCTTGGGCGGCCACGCCGTTGAGGCCGCCCAGGCTGGAACGTATCTGCCGGGCCATGCCCGATATGGACGTAGAAAAGGCCTTGGCCCGGGTAATGAGATTACCGCCAAGATCAAGTGTGAAGGAGGTGCGCAGGTTCGCCACGATGCAATCCTATTTCACATAGTGCAAAAAACGGAGGAGCCTCTGGAGCGGCCAGGACGCCCCCTCACTCACCGGCAGCCCCGCCCGGCTGGCCAGCCGGGCCAGCAGCATCTCGAGACTGGTCGCTACCGGCAGCATTTCGCCCCCGGCCGGCTACTCCTTCCAGGCTTTTTTCCACTCCCTGATCCAACAGGCGGGCGGCAAAGTTAAGGCTGTCCAGATCTCGGGCCGAGGCCTTGCCCAGATGTTCCAGAGAGAGCGGCCCGTCGAACTTGCCGCCGTTATCGTCCTCCAGACGTGCGATCTGACGGCGCAGCAATTCCGCCCCCATGCGAGCCGGGGAGGAAACAAGCTCCAGGCCCGTAGCTGTGGAGACCAGGCGTTCCGCGGCTTCGGCCGCGGCCAGCACGGCCCCGGCATTGAGCTGGCGCAGCACGGCCACCGTGTAGGTGACGGACCCCACGGTCAGACCATCGGCCAGAGGCACGCGCACCTGGCCACCTTCAGCCACGGTAATACCGTCCACAGGGGTAAAATCCTTCAGAGCGGGTTGGGTCATGGCTAGATCCTTTCGCACGAGATGGCGCTGAATTTGACGTTGATGGTGCCGTTTTCCGCATCCAGCTCGCCCTGTTCGGTCACAAAGGCGCTGCGCAGGACGTACCGGTCTCCGGTATCGGATTCATAGACCACGGTGGCGTCCCTGATGGCATTGATGGCCGTCAGGTCCGTATCCCGGGTGTGATAGACGGAACACTCCAGTTCCGGTTCCTTGGTCTTTTCGGCAAAACCATGCACTTTGCCGCCGCCCACTTTGGCCTCGCGCGTGACGCCGCCGGGGTTCAGCTTGGCACCGTCTTCGGTGCGCCATTCCTCGCCGTCCACACGGATGACGGCCTTGCCTGTGATCTGCGGCATGGCTTACTCCTTTCCCCCGGCTTCACACCGGTCGATCTCGTCCAGGGTGGCGCCGGGATGGCCGCCCTCGGCGTGAATGACGAGCACTTCCAGATTTTCGTCATCCAGCCCGATACACACCTCGGAAACCGCGGCCAGATCCAGGCCGCAGGTGGTCTTGTCGTCGTACATGACGGGCATGTCCGGCGGCAGTCCGGCCAGTTTCTCCATAAGTTCTTTGACGGTCATATGCGTCCCTCCTTACAGGACAAAGCGGGTCAGGCAGGCGAAGATGCGGAACTGGTTGACCAGATCCGGCGGGGCCAGCACGTCCACGCGGTTGCGGTCGTCCGCATTGCGTTCCACGATGAGCTGTTCCTTGAAGGTCTCCATGTTCTCCACCAGGCCCTTTTCTTCCAGCTCGCGCATCAGGGCGATGAGTTCCGCCCGGATGACCGAGGGCGTGACCACGGCATTGCCCGGCCCGTAGGCCGTACCGTCGTCAGCCAGCTTGTGGCGCGGGAACTTCTGCTGGATGCGGGCGTTGACGGCATAGCGCCAGTAGCCCAAGGTGGCCACGGTCTGCACGTCAAGATACGAGGGATCGGGCGAGCCCCAGGCATTGGTCTGGTACATGGTCACTTCGCGCTCGATCTGCACCGTATCGTCGCTGGCGATGCGATAGGTGGCGATGCCGTCATAAAGCAGGATATTGCGCTCTTCCATGCTCCAGCGTTTTTCCCGGGGCGGCGCCATGACGCCTACAAGCTCAAGGGTCTGCAGGGGCCGCGCCGGGTCATTGGCCAGCGAGGTCGCGGCCTGCAGGGCATAGGCGGCAGCCACGTTCCAGGGCGAGGTGGGGATGGCGCCGATGCCCATGCAGCTCACCAGCTGCGAGTTCCCGGCATTGCCATAGGTGGAGGTCTCGGACAGGGTGCCGCGATAGGCCAGAAAAGCCTGGCATTCCTGCTGGCGCAGGGGGCCGAACTGCGCGTCCAGCCATTCTTCCAGCAGCACACGGCCGTCCTTCTGGTTCCAGGGCAGCACCAGCGCCTTCCACCAGGTATCGCCCATGGCGGTGATGATGTTTTCCATGTCCGGGTCAGCCGCGCCCGAGGCCATTTTGCCGCAGGAAGCGGTAAGGCCCGCAGGGAAGCTGTCGTCCGTGGACAGGTTGACGGCCAGGTCGATGTCGTTGCCCGTGGCGCCCTTCCATTTGCAGGTCAGGGTCAGCACACCGGGCGAGGCTTCCTTGACCGCGGCGGTGACGGGCAACTCGCCGTCGGCATTGACGGCCTGCACCACGCGTTCCACGGTGGCGGCCAGCTCTTCACCGCCTACGGCCTGCACACGCACGCGCCTGCCGCCCACATAAAGGCACAGCACGCCCGTGGCCGTACATTTGCCGGACAGGGTCACTTCGCCGGTAGCGGCCACGGCGGATTCATCGTCCGGCACGGCCATGGCCCAGATCTCCAGCATGGTGCTGTTGCGCTTGGCATAGCGCACCATGTCCGCGATCTGGCTGCCCTGGCCCCACAGGCGGGCCGCCTGGTCCGCGGTGTTCATCAGCACGGGTTTGAGCAGCTCGCCCGCGCAGTCGGCTTCGGCCTGTCCCAGCAGCAGGACGCGCCACTCCATGACCGGCGTGCCGGACACGGCTCCGGAGTTGTCGAACTCGATATAGGTGAGCGGCACGCGGATATCCGCGGGGATGGCATTGAACGAGACAGCCATTATCCTTCCTCCCTGTCATCGGCGGGCCGGACAGGGGCCGCCGTATGGGTTATGCTCACGTCGCCGTCCTTCCGGCGGCGCAGCCAGTAGGCACGATGCGGTCCCCAGGGAACCACGGCCCCGGATGGCGGCAGGATCTCGCCCGTATCGGGCCGCCGCACCACCAGTCCGGCGCGAGGGGTGATATGTCTACACATGCGGGTCCTCCTTGGCGGCCAACGGGCCGGGAAGATGCGTTTCGATGGTCACAGGACCATCCTTTTTTTCGCGCGTATAGCAGCGCAAAAAGTCGTCCAGATCCGGCCGGGCGATGACGTGGGAAACGTCCAGGGCCTGCTTCCAGGTGACGGTCCACAGGGCCACATTGTTGGAGGCCTGGTCGCCGCTGGTGATGTTGGTGGCCCGCACGCTCTCCGGACGCATGCAGTCCAGGCCGAAGCGCTGGTCCGCCACCGCGGCCATGACCAGGGCTGCCAGCACAAGCACGGCGCTGTCCGCGGGCTGGCCGTCACAGCCGGGACCGGAGACCAGGGACAGACCCACATTGATGGTCACATAGGGGCTGCGGCCCACAAGTTCCGCTCCGTCCGCGCCCAGGAGCTCCACGCCCACACCGGGAGCGGCCAGACACAGACGCTGGAGCTCCGCGTCGTCCAGGGAGTTACCCAACTCGCAGACCGTGACGGACGGCGGCAAGGTTGCTTTCAAATGGGCCGCGATGGCGGCCCGGTACTGGTCAAGCATGGTGGTTCCTTATGCACGCATTTTGGCCATCTTTTTGCGCAGCCAGGCCTCGGTGAGGTCCTGGATGACGCGCTCGTCGGTATCGGAAAGGCCCAGATACGTCCGGGCCGGGATGGTGCCGCCGGGATGATGGACGGCCCGGCGGAAGCCGATGCCGGGGATGCACAGGGCACGCGCCCGCCGTGCCCGGATGATGTGCGGCGGGATGATGCCGCCGAACTGGTGGATGGCCGCATAGACCACGTTGGTGCCCACTTCCACACTGCGGGCAGTGAGCTGCGGCCCGGTCTCGGCGATGGAATCCCGCAGGCGGCCGCTCTTGATGAGCGTCTGGCCGCCGGTCAGTCTGGCCCGCAGGGATTCCGGCCAGCGGGAGCCGTCCGGAGCCGTGCCCGTCTCGAAACGGTGGGACACGGACGTGACCAGCTCGTTGCCGATGGCGGCCAGCAGAGGGCGGAAGCGCACCCGGGCAAGCTGCTCCCGAAAGCGCCGGGCCATGGCCTGCACTTCCTCGTTCTTGAAGGTGAACTCCAGGGTGGCTCCGGCCATCAGTAGTCCTCCAGACGGCGGCGGAAGTCGGACGGACGCACGGCATAGCCGATGCGTCCTGTGCCGCCGCTGCCCGCCGGGGCCGGGTCATAGCCCGGCCCCAGACTGGCCTCGCCCGCGGCCAGCTTGTCCAAAAGATCCCGCGCTTCACGGGCACGGCGCTCGTACATGCTGGCTTCCGTGGCGCCGGTGCGGGGCAAGGCCCCCACGGCCAGATCCACGGCGATGCGACGCAGCACAGGCGGCACGGGGCTTACCGGCACGGCAAAACGCGTACCCAGGATGGCGTCGATCTCGCTGGCGGCTTCGGCCAGGGCCTGTTCCACAGCGGCCGTGTCCGGCCTGCCTTCCGCGTCCTTGCCCGCCAGCAGGGGGTAGACTTCCTTGTAGCGGGCACGGATGTCTTCAGGTGTGGCATACATGACGGCCCCTAGTTCGCGGCGATGGCCCCGGTGATGAGGCTGCCCGCATCCTTGGCCAGTACCAGTTCCTTGAGGCTTTCGCCCGCCCGGATGCGGATGCCGCCGCGCAGGCCGATATCGGGGTCCGTGCGGCTCCCGGCAAAGGGCTGGCCATAGGGCACGGTCAGGCCCCAGGTGACGCCGCGCTGTTCGCTGGCGGTCATGTCGCGGTAATGGAAGGCCATGCTCGTGCCCCAGACACGCTCGGGGACAGGCGTCTTGCCCTTGACCTGCCGGGTGACGCGGGCCTTGCCGATGTAGAGCTGCTCCAGCTCGAAGTAGCTGCAGAACTCGGCCGTGGTCAGCTTCTTGCCCACCAGCTCGCCCTTGATGGCCGTGATGAGCAGCGGGTTACGGGAAAGCCTGTCCCAGACCTTCTGGCTCATGACGCCGATGTTGGGCCGCATGAAGGGCTTTTCCAGCATCTCGGCGATGATCGCTTCCGCGTCCACTTCGGCGTTGTCGATGCCCTGACCGCCGGAAAGCTCCTTCACGCAGGCCGTGGCATAGTTGTTTTTGTCCTGCACGAGGCGCGCCACGCGCAGTTCGCGGTCCAGTTTGACCAGGGAGAGCAGATACTCCGTGGATTCACCGGCAATGTCCCGGCCGTCCTTGCGGCCCTGGTCGATGTCATCCTGCGGGATGGGGTCTTCCAGGCCGTAGTCTTCGATGGCTGCCGTGGCCAGGCTGCTGGACAGGCTGACCTCATTGGGGCGGCCCTTGCGTCCCACGCGGCTGTCGGGCGCGGCAAAGGATTCCAGACCGTAGACAGTGTACTGGAACTCTTTTTTGCCGATGGCCTTGACCCTGGGCATGACATGATCCGCCACATAGTCCGAGGGCTGGTTCATGTAGGCCAGGGCAATGGCCGTCAGTTGCGGATTGGTGGCAAAGGGTGTGGTCGTTGCCATGATGCTCTCTCCTTATTACGCGCCTGCCGTGGCCAGAAAGCCGGGCGCGAACTGGTAGTCGATGATTTCTCCGGCATCGGTGGCGGCTTTGCAGGCAAAGCCGATGATGCGGTCCCCGGCAGCCGTGGCCTTGACGGCGCGGCCCTGGGCATCACTGGTCAGGGGATCGCCCGCGGCCACCGCCGCGCCCGCCTCAACTTCCGGCTGGTCACTCATGGCCACATCGGCCCCGCCGTTGGGCTGCTTGCCCAGCTCGTCGGCCGTACCGACAAGCGCCTCCGTGGCGGCCGCGGCCTGTTTGTAGCCGCCGCTGCCGTCGTGGGCCACGATGCGGAAAGGGGCCAGCTCGCCGGTGATGGAAAGATTGACGTAAAGATCGGTCCTGGGCATGGCGGTCTCCTATTTGCTGACGTGGGCCACGGCGTCGGTGACGCTCACCGTGACGCCCTTGGTGCGCATCTCCTCGCAATAGGCAAGGGCGCGCTGGGCAATGTCATTGGACGAGGTATCCAGGGCTTCTTCGCCGCCGGGCGCGGCTTCGCTGAAATCCACCTGTTTGGGCAGGCGTTCCAGGAAGGCGGCCATGAAGGCGGCCGGGCTCATGCTGGTGGTCTTGCCGCCGTTTTCGGCGAAGTCGAAGGTCCCTTCTTCGTCCAGGCCGGCCATGAAGTCCGCAAGGCCCACGCTCTGGGCGGGCGTCAGGCGGCCGTCGGCCAGGGCCTTGTCCACCACACGGCTGGCGCGCTCCTTGCGGGCGATGCCGGTCAGATAGGTCACCTTGCGTTCCAGCTCGTCGGCACGGGCCTTGGTCTCGGCGAAGTCGATGTTTTCCGCCGGGGGCGTTTCCTGTTTCTGCATGCTCTTCTCCTTGGGAGGGGT
>NHCFC04200__coassemble_864_pt1 | contig 18413 bp, 16 predicted proteins | sample NHCFC04200__metabat2_low_PE_055 | metagenome-assembled genome bin NHCFC04200
GGAAGCTCCGACGCCGCCCGAACGCTCGTCCCGCCTGCGGGACAGCGGAAGGGCGAGGGCCTATGGCGCGCGGCAGAGAGGGGGACAGGGTACGCCTGAAGGGACTCGCTCCCCGCAAGCAATGGCTGCCCCAAGGCGGGGTTGGGGGTTGTAGGGGGTAAAGGGTCGCCCAGACCCCTTATCCCCTGCCCCCTCGCCGGGAGGCGACCCGGCCCGGATGCCGGGCCGAAGCCGTAAGCCAACGAACGACCAAAAGGAAAACAAGAAACCCCAAGGCCGCACATGCCGCCGGGGGACGGGCCAGCGGCGCGACGCTTTGGCGTGTTACGGGGTAAGACATTGACCTGATAAAAGTTTTGGGAAAGGAGAGGGGGAGCGCGATGGGGAGAGGGAGAACCGTTTTCCAAAACGGTTTCTCTCTCCCCATCGTAACACATTGTTTTTCAAATGCTTTTTTGGAAAGGAGGGTTTCGGGGAGGAACACTTTTTGTGCGCAAAAGGTGTTCTCCCCGAAAAAAATAATAAAAACAACACGCTAACAGATAATGTCGAAAGAGTGCGGGGGGGTGCCATGCGGCGGCATGCGGCGGCATGGCTTAGCGAGGCAGATGGAGCCAGCAGCGGACGCGGCGTCCGTTTTCCGAGTATTCCGCCGGCATTTGCCGCGCACAGAGGGGCAGGGCCTGATCGCAGCGTGGGGCAAAGGGGCAGCCTGGGCCGCGCTGGCCGAGGGGCGGCACGCTGCCGGGGATGGCGGGCAGGCGAGCGGCGTCCAGAGGGGCGCGCCCCGGAGAGGAGGCCAGCAGGCCCCGGGTATAGGGATGCAGGGGCCGGGCGAGCACTTCGGCCGTGGGGCCGTATTCCACGAGGAAACCGGCATACATGATGCCCACATGGGCGGCTACGCGGGCCACCACGCCCAGATCATGGGTTATGAGCAGGACGGTCATGCCGCGCGCCAGGGACTGCTCGCGGATGAGGTTGAGGATCTGCCCCTGCAGGGTGGCGTCAAGGGCGGTGGTGGGTTCGTCGGCCAGCAGGACGTCGGGGCCGCAGCTGAGGGCGGCGGCGATCATGACGCGCTGCCGCATGCCGCCGGAGAGCTGGTGCGGGTATTCGGCATAGCGTTCGGCGGCGGCGGGGATGCCGACATCGCCGAAGAGGCGGATGACTTCCGCGCGGGCCTCGGCGGCGGAGAGGCCCCGATGCAGGCGCAGCCCCTCGGCGGCCTGATCGCCCACGCGCAGGACAGGATTGAGGGCGGTCATGGGTTCCTGAAAAATCATGGCCAGATGGCTGCCGCGCAGGGCGCGCAAGCGGGCTTCGGGCAGGGCAAGCAGATCCTCGCCCTGATAGAGAATGCGCCCCTGCACCCGGGCCTGCGGCGGCAGAAGGCGCAGGATGGCGCGCGCGGTCAGGCTCTTGCCGCAGCCGGATTCGCCCACCAGACAGGTGATGGCGGCGGGCGGCAGGTCAAGGCTCACGTCCTGCACGGCGGGCAGGCGCAGATCCTCGTCCACAAAGGTGATGCCCAGCCCGTCCAGCCGCAGGGCCGGACGGACGTTGGCGGGCGAAGCAGGCACATGAGGAGAAGGCAGGCCCATGCTAGCGGATGACCTGCTGCTTGCGGTAGGCCGTATAGGCTTCGCGCGTGGCGATATAGGGATCCACGGCGGCATCCTTCAGGCTCTTGTAGGTGGGCAGCAGCGTGTCCAGCGTATTGAAGCGCAGCCAGAGTTCCGAGGCGGTGGCCAGTTCCCAGGGGTAGACGTAGAATATGGGGTCGGTGAAACAGTCGCCGATGCGCCCGATGCCGTCGCGCAGGGAACTGGGGCCGAGGAAGGGCAGGACAAGATAGCAGCCGTGGCCCAGCCCCCAGCGCCCGAGGGTCTGCCCGAAATCCTCGCCGCTGGGATCGACCGGCACGAGGGTTTTCTTGTGCTTGGCCACATCCACCACGCCGAAGCCCACAAAGGTGTTGATGATGAAGCGCCCGAATTCCACCCCGGCTTCCTTGAAGCGGAACTGGAGAATGTTGTTCACAAAGCGGGTGGGAAAGAGCACATGCTTGTAGAGATTGGACATGCCCCGGCGGAACTGCACCGGGGTAATGGTCTCGTAGAAGGAGTAGATCGGATCCGCGACGTACAGATAAAAGACGTCATTGAAGGCGAACCAAAAGCGGTTCCACGGTTCCAGCGGATCGGCGATGCTTTCGACGGGCGTGTCGCCGTAGTCATCCAGACTGTCGGAAAATTCCGTATCAGGCGGGGTCACGCTGATGGCGCCGTCAGGCAGGGCCGGACTTTCGGCATCGTAGAGGCTGGACGGACTTTGCCGCGTCGGTTCCGGGGAAAGGCGGGTATAGGTGGGCTTGGCCTGTGCGCCCGTGGCGGCAAGGAGCAGCAGCAGAACCGCGCAGACCAGCATCCGGCGAAGGGCGGCCGAGGCCGCCCCCGAAAGGATTGCGCACTTACTTGGCATTGGCGGCGGCTTCCTTGGCCTTGGCCTGCACCCGGGCGATGAGTTCGTCGGGCGCGTCCTTGGACAGGATGTCCTGGAACTGGGTGCGGTAATTCTTGACGAGGCTCACATTTTCGATGAGCACGTCATAACAGCGCCAGGCCCCGTTCTTGAGCAGCATGCGGTAGGCCACGGGAACCTTCTTGCCGTCGCCCAGGGTGACGACGGTGCGCACTTCCATGCGGGTCTGTTCCTTGTTGCCCACTTCGCCGGTATAGGCGACCTGCTCGCCATTGTAGCCGTCCACCTTGCTGATATAGGTGGTCAGGAGCAGATCGGCAAAGGCATCGGTAAAGCGCTTCTGCTGATCAGGGGTGAAGGTCTGCCAGCGCGGCCCGGCCGTCCGGATGGCAAATTCCTGAAAGTCGAAAACCTGACGCACCAGCCCGGCGATTTTCTCGCGCTGGGCCGGGCGGGTGGAGGCATTGGCGTAGGCCGGATCCTTGATGCAGTCGAGAATGGCGTTCACGGATTTTTCCAGCGTCTCACGGGCCGGAGAGGCGGCGAGCGCCGACGACGCAAGGACGGCAAGACAGCAGACGCAGGCCGCCAACGAGAACAGCAGACGGGAAGCGACGCTTCCCTTGAGGACATTCGACATATTAGACCCCTCCAAAGACGTACTTGGCGAGCAGCGATTCCAGATCCACGGCGGATTCGGTTTCCGTCAGCTCGCCGCCGGCGGCCACTTTGTCCGGCAAGCCGCCGGGTTGCAGATTGATATACTTGTCGCCGATCAAACCGCTGGTCTTGACCGAGGCAATGGTGTCCTCGGACAGGTGCAAATCCCTGTCCAGCACCATCCGCACCAGGGCGCGCGGCATGGCGGGATTATCATCCAGCGTAATGGCGGCCACGCGACCCACGGGCACGCCCGCCATTTCCACATCCGCGCCCACGCGCAGGCCGCTGACGGAGCCAAAGCGCGCGGTCAGCTCAAAGCCCTTTTGTTCAAAAAGCTCCATGCGGCCCAGCTTGACGGTCAGATAGGCCACGCACACGAGGCCCACCAACACGAAGATGCCCACGGCGGTCTGTCGAAAACTGTTCATGCACCTCACCCTTCAGCAATGGTGTAATGGTGTTCGGTCAATGGTTATACGCAGCCCGGCGACAAGATTCAAGTCCGCCGTGCAGGCTGCGCCGCCCATCAGGCATCCAGCCAGCGGGCAAGGGCCGCACGCACGCGCGGATCGCTTTCGGCATCCTGCGCGGCCAGATCCTCGGCATCGGCCTCGCGCCGCAAAAATTGCCGCAGATAGGGGTCATCCCGCGCCTCCAGTTCGGCCAGACTGCCGGAAAAGACGGCGTGGCCCTCGCGCAGCACGAGCACATGATCGGCAATGGCGCGCAGGCTGTCCAGATCATGGCTGACGACCACGATGCTCATATCCGGGAATCGCTCGTGCAGGGAGAGCAGGAGCGCGTCCATGCGGGCGGCGGTAATGGGGTCAAGGCCGGACGTGGGTTCGTCGCAGAGCAGGATGCGCGGCTCGGCAATGATGGCCCGCGCCAGCCCGGCCCGCTTGCGCATGCCGCCGGAGAGCTGGTTGGGGTAGTAGTCCGCGAAATCTTCCAGCCCCACCAGCCGCAGCACCCGCAGGGCGGCTTCCCGGATGACGGCTTTCGGCAGGCGGACGTGTTCCGTGAGGGGCAGGGCCACATTCTGGGCCAGCGAGAGCGCGCCGAGCAGCGCGCCGTCCTGAAAGAGCACGCCCATGCGGCGGCGGATGCGCCGGGCCTGCGCGGCGGGCAGGGCACACATGTCCAGCCCGCCGATGTGCACGCTGCCGCTCAGGGGGCGGGACAGACCGATGATATGCCGCAGCAGGGTGGATTTGCCGCAGCCCGAGCCGCCCAGAATGACGGAAATCTTGCCGCCGGGCAGGGTGGCCTCAATGTCGCGCAGCACCACATGATCGCCGTAGCCGACGGTCAGGGCGCGGAAGGCGATGTCCCATTGCGGGGAATCGGGCGTTTCCGGCGCATGCTGTTTCCGTAACGAAATTTCGCTCATATCTTCCTCTTGCGGGCGGGCGGCCCGTTTCGCCGGTGACGGCGGGCGTCGCGCCCGGCATCGAACGTCATGCCGCCGCCCGTGCGCCGGCATGGAGGCGTCTCCATGTCATTACAGCAGGAATGAGGTCAGCACATAGTCGGCCACGAGAATGAGCACGCAGGAAATGACCACCGCCGAGGTGGTGGCATTGCCCACGGCCTCCGGGCCGACGCTGTCCCGCCGCAAATGGGTGTTGTAGCCCTGACGGCAGCAGACCGTGGTCACCAGCAGGCCGAAAACCACGGCCTTGAGAAAGCCTCCGGTCACGTCCTCCAGGGTCACGGCATGGGCGATGCGGTAGAAATACGCGCCTTCGTTGATGCCCAGCATGGCCACGCCGGTCAGATAGCCGCCGATGATGCCGATGGTGTCGAAAATGGCCGTAAGCAGCGGAAAGGAGATGAGCGCGGCCAGCAGACGCGGACTCACCAGATAGGCCATGGAATTGATGTCCATGACATCCAGCGCATCGATCTGATCCGAGATGCGCATGACGCCGATTTCGGCGGCCATGGACGAACCGGCGCGCCCGGCCAGCATGATGGCCGTGAGCACCGGCCCCAGTTCGCGGACGAGCGAAAGCGACACCGCCGAGCCGAGCATGCCCACCGAACCGAACTGCACAAGGGTGTAATAGCCCTGCAGGCCCAGCACCATGCCGCAGAAAATGCCGATGAGCGCTATGACGAACAGCGACTGATAGCCGATGGCGTAGAGCTGTTGCAGGGTGCGGACGGCAATGCGCCGCGAGGTGAAAATGTGGCGCAGGCCGTCCAGAAAGAAGAGCGCCGTACCGCCGAGGGCATCCAGCCCGCGCAGGCAGCGTTCGCCCAGCCGGGCGGGGAAATTGACGATGTTCATGCGGCTCCTTTGCGAAAGCGGCAGGCATTTTCCGGCCTGCGGGCCGGACATGCGGGACGCTTCAGCCTCTGTACCCCGAAATCATTTCACGGCCTTCTTGGAAAGGCGTATGGGCTTGCCCAGCCCCATGCGGCGCAGAGTCTCGCGGACGTTCTCCGCCTCCCGCTCGCTGCCGCGCAAGAGCACCAGCACCAGATGCACCTTGCCGCTTTTCTGCATTCGCGTGCGCAGGCCCTTTTCTTCCAGCCTGGCCCGCAGGGCGTCGCCTTCCTCCTTGCCGCGAAAGGCCGCCGCCTGATAGACGTAATCGAATTTCGGCTCGCGGGCCTGTGGCGGCTTGGCGGCGGCCGGTGCGGATGCCGGCGCGGGGGATGCCTGCGGCGCGGCCCCGGCCTGCCGGGGAGCTTCCGCCGTGCCGCCGGGCGCAATGCCCCAGGCGGCCAGGCTCTCGCCCTGCGGTCGGGCAAAGGGATAGGCATCGGACGGCGTGGCGGCGGGCTGCTCCGCCGGATCAGCGGCCGGCGGCGCGGCGGGCGAATCCGGCGCGTTGGCCCCGGCCCGCGACTCAGCCTGCGGTGCGCCCTGCCCTTGCGACGACGAGGCCTCGGCAGCGTTCACGGACGGCGGCTCGGGCTTGTCCGCCTGCCGGCCTGCCCCGTCCTGAGCCGCCGCGCGCAACGGCAGGGGCTGATCCAGCAGACTCCCCGTATCCACATCGGGGGTGGGCAGGGCTTCTTCCGCCTGCGGCGGCTCGTGCAGCATGGCGCTGACCCGCTCCGCCGGATTCTGCCCCTTGCCCACCATGACGCCCATGAAGAAGGCCCAGCCCACGGCCACGGCAAAGACCACCAGCAGGGCCGCCGCCCCCATGAAGGGCAGATGCAGCAGCACGCGCGGCGACCGCTCGTCGCTTTTGGGCACGCGCTGACGGACTTTTCGCAGGGGCTGGGGCATGGCCGGGGGCTTCTCCCTTCCGCGCGGCTACATGGTTTCGGGCGCGCTCACGCCCAGAATGTCCAGACCGTTGCGCAAGACCTGTCCCACGGCCCGCAGCAGGGCCAGACGGGCCAGACTGCGTCCGGCATCCCCGGCGTCCAGCACCTGATGCTTCGCATAATAGCTGTGCAGCATGCCCGCAAGATCCATGAGATAATGACTCACATGATGCACGGAAAGCGTCTGCGCCGCATTGGCGATCATGTCCTCCATGCCCGCCGCCTTGCGCAGCAGCGCCATGTCCTCGGGCGTGTCCAGCGCGGCCAGCTGGGCCGCATCCGTGCGTTCCGGCAGGTTCAGGCCGCGTTCCTCCGCGCGCCGCAGCACGGCGCAGATGCGGGCATGGGCATACTGCACATAATACACCGGATTATCCAGACTGCGCTGCTTGGCCAGCTCGAGGTCGAAATCCAGCGGGCTGTCGCTCTTGCGCGAAAGGAACATGAAGCGGGCGGCGTCCGTGCCCACTTCCTTGATCACGTCGGCCAGCGTCTCAAAGGTGCCCGCGCGGGTGGACATGCTCACGGGCTGGCCGTTCTGCAGGAGGTTCACCAGCTGGATGAGCACCACGTCAAAACTCTCGCGCGCCTGCCCCATGGCCGCGATGGCCGCCCGCATGCGCGGCACATAGCCGTGATGATCCGCGCCCCAGATGTCGATAAGCCATTCATAGCCGCGCTGGTACTTGTCATGGTGGTAGGCGATGTCCGAGGCGAAATAGGTCAGGCTGCCGTCGGATTTGCGCAGCACGCGATCCTTGTCGTCGCCGAGCTTTTCGGTGGCGAACCAGTAGGCGTCGTCCTGGTGATAGGTATAGCCCGCCTTGTCCAGCGCCGCAAAGGCGGCGGCCACCTTGCCGCCCTCCACCAGCGTCTTTTCCGAGAACCAGTGCTGATGCTCCACGCGGAAGTCGGCCAGATCCCGCTTGATGCCGTCCAGAATCTCGCGCATGGCGCGCTCGTAGCAGCGGTTCTTCCCTTCCTCTTCGGGCAGGTCGGCCAAGCCCGCGTCCTCGGCCAGCATCTCGCGGGCAATGTCGATGATGTACTCGCCGCGGTAATAGGATTCCGGCCAAGCGACCGGACGGCCCTTGAGTTCCTGCACCCGCAGCCAGACGGACAGGCCCAGCAGGCGCATCTGCAGGCCGGCGTCGTTGATGTAGTATTCCGTATCCACGGCAAAGCCCGCACGGCGCAGCAGCCGGGCCAGACTGTCGCCCACGGCGGCCCCGCGCCCGTGGCCCACATGCAGCGGCCCGGTGGGATTGGCGGAAACGTATTCCACCAGCGTACGACGCCCCGCGCCCACGGCGCTGCGGCCGTAATCCGCCCCGGCGGCCTCGACCTCGCACACGGTCTGCCGCCAGAAATCCGGGCTGAAGGTCACGTTGATGAAGCCCGGCCCGGCCACTTCGGCCTTCACGATGTCCGGGCAGCGTTCCGGCAGGCTCTCGGCAAGGGACTGGGCCAGATCGCGCGGATTCTTTCCGGCTTCGCGGGCCAGCAGCATGGCCACATTGGCCGCCAGATCCCCATGACGGGCGTCGCGGGGCGGCTCGATGACGGCTTTTGCGGGCCAGCTCAGGCCCATTTCCTCCACCAGATTCACAAGAGCGGAACGCAGCACATCGGTAGCGCGCATGGCATATCTCCCGCCGCTGGGGCTAGGCATTGAAATTTTCAAGGGTTTCCGGGGAATTGATCAGCTCGACCCGCAGTTGTGCCCGCGCGGCCTCGTCCAGATTGTCCAGACACTGGCCCACCATCTTGCCGAGTACGGCCTTGGGGCCGAGTTCCAGCCAGCGGCGCACGCCATCGGCATACTGCTGCCGCACGGTCTCGATCCAGCGTACCGAGGAAACCATCTGGACGAGCAGGCTTTCCTTGAGGCTTTCCCCGTCCGTGAGGCCGCGGCCGTGCACATTGGCGTAGACGGCAAAGCGCGGCCGCCGCCAGACCGCCTTGCGCAGGAGCGGTTCCAGTTCCCGATTGGCCTTTTCCATGAGCGGACTGTGAAAGGCGCCGCTCACGCGCAGCTCCACGGCGCGTCCCTTGAGGGGCCGCACCTTCTGGCAGGCCAGGGCCACGGCTTCCCTGTCGCCGCTGACGACATACTGGCCGGGCGTGTTGTAATTGGCGATGATGAGCGGGAGATCGCTTTCCTCGGCGGCCTCGCGCACCACCGCTTCCACCTGCTCCTGCGTCAGCTTGAGAATGGCCGCCATGCCGCCGCGCCCGTCGGGATCGGCTTCGGCCATGAGACGCCCGCGCAGGCTCACGAGGTGCAGCACGCTTTCCTCGTCCAGCACATCCGCCGCGGCCAGCGCGGAAAATTCGCCCAGGCTGTGTCCGGCGGCGGCCACGGGATGCACCCGCCCGGCCAGCGCCCGCCACAGATTGAGATTGACCACGGTCAGCGCCGGTTGCAGGGCGCGGGTATCGCTCATGGCCGCTTCATCGCCTTCCCAGAAGATTTCCCGCAGGGGCAGGCCGCTGATGGTTTCGGCGCGCTTCCAGAGCCGCATGGCCTCGGCGTCGGCTTCGGCCAGATCCCGGCCCATGCCGGCTTCCTGCGCGCCCTGTCCCGGAAAGAGCAGGGCAATGGCGTTGTTCATCAATGTTCTCCCTCAATCGGAATCGGATGTTCCCGCCCTGCCCGCTTGGCGTGCGGGCTTGCCCGCGCTCCCGAAACGGGTTGTTGCGCCGCGCCGGGGCGGTCGCCACGGCGCGACGCCGCGCGCTTGCCCGGCAAGGGGCATCCGCTTTCCGCAAAAATATGTGAAGTGTGTTTTTTTACGTTATCCGGCCCCGGCTTGCAAGTCCCGCCGCTCGGGGATATGAGGACGACATGCAGAAACGCTTTTCCCCGGGCCGCGCTACGGATCGCGCCCGTTACCCCGCCCGGACGCCTTCCCGGCAGGCGTCCCCGCCCGTCGCGACCGCCCCGGCTCCGACGCCGGACGAGCTGGCCGTCTGCGCGCGTCAGGCCGGTCTGGACATTCCGGACAGGGCGCTGCCGCCGCTGGCCGCCTATCTGGAACGCCTGCTCCGTTGGAACAGCGTCATGAATCTGGTGGGCGCGCGCGACTGGCGCGAGGCCCTCACCAATCTGGTGGGCGACAGCTTTCATCTGGCGGCCTTTCTTGACGGCCTGCCCCTGCCCGCCGAGCCGCTGTGCTGGGACTTGGGTTCCGGCGCGGGCCTGCCGGGCATTCCCCTGCGCATGATCTGGCAGCGCGGGGACTACTGGCTGGTGGAGGCGCGGGAAAAGCGCGCCCTTTTCCTCTCCCAGACCCTGCACAGCCTGCGCCTGCCCCGCACCCATGTCTACCGGGGCCGCGCGGAAGCCTTCTTTGCCGGGCAGGCACGCGGGGCCGACTGCGTCATCAGCCGGGCCTTCATGCCGCCGCGCCCGCTGCTCGATCTGCTGGCCCCGCGCCTTGCGCCGGGCGGGCTGGTCGTCCTGCTGCTCAATGAGGCCGACGACGATTTGCCCCCGGTCTGGGAACTCGTGGCCGAACAGACCTATGCTGTGCGCCGCCTGAGCGGCGACCGCCGCGCAACCGCCGCCCCCGCCGGGGAGCGCCGCCGCTTCCGGGCCGTGCGCCTGCGCGAGGCGGGCCCATGCTCTGCCCCATCCCCCGCCCGCCCCTGTACGGAGGAAATATCGTGATCGAGACCACCCCCGATCCCCTGTCCGACGGCCTTGCGGCCTCCGCCGCCGTGCGCGAGGAACTGGCCCGCAAGCAGCGGACGCGCTTCTGGCTGCGCGGCCTGCTCTGGGCCCTGCTGACCGTGGGGCTGGCCTTTTTGCTGCGCCTGCTCGAATGGCCCTGCTGGCAGAACCCGGAATACCGGCTGGGCAGCGAGTGGCTGCTGGCCACCAACGACGCCTATCACTGGGTGGCCGGGGCCGAGGGCATGGGCCTTGCCGTGGGGCATCCCATGGCCGAGATGCTCAAGGGCATGGCCGCCCTGCTGGGGACGTATCCGGCGGCCGTGGCCTTCTGGTTCCCCATGATCCTGTCCACGCTGGTGGCGCTCATCGTCTTTGTCTGGGTCTGGGCCCTGGGCAGCATGGAGGCGGGCATGGCCGCCGGGCTGATCACCACCATCGCGCCCGGCTTTCTGGCCCGCACCCTGCTCGGCTACTATGATACCGACCTCGTGACCCTCTTTTTCCCATTGCTCATGACTTTGGCCCCGGCCTGCTGGGCCATGCGCTACATGCTCCTGCCCCACACCCTGCTCAAGCGGCTCATCCATACCTCGGGGCGGGTCATGGCCCGCAGGCTGCTGGGCGCGTCGCAGGCCCCGCCGGAGGTGCGCCTCGGCTATCCCCTGCGCAAACGTTGGATCATCCTGCTCACCCTTTCGGGCCTCGTGTCCTGGTGGTCACAGGAATGGCATTCCGTCTTTCCCTATCTCATCCGCTACAATGTGGGCCTGCTGGCGGCCATGAGTCTGGTCATGGCCCCGCAGGGACGGCGCGGCCTGCTCCTGTTCGGTTCGCTGGCCTATGCCCTGCCCGCGCTGGCCGGACTGCCCGGGCTGGCGGGCAGCCTTGTGGTGCTGGCCGCAGGCATGGCCCGCAGCGAACGCACCCGCGCCCTGCGCGCCCGGCTCACCCGCCCGCTGCCGCTCCTCCTGCTCTGGGCGGGCGTGGCGGCCCTCATGCTGGGCGGCGGCATCCTGACCACCCTGATCAATCATTTCGGGGCCTACGCCAAGCGGGCGGGCGACGCCGCGACCACGGCCTCGGGCACGGTGCTGGTTTATCCCTCCGTGGCCCAGTCCATCACCGAGGTGCAGGATCTGAGCCTCATGGCCCTGCTGTCCTATTTCCACCCGTGGATGGAAGCCGCCCTGCTGGGCCTTGCGGGCTTTGTCTGGGTGCTCATCCGCCGGCCCGGCGCGCTCTTTCTCCTGCCGCTGGCGGCGCTCGGCCTGCTCAGCACCAAGATGGGCGGACGCATGGTCATGTTCGGCGCTCCCATCGTGGCCGTGGGCCTGACCCTGCCGCTGTACTGGATCCTGCAGCGCATCCTGCGCGACAGCCTGCGCGGGGCCGTGGCGGGCCTCGTGACCTCGGCCGTGCTCATCGGCCTGCTGGTGGCGCCCTTTGCCAACATCATTCAGGCCATGTCCCAAGGCCCCATGATCAACCGCCGCCATGCCGATGCCCTGACCCGCGCCCGCGACGTGACCCCCAGGGACAGCACGCTCTGGCTCTGGTGGGACTGGGGCTACGCGGCCCATCACTTCGCCCGCCGCGCCACCATTGCCGACGGCGCCCTGCACAACGGCCCGTGGCTCTATCTGCCCGCAGCGGTCTTTGCCACGGACAATGCCCGCTTCGCCCGCCAGCTCATCCGGTATACGGCCCTCAAGGGCGGCGAGGCCGACGACGTGTTCAACGGGCTGGACGGCGAGGCCGCGCAGGCCCTCATGGACAAGCTGCGCTCGCCGGAGACGCCCCTTGTGGAGGCGCGCGGCAAGCAGTATCTCGTGGTCAGCTTTGAAATGCTGCGGCTGGGCTTCTGGATCAGCAATTTCGGCAGCTGGAACTTCCGCACCAAGGAAGGCGAGGGCGGGGCCATGTCCATCGTCACCCGCGCCCTGGCCTACAATCTCGAGGAAGGGGCCGTGCAGCTCGAGGGCAGCCCCGCCACCATTCACACGGCCACCATCGATGTCTTTGACGAGACGGGCGTCATTTCCCGCGACTATGTGCAGGAATGGGCCGATGCCCATCCCGACGCCACGCCGGAGGAACAGCAGGCCTTCCTCACCTCCCGCCGCAACGTGCATTGCCTGTTCAACCGCGTCACCGGCGAAAAGCTCGTGCTGGACAGCGGCATTTACCACTCGCTCATGGTGCAGCTGCTGCTCTCCCCGCCGCAGGACACCCGCTTTTCGCCCTATTTCAAGCTGGTGTACGACAATGTTTTTGCGCGCATCTACGAGGTGCTGTGACCCTATTCATGGTGATAGGGAATGCGGCGCACAATGCACTCGGCGCGGTAGATCTGCTCCAGCAGAAGCACGCGGGCCAGCTCGTGCGGCAGGGTCATGGGGCCGAGGCTGATGACGCGCCGGGCCGCGGCCCGCACCTCGTCCGTGAGGCCGAAGGGGCCGCCGATGAGAAAACAGGGCCGCCCGGCGGCCTCCTGATCCAGCTTTTGCAGGAGGGCGGCCAGTTGCGGCGAGGTCAGGCTCGCGCCGCGCTCGTCAAGGACAATGGCCGCGTCCTGCGGCGTCAGGGCCTCCTGCAGCCGCCGGGCCTCCTGCTCGTTGCGCCGGGCCGTGGGCAGGGAAGCGTCGCCGTCGCGCACCTCCGTCATGTCCAGCGGACGCCAGCGCCGGATGCGTTGCGCATAATGTTCCACGGCTTCGCGCCAGAACGAGGTTTTTATCTTTCCCACACACAGAATACGCACGGGTTTGCCTGCCATGTCTCCCTCTTTTCCGCCTGATTCCGGCCCGATTCATTCCGGCCCGCTGCCGCCGTCCTCCGGGCCGCGCGTCAGCGCCGACCCGCGCGCAGCCGCCGCCGGACTGCGGGCCGGGGGCGTCTGGGCCTTCCCCACGGAAACCTTTTACGGCCTCGGCTGCGCGATCTTCCATGCGGATGCGGTGCGCCGGGTGTATCAGCTCAAGCGCCGTCCCGTCCAGCGGCCCCTGCCCGTGCTGGCCGGACATATCGATCAGCTGGCCGCCCTCGTGCGGCTGGACGAGGCCCCGGCGGGCCTGCTCGATCTTTTCTGGCCCGGCTCGCTCACGGTGCTGCTCTCGCCCCTGCCCGGCCTGTCCGCCGCCCTGCCGCCGCAGGTCTGCGGCCCCACGGGCAAGCTGGCCGTGCGGGTGACGCCGCATCCGCTCACCGCCCAACTGGCGCTGGCCTGCGGCTGCCCCCTCACGTCCAGCAGCGCCAATCTCAGCGGCCAGCCCGCCGCCCGCCTGGCCGCAGATCTGCCCCCGGAGCTGCTGACCGCCCTGAGCGATGCCCGCGACGGCGTGCTCGACGCCGGGCCGGAGCCGCGCGGCGGCCTGCCCTCCAGCATCGTGGATCCCCTGCCGGACGGACGCCTGCGCCTTGTGCGCGCCGGAGCCGTGAGCGCCGGTGCGCTGGCGGAAGCGGGCTTTGCCTGCCTCGGATAATCCTTGCGGCCCCCGCCTGCCTGACGTACCATAACAGGCCGCGAGGTCAGCATGAAAAAGACAGTCACCTGCCCCCTGTGTCATCAGGATTATGAAATCTACGCCAATCCCGCGCCCACGGTGGATGTGATCATCCACGATCCGCAACGCGGGGTGGTGATCATCGAACGCGGGCACGAACCGCTCGGCTTTGCCCTGCCCGGCGGCTTCATCGACGACGGCGAACAGGCCGAGGCCGCCGCCCGCCGCGAAATGCGGGAGGAAACCGGCCTTGACGTGGAGCTGACCGGCTTGCTGGGCGTCTATTCCGCGCCCTGGCGCGATCCCCGCCGCCACACCATGAGCACGGTTTTCGTGGGCCGCACCGCCCACCCCGAGGCCCTGCGCGCGGGCGACGACGCGGCCCGGGCCGCCTGGCATCCGCTGGACGCCCTGCCCGCCCCGCTCTGCTTCGACCACGGCATCATCCTCGAACATTTCCGGGAAGTGCTGGCCGGACGGCGCGCCCTTGCCCCTGTTCAGCCCGATGCCCCCACCCGGCCCCACAGCGGAACCACGGGCGGAACCACGGCATGAGCTATCGCAATCTGGCGGCCTGCGTGGCCGATCTGGAACGCCACGGGCAGCTTGTCCGCATCGACGCGGAAATCGATCCCCATCTCGAGCTGGCCGCCATCCAGCGCCGGGCCTTTGCCGCCAAGGCGCCTGCCCTGCTTTTCACCCGGGTCAGGGGGTCGCGCTTTCCCCTGCTGGGCAATCTCTTCGGCACGCGCGAACGCCTGCATTTTCTCTTCCGGCACAGCCTGCGCGCCGTGGAAGGCGTGCTGGCCGCCAAGGCCGATCCCGCCGCCGCCCTGCGCCGCCCCCTGCGCTCGCTGGCCCTGACCCCGGCCCTGCTCCACATGCTGCCGCGCATGCGGCGCAACGGCCCCGCGCCGGTCATGGCCCATGCCTGCCGGGTGAGCGATCTGCCGCGCCTCGTGAGCTGGCCCAGGGACGGCGGCCCCTTCATCACCCTGCCGCTGGTCTACAGCGAGGATCCCGCCCGCCCCGGCCCCGACGCCGCCAACCTCGGCATGTACCGCGTCCAGCTCGGCGGCAACGACTATGCCGACGATGAAGTGGGCCTGCATTACCAGATCCATCGCGGCATCGGCGTGCATCACGCCGCAGCGCTGGAACGCGGTCAGGCCCTGCCCGTGCACGTCTTTGTGGGCGGCCCGCCCGCCCTGACCGTGGCCGCCGTCATGCCCCTGCCCGAGGGCCTGTCCGAACTGCGCTTCGCGGGCCTGCTGGGCGGACGGCGCGCGGATATGGCCCGCGTGCCCGGCCTGCCCCTGCCCGTGCTGGCCGAGGCGGATTTCTGCCTCAGCGGCTACATCCTCCCACAGACCAAGCCCGAAGGCCCCTTCGGCGATCATGTGGGCTATTACAGCCTGCGCCACGATTTCCCCGTGCTCCGGGTCACGGGCGTGCATCACCGGCCCGGCGCCATCTGGCCCTTTACCGTGGTGGGCCGCCCCCCGCAGGAAGATACCGTCTTCGGCGACTTCATCCACGAGCTGACCGGCGCGCTGGTGCCGCAGGTTTTCGAGGGCATCCGCGACGTCCATGCCGTGGACGCCGCCGGCGTCCATCCCCTGCTGCTCGCCGTGGGCAGCGAACGCTATACTCCCTACGAGGCGCGCCGCCGCCCGCGTGAACTGCTCACAGCCGCCCTGCACCTCTTGGGCACCACCCAGACCGCCCTGGCCAAATATGTGCTGCTGGCCGCCCACGAGGACGCGCCCGGCCTGTCGGCCCGGGATGTCATGGGCTTTTTGCGGCATCTGCTGGAACGCACGCATTTTGACCGCGATCTGCACTTCCTCACCCGGGCCAATGTGGATACCCTGGACTACACCGGTTACGGCCTGCACGAAGGCTCACGCCTCATCTGGACGGCGGCGGGCGAGGCCGTGCGCCGTCTGGGTCTCGGGCCGGACGACTTCGGGGATCTGCCCGCCCTGCCGGACGGCTTCGGCGATCCGCATTGCGCGGGGCCGGGCCTGCTGGTGCTGCGCGGCCCCCGGCACAGCCTCGACCGCAACGAACCCGATCCCCGCATGGAAGAACTGGCCCAGGCCCTCTCCCGCTGGCCGCAACGCGAGGCCTTCCCGCTGGTCACCGTCTGCGACGATGCGGCCTTCGGCGCGGCCTCGCCGGACAACTGGCTGTGGACGGCCTTTACCCGCTCCGATCCGGCCACGGACATCTACGGGGCCAACGGTCATACCCATGCCCGGCACTGGAGCTGCGAGGCCCCGTTGGTGCTGGATGCGCGCCTCAAGCCCTTCCATGCGCCGCCGCTGGAGGAGGATCCGGCCACCATTCGCCGCGTGGAGGCCCTTGCCGGGCCGGGCGGGCCGTTGCGCGGCCTGCTGGGCTGATGCCGAAACCACGGGCCGCCCCCGGCCCCTGAACGTGTCATCTTGACGGGCAGGCCGCGCGGCCTTCCCCTGCCAAAAAAGGACGAGCCATGAAAATCGCCATGCTGCAATGCAATGTTGTCACCGGAGACGTGGCGGGCAATGTGGAACGCATTGTCGCCGCCGCCTGTGATGCCGCCGCCCGGGGCGCCGACCTCTGCGTCACGCCTGAACTGGCCCTTTGCGGGGCCGGGCCGGGGAGCTTTTTGCGGGCCGACGATTTTGCCCAGGGCTGCCGGGCCGGGCTGGATCGGCTGGCCGAAGCCCTGCGCGACGGCCCGCCGCTGCTGGTGGGCGCGCCCGTGGCCAGCTCCTATGACGAAAAGCTGCTCTCCAATGCCGGCGTGCTGGTGCACAAGGGCCAGTGGCAGCCCGTCTCCCGCAAGGTCTACCAGAGCAGCGGGCAGGACGTGGAATCCCGCTACTTCGATCGCGGCGTGACCTGCGGCCTCATTTCCGTGGGCGGCTGGCGCGTGGGCGTCGTGCTCTGCGAGGATTCCTCCACCGAGGACGGCGCTTTCTGGAAAATCCAGTACGCCAGCGGCCACAGCCCGCTCATGGAACTCATCCAGCGCGGCGTGGACGCCATCGTCCATCTGGCCGCCGCGCCCTTCAGCATCGGTTCGCAGGGCATGGCCGAGCGCCTGCTCTCCCATGTGGCGGCCCGGCATCATATCCACCTCTTTTCCGTCAACCTCACCGGCGGCTACGACAACCGCATCTTCAGCGGGCAGAGTCTGGCCTTCGATCCCACGGGCCAGCTCCTTGCGCGCGGCAAGGCCTTTGACGAAGAAGTGCTCGTGGTGGATGCCGCCGTGGCCGAAAACAACCTCATCCATCCGCTAGCCTCCTGCATCGAGGAAGCCGTGTGGCGCGCCCTGACCCTCGGCGTGCGCGATTTCGTGCGCAAATGCGGCGGCGAGCGCGTCATCGTGGGCCTGTCCGGCGGCATGGATTCCGCCCTCGTCTGCAGCGTGGCCGCCGAAGCCCTCGGCCCGGAAAACGTCTTCGGCGTGCTCATGCCCTCCCCCTACAGCAGCAAGGGTTCCGTGGACGACAGCCTGACCCTGGCCGAAAATCTGGGCATCAAAACCGTGACCCTGCCCATCGAACCCCTCATGGACGCCTACCGGCAAAGCCTCGCCCCCGGACTGGACATCTTCCCTCCCTACGACGGCGAACTCACCTTCGAGAACATTCAGGCCCGCATCCGGGGCAGCCTGCTGGCCGCGCTGGCCAACCGCGCCCGCGCCCTCATCCTCAATACCGGCAACAAGAGCGAATCCGGCATGGGCTACTGCACCCTTTACGGCGACGCCGTGGGCGCGCTGGCCGTCATCGGCGACCTCACCAAAACCGAAGTCTATGCCGTGGGTCGCTGGTACAATCAGTACCGGCAACAGGAAATCATCCCCACCGCCATCTTCGACAAGGCCCCCTCAGCCGAACTGCGCCCCGGCCAGAAGGACGAGGACAGCCTGCCCCCCTACGACCGGCTTGACCCCGTGCTCGAAGGCCTGCTCGCCAGCTCAGCCCTCGGCGAAAAGGACAGCCTGCCCGCCGACGCCGACGAACTCTCCCGCGACGTCCGCCGCCGCCTTTTCACCTCAGAATTCAAGCGCCGCCAGTCCCCGCCCGCCCTCTTTGTCAGCCGCGTCCCCTTCGGCCCCGGCTGGTCCGTGCCCATGGCCGGACGCTACCGCATGCCCAAGGGAGGGTAGGAAGGCCGGATGGGCTTTTTTTGCTGGGGAAAGGGAACGGTTGGCGGCAGACTGTACATTAAACGGTGAAAGAGGGCTTGCCCCAAAAGAACGCTTCATGACAGTTGCGTTGTATTCAAAGAAGTCACCCAAACTCACAGGGAATCATAGTGCGACTTCAGGGGGAAAATCCTTCAAAAGTATTGTCGCCCTTCTTGGCTACAGCTTAGTGACCATTTTACAGGAGCTGAGCCGAAACGCCAATAAAACGGCAGAGGAAAAGCGAGATAGTGCGGGCGGTGGTCCTCATAACCCACCGCTCGCCCAAGAAGTTTGGTCACAAGACGACTGTGGAAATAATGAAGGAAGGCGGAGAGCTTTTGTCTCAACGTTCATTTGACCATCTGCCGCAAAAAGCCCCCCTTTCTCCCTTGCAAAGTTTCTATCTACGGGAAAGAAAAACATTCAGCATCCTTCCTTTATTGAATAAGAAACTCTATGTTTTCATAATATACATCAAAAAAATGAGGGCATACTCATGACTCAAGAAATTCATGTTACAAAAAATCGCTACAGCTATTGCCATACACTTGAATATTTTATGCAAAGCAATGAAGAAAAATGGCTTAATGAAATGCATAAAAAT
>NHCFC04200__coassemble_900_pt1 | contig 17679 bp, 20 predicted proteins | sample NHCFC04200__metabat2_low_PE_055 | metagenome-assembled genome bin NHCFC04200
AACCCCGCCCGCGCTAGGCGCGGGGTTCCCCTTCCCCCCTCAAGAAAAGCTACGGACATCGACAGCAGCGCTACTCCGCCCGCGCGAGGCGCGGGGTTTCCCTTCCCCCCACGAAAAAACCAAAAAGAAAAAACGCCTGAACCGCAACGGCCTTACAGCGGCTTGCCGCTTTTGCGGCGCAGCCAGTCCACATAGTCGGGAAAATGCTTTTTGAGCAGGGACAGGGCATTGTCCTCGGCGAGCAGGTAGCGGCGGCGGGTGACCTTGCCGGTGCCGACCCAGTGCTTGAGGTACTGAAACACGGGAAAATGCCGGGCATGCAGGCCGTGGGCGTACATGGCGCGGAACCATTCCACGCCGATATCCAGACAGACCGGGCCGCAGGGGCGGTAGGCTCCGGGCGGCAGGGCCGGGCCGAACGGCATGGTCAGCGGCCGGGTGCGTTCCAGATCGATGAGGCAGGCCCATTCATTGATGCGGCATTCGGGCAGGGGCCAGGGCTGCCGGTCAAAAATGCCCGCAAACCCCTCGTCATAGGGCCGTACAAAGATGCCGCGCGCATGGGCCTGCGTGTAGAGTTCACGGAGCTGATCGAAGGAGGGACGAAAAGCCTCGTGCCTGTGTGGCGCGCAGGGGGGCAGATCAAAGAGCTCGCGCATGAGGGGGGCGTTGGCCGCCGGGCAGTTCCAGCATTGGCCCAGCATGCCGACGGCAAAGGCCTCGCCGCGCACATTCCGCATGGCCCCCAGAATGTCGCGCTGCACGAATACGTCATTGTGCATGAGCAGGAGCAACGGGGACGTGCTGTGCTCGAAGGCATACTGGTAGCGGATGCCCCAGCGGTAGGCATCTTCCGTCAGTCGCGGCATGTCCGGGGCCTTGAGATCCAGCCAGTGGTCGGGCTGGAAGACGCGGCAGCGTTCCGCGCCGAGCTGTTCCCGCAGCCAGACGGCCACCAGATAGGGGCTGACTTGATCATGCTCCGAACCGTAGGGTTCATACTGCAGGTGGATGACGCCCACATGCTGCCCGCTGGCCCGCAGCAGGGACAGCAGGGACAGGGCGGTCTGATGGGGTTTGGCAAAAATGTTGACGGCCACATCCACCGGGGTCGGACTGACGGCTGACGGCATGACTCCCTCGCTTTTTTCTGCTTGTAACGGCTTGCCGGGCACGGCACAAGGGCGGCTGCCGGGCCGTGCCTTGACCCCCCCGGTCGCGGGCGCTATACTTCAGCCGCATTTTCACGGATGACGTCAAAAGGAGAGGGCATGATTTCGCCGCAAACCATTTTTGTCAATTCCAACGGCCTGCATGAAGGCACGGTCGTCGTGGACAATGATTATTTTGATCTCGCGGGCATGATTCACGGCGACGTGTACCTGAAGAACGACTCGACCTTCATCGTGCGGGGCATGGTGGTCGGCAACGTGCATGTGGACGCCACCTCGCGCATGTTTGTGGCCGGAACCGTCAAGGGAACCATCTTCAACAAGGGCGACGTGGAAATCGCGGGCGTGCTGGACGGCGAAATGATGAACATCGCCTCCACGGTCACCTCGTCCCAGCCGGACAAGGGTTAGCCCCGTTTCCTATCGGAACGAAAAAAGCGCCCGCTTGCGGGCGCTTTTTTTTGCGGGCGGATGCGGCGTGCGCCTAGAAGGTCACCTTGCGCGCGGCGTCGAGGGCCTTGCTGAAATCCTCGTCCGTATGGGCAAAGGAGACCATGCCGGTTTCGTAGCCGGAGGGGGCGAGGTTGATGCCCTGCGCGCGCATCTGCTTGTAGAAGGCGGTAAAGAGCTTCTGATCGCACTGTTGCGCATCGGCAAAGTTGCGCACCGGCTTTTCGCTGAAATAGGGGCAGAACATGGAAGCGATGGTGGGCATCTGGATGGGCACGTTCTTGGCGGCCAGAATGGCGGCCAGCTCGCCGGCAAAGGCGGCGGTGCGCGCCTCCAGCGCGGCATAATCCTGCTTGCGCAGCTCGCGCAGGGTGGCCATGCCCGCGGCCATGGCCAGCGGATTGCCGGAGAGGGTTCCGGCCTGATAGACCTCGCCGCGCGGGGCAACATGCTCCATGTAGTCCCGCCTGCCGCCAAAGGCTCCCACGGGCAGGCCGCCGCCGATGATCTTGCCGAAGGTGGTGAGGTCGGCCTCGATGCCGAAGCGGGCCTGCGCCCCGCCGAAGGCCACGCGGAAGCCGGTGATGACCTCATCGAAAATGAGCAGGCTGCCGTGCTGGCGGGTCAGATCGCGCAGGCCCTCGAGGAAGCCGGGCACGGGCAGGACAAGGCCCATGTTGGCGGCCACGGGTTCCACGATGACGGCGGCAATGTCCTTGCCGTGGGCGGCAAAGAGTTCCCGCACGGCCTCAAGGTAGTTGTAGGGGGCCAGCAGGGTGTCGCCCACCACGGCGGCGGGGACGCCCGGCGTGCCGGGGATGGAAAAGGTGGCCACACCGGAACCGGCGGCGGCAAGGAAGGGATCGGCATGGCCGTGATAGCAGCCGATGAACTTGACGACCTTGTCGCGCCCCGTGACGCCGCGCGCCAGCCGCAGGGCGCTCATGGTGGCCTCGGTGCCGGAATTGACCATGCGCACCATGTCGAGGGTGGGCATGTCCGCCGTCACTTCCTCAGCCAGGATGACTTCGTCGGGGCAGGGCGCGCCGTAGCTGGTGCCGCGTCCGGCGGCCTCGCGCACGGCGGCGGTGACGGCGGGATGATCATGCCCGAGGATCATGGGCCCCCACGACAGCACGAAGTCCACATAGTCGTTGCCGTCCACATCGCGAATATGGCAGCCGTGGGCTTCGGCAATGAAAAGCGGCAGGCTGTCCACGTTGTGGCAGGCGCGCACCGGGCTGTTGACCCCGCCGGGAATGACGGCGCAGGCCCTGTCGAAAAGCTGGCGGGACGTGTTGTTGTCCATTGCGGCTCCTTAAAAATAGGTCATGGAGATTTTTTTCAGTTCCTTGAGGCTGCGCAGCACGGCATGGGGGCCGAGAGGTGCGGTTTCGGCAAGTTCGCGCACCACGTCGAGGCATTCCTGTTCGCTGCGGCCATGAATCATGGTGTAAAAGGTATAGGGCCAGTCCGCCGCCGGACTGGGCCGGTAGTAGGAATGGGAAATATGCGGATGCCGGGCGGCGATGCTGCCGCAGGCGTCCACCTTGTCCTCATCCACCTGCCAGGCCACCATGGCATTGTGGTTCCAGCCGGTCTTCTGATGCTTGATGCTCGCGCCGAAGCGCCGGATGGCCCCGCTATCCCGCAATTCCTTCAGAAGGTCGAGAACCGCCTCCTCGCTGCTGCCGGTCTGGGCGGCCATGTCGGCATACGGGGTGAGACTGTCGGGCAGATCCGCCTGCGCAATGCGCAGAATGGCGCGCTCGGTTTCCGTGAAGGGACGACTCATGTTGCCTCCTGAGGGGCGGGCATCCGGGCGGGGCCTGCGGCGTGAGCGCCCGAACGCGAAACGCCGCGCCGGCAGACGTCCGGCGCGGTCGTTGCCAAAGCTGTTCATCGTTCGCCTAGCGGCTGAAGGAACGGCTGAAAAGATCCTGAATGGCCTGACGCCCGTTGGCTTCCAGAAAACGGGTGCCCGTGGCGGCAAAGTGGGCATGCTCGATGACCGGGTCGCTCACCGGCTCCCAGGCATCTTTCTGCCACACGAACCAGGCATCGCGCGGCTGGTCGAAAACCAGCAGCGGCTTGTTGCAGATCTTGGCGAATTCCGCCCCCCAGCCGGTGCCGCCCTTGACGGTGTCGTCAGGCTGGATGGCGCCGATGACGATGATCTGGTTGCCGCTGCTCACCTGCCAGCAGATGGATTGCAGCACCTTGCGGAAGAGCGGGGCGCGCGTATATTCGCGGTTCATCAGCTTGGAAACGTAGGTCAGACTCACGTCCTTGAGGGCGAGTTCTTCGCTGGTCAGCACACGCACGCCGCGCTTGCGCTCCATCTGATGGCCTTCAAAGCTGTAGTTGACCTCTTCGATGCCCCAGCTTTCCGCCAGCGCGCCGAAAAACTGCTCGGTTCCGGCAGCGCCGCCGCTGTAGAGCACACATTGTTTGGCGTCGAGCATATTGCCTCCTGCTGTTTGAATCCCTTGCGGGCAATGTCGTTCGGTCATCATGGCAGAAAAACGCCGCGACGGCAAGGCGTCGCGGCGTATGCCCCGAACGGGAGGCCGCCTAGCGGCCGTAGGTCACGGTCAGGCTGGCGCTGCCCAGCACCTTGCCGTAGCGGGAAAATCCGGCCATGGCGGGCAGGGTCTGCGGGGTCACGCCGGTATCGGCGGCATCCAGCGCATAGACGGTGATGATGTAGCGGTGCGGCTTGTCGCCGGGCGGCGGGCAGGCCCCGCCGTAACCGGGCGCGCCGAAGTCGGTGAGGGACTCCACAGCGCCGGCGGGCAGAGTCTTGGCGGCGCTGGCGTTGAGCTTCAGGGAGCGCACGTCCGCCGGGATGTTGGACACCACCCAGTGCCACCAGCCGCTGCCGGTAGGCGCGTCGGGATCATAGACGGTCACGGCAAAGCTCTTGGTGCCCTTGGGCGGGTTGCTCCAGACCAATTCCGGGGAAATGTTCTTGCCCGTGCAGCCGAAGGCGTTGAAAACCTGATCCATGCCCATGACCCCGCCATCCTTGAGCTGCGGGCTGCTAAGGGTGAAAGCCTTGTCCGCGGCAAGGGCGGGCAGGCAGGTCAGGGACAGGACAAGGGCGGCGGTGGCGCACAGGCCCACAAGCGAACGATGGAATTTCATAGCTTACCACTCTGTTTATATTGGCGAATAAACCCCGAAGGGATGCTTCGGGGCAGTCCTTGCGCATCAGTAGCGGGACGGACGGGGGGCGCGCGGTTTGGCTTCGTTGACGCGCAGGGTGCGCCCGCCGAAGTTCTGGTTGTCCAGAGCTTCAATGGCGGCCTCGGCGGCGGCGTCATCCATTTCGACGAAACCGAAGCCGCGGGCGCGACCGGTTTCGCGGTCATTGACAAGTTTGACGGAATGTACGTCACCGTACTCGGCAAAAAGGTCGCGCACCTGTTCTTCGGTGGACGACCAGGGAAGGTTCCCCACATAGATGGATTTGGACATGAAAAAACACCCTCTCAAAAATTCAGTCTTCCCGCACGTTCTCCAATAATCCCCATTAGTGGCGCGCGGGCGTTGATACGACAAAAGCATGCTTTCAGCGCCTTGTCAACGCAGAATCCGCGCCGCTGGCAACAAAACCTTCCGCCACGGGACAGCGGCAACGCATGAGCGGCGCGCCGGACACGGAACGGCACTGCCACAGCCCTGCAACAATCCGTGTTTTCACGAAATATCCGCACAAAATGGTTGAGCGCTCAAGCAATTTATATTTCGGGGGAAGCATGTCGCACAGGCGCGCCGTGCAGCCGCCGGGAAAAAAGCATTCGCCGGCAGCCCCGCCGCCTTGCGCGGCAGAATCATGCCGCCCAGGCCCGGCAGCGGACAAGCCGTCCGTGCGGCGCGGCCGACTAGACGGCATTTTCCGAGGGCGGGGGCACCCAGTCCGGGGCCAGATCCTCAAAGGCCGTATATGGCGAGACGTACATGAGTTCCGCCACGCCCACCGGCCCGTTGCGCTGCTTGCCGATGATGATTTCGGCCACGCCCTTGGGCGGGCGGTCGGCGGGCTTGGCGTAGCGATAGACATCGTCGCGGTAGACGAAGAGGATGACGTCGGCATCCTGCTCGATGGCCCCGGACTCGCGCAAGTCCGAGAGCATGGGGCGCTTGTCGCCGCGCTCCTCCACCTTGCGGTTGAGCTGGGAAAGCGCCACCACCGGGATATCCATTTCCTTGGCCAGCGCCTTGAGGGAACGGGAAATTTCGGAAATTTCCAGCTCGCGCGAATCCACCCGCCGCCCGGCCCGCATGAGCTGCAAATAATCCACCACCACGAGGCCGAGGCCCTTTTCGCTCTTGAGGCGGCGCGCACGGGAGCGCAATTCCAGCGTGGACAGGGCGGGCGTATCGTCAATGTAGATGGGGGCGGCGGAAATGGTGTCCGCCGCCTGGGAGAGGTGCGCCCATTCGGCATCGCTCAGCAGGGCCGGACGCCGCATCTTGGAAACATCCACCTTGCCCTGCACGGCCAGCATGCGCTGCACGAGCTGTTCCTTGCTCATTTCCAGCGAAAAGACGGCCACCGGAACATTCTGCCGGATGGCGGCATGCAGGGCCATGCACATGGCAAAGGCCGTCTTGCCCATACTGGGCCGGGCGGCCACGATGATGAGGTCGGATTTCTGCAGACCGGCGGTGAGCTTGTCCAGCCGGGCATATCCCGTGGTGACGCCGGTAATGAGATCCTGGGTGCCCGCCATGCGGGAGAGGTTGTCGAAGACGCGCGCCACCAGCTCGGCGGAATCGGAAAAATCGCGGCCCGTGGTGCGCTGGGAAATGGCGAAGACCGCCTGTTCGGATTCGTCCAGCAGGCTGCTCACCTCGCGCGAGGCATCGTAGCAGTTGCCGATGATGCCGGAACAGGCCGTGATCAGGCTGCGCTGCAGGGCCTTGTCGCGCACGATGCCCGCATAATATTCGGCATTGGCCCCGGATACCACGGCCTGTGCCAGTTCGCCGAGGTAGACCGCCCCCCCCGCCTCTTCCAGGGTGCCCCGCGCGCGCAGCTGCTCGGCCAGGGTCACCAGATCGATGGGGGCGTTCTTGCGGTAGAGATCGAGGATGGCCGAGAATATGGCCGCGTGGGCAGGCAGATAGAAGTCGTCCTCGCCGAGGATGTCCACGATGACGTGCAGGGCCTCGGGCCGCAGGAGCACGCCGCTGAGGACGGCCTGTTCGGCCTCCGCGCTGTGCGGCGGCACGCGGCGCAGGATGTCGGCCTCAGCGGAGCGGGCGGAAGCCTTGCCGCCGGAAAATGAGGCGCCGCCCCCGGCGCGGGGGCCGGAGGCGGCGTTCTTGTCGGATGCTGCGGACATCGCGTCTTATTCGGCGCTGTCGGCGGCAGCGCTTTCCTCGCTGGGAGCGGCTTCCGCTTCGGGCGCTTCTTCCGGCTTGTCGGAAACGACCTTCACCGGCACGGTGGCCACGATGCTGGCGTGCAGGCGCACGCGCACGGGGAATTCGCCCAGGCTGCGGATGGGGGCATCCAGCAGGATGCGGCGGCGATCCACTTCCACCCCGAGGGCGGCAAGGGCGTCGCCGATGATGGTGGAGGTGACGGAGCCATAGAGCTTGTCGTTTTCGCCCACATGCATGGGAATGACGACTTCCAGGGCTTCGAGGCGCTCGCAGAGGCTCTGCGCATCGGCGCGCAGGGCGTCCATGCGTTCCTGAAGTTTCTTGCGTTCCAGCTCGAAGACCTTGAGGTTGGCTTCGGAGGCCACCATCGCCAGGCCCTGCGGCAGGAGGAAGTTGCGGCCGTAACCGGGCCGCACATTCACCACATCGCCAAGATTGCCGAGATTTTCCACGTCGGCGCGAAGAATCAGTTTCATGTGCGCCTCCTTAGATCATGCTCTTTTTCTTGACGCCGGAATCGTGGGTGGCGGTGTAGATGAGCAGGGCCATCTGGCGCGCACGCTTGATTTCCGTGGTCAGCAGACGCTGATGATGCGCGCAGGTGCCGGTGATGCGACGGGCAATGATCTTGCCGCGTTCGGTGATGAAATCACGCAGCACGTCGGGGCGCTTGTAGTTCAGGGGCAGGTCCTTGTCCGCGCAGAAGCGGCAGAACTTGCGACGGGGGGCAAATTTCTTCTTGAAAGCCATTACGCAACCTCCACTTCGTCAGCCAGCTTGACGGTCACGAACTTGAAGATGCCGTCGGTGATGCGAATGTTGCGCTCAAGTTCGGCAACGAGCTGGGCCGGGGCATTGTACACAAGGCGCACATAGTAGCCGCGCATCTGCTTGCGCACCGGATAGGCCAGATCGCGCATGCCCCAGTGATCCACTTCTTCCATGACGCCCTTTTCACGTTCCACCACACCGGTCAGGGCGGCAAGGATGCCCTCGCGGGTTTCGGCGGAAAGCTCCGGCGAAAGGAGGAGCAGGGTTTCGAATTTCCGCATGATATTCTCCTTTTGGACTGATCAGCCCGTACCTCGGTACGAGCAAGGAACGGTGCTGATTAGCCGGATTTCGCCGCCCTGTCAAGCCTTTTTCCGCATCCGCGCCTGCCGCACGGCTCAGAGGATGCGCACCCCGTCCGCCTCCACGAGCACCGTATGCTCCCAGCGCACGCCGCCCCATTGCGGATAGTACAGGCCCGGCTCCACGGTCACCACCATGCCCTCGCGCAGCTCTTCCGTGCGGGAGGGCGACAGGGACGGCGCTTCGTGCGTCTCCAGCCCCACGCCGTGCCCGAGGCCGTGGGTAAAGGCCTCTGCCACCCCGGCCCGCTCGAAAACCGCGCGTGCCGCCGCGTAGACATCGCACATGCGCACGCCGGGGCGCATCAGGGCCATGGCCGCAGCCTGGGCCTCGCGCACCAGTTCCAGCGTGCGCGCAAATTCCGCATGCGGCGCATCGCCCAACCAGAAGGTGCGGGTCTGATCCGAACAGTAATCGTCCACCCGGCAGCCCACATCCACGAGCACCGGGCAGTTGTCCGTCAGGCGGTCGTCGCCGGGAATGGCATGCGGCAGGGCCGCATTGGGGCCTACGGCCACAATGGAGGCAAAGGCCAGCTCACTGGCCCCGTTTTCGCGGAAAAAGCGCTCCACCAGCCAGGCCAGCTCCCGTTCGCTGCGGCCAGGCTTCAGTTCGCCCTCCAGCCAGTGCAGGAGATTGTGGTTCAGGGCAAAGGAACGTTCCAGCGCCGCGATTTCCGCGGCATCCTTGATCAGGCGCAGTTCCTCCACCAGTCCGTCCGCCCCCTCCAGCGTGAAGGCCCCGCACGCTTCGCGGGTCAGGGCGCGGGCAAGGGACAGGCTCACCGCCCGGGCTTCCAGGCCCACCCGGCTGCCGCAGCGGCGCAGCAGACCGGCCAGCTCCCGGGCCGTATCGTGCCCGTAAATGAGGATGCGTTCGCCGTCCCAGAGGCGGGCGGCGGCATCCTTGTAGCGGGCGTCGGTGGCCAGCCAGTCGCGACCGTCGGCGCAGATGACCAGCCGCCCGGCGCTCTCGTTGCATTGCGGATCATGCAGCTCGAAGCCGGAAAGATAATAGCGGTTGGGGGCGCGGCTGACGAGCAGGGCATCCAGTCCCCGCGCGCGCATGGCCTGCCGCAGTCGATCTCGCCGGGCCGAAAAGACCTGTGTGTTCATGCCGGATTCCTTTGTTGGGCGGAAGCGTGCGGCCGGCCCTGCCGGGCGCGGCCGCCGGCGGCAGTGTAGCCGATACGCGGCGCAAAGACCAGCCCGCACGGGTGCGGCAATGGCGGCGGCACCTGAAAGGAAAAAACGCTAATGCATTGAAATAAAAGGATATTATGGCTTGACAATTCCCCTTGTTTAGGGCATCATGCCGAAATCTAGGAGGAGTGTCATTGTAAAGGCAAACCCCGTCTGCCGGTCCCCGACCGCAGACTGAGTGGGCCGCATGCGTGCGGCCTGAGCCATGCCCTTCTGCGGGCCGGCGCACCTGTACCCCAGCAAAGGAGACCTCATGAAGTTTGTTCGCAGGCTTGCCATCGGGGCGGCCGTCGTGGCCTGTCTGGGCCTCGCCGCACCCGTCGCCATTCATGCGGCAGACTCGGCCCAGACCAAAAAAAGCAAGGCCGAATCCCGCCTGAAACATCGGAAAGCTTCCCCCACCGCCGATACGCCATCTTCTGCCGATGCCAACCGTGACGTCTGGTTGGAACGCGCCCGCAAATCCGAATTCTTCCTCGGCAAGGCTTCCTACTACAGCAGCGACTTGCACAACAGCAAGACGGCCAGCGGCGTCGGCTACGACATGTACACTTTCACGGCCGCGCACCGTACCCTGCCCCTCGGCACCGTCGTCCGCGTGACGGATGAACAGTCCGGCAAGAGCGTCATGGTCTGCGTGAACGATCGCGGCCCGTATGCTCGCGGCCGCATCATCGACCTCTCCTATGCCGCCGCCGACAAGCTCGACATGCGGCAGCGCGGCGTGGGCAAGGTACGGCTGGAAGTCGTCAGCGACGCCAGCGGCATCCCGCTTTCCACCGATGAAGCCTACTACGTTCGCTTCAGCAGTCTGGACAAATCCGAAACGGTCGGCCCCTTCCGGGCCTTTGCCGACGCGGCGGCCATGCATGAGGCCATGCGTCAGGCCCACCCCGATGCGGAAGTGGTGCTCGAAAAAACGCCATAGACGACTTGCGCGCTCAACAAAGGGCCGTCCCTGCCGGGGCGGCCCTTTTTGTCCGTCGGCCCGGCCCGCAGCGGCTGGCCTTTCATTTCGCCTTGGGCTACACTGCGCGGGCGGCCGGATCCCGGCGCGCCCATTTTCCCGACTCCGAGGATTGTCCCATGAATGAACTTGTGCGCGTGGAAGACGTCAGCCTCAGCCTGCCCGGTCAAACGCCGCCCCCGTGGGCCTTGCGGCACATCGACTGGCGCATCGAACGCGGCGAACACTGCGCGCTCATGGGCGACAACGGCGCGGGCAAGTCCACCCTGCTGCGCCTGCTCAACGGCCAGTGCTGGCCCGCGGAAGGGCGCGTCGTCTGGAACGGGCCGGACGGGCCGGAGGACGCCCCCCTGGCCGGACGGGCCATCAGCGCCCTGGTCTCGCCCGCGCTGCAGGAAAATTATCAGCGCCAGGCATGGTATATCAGCGGGCGGGAACTGGTGCTCACCGGCTTTGACGACACCCCCCTGCTCTACACCTCTTCGGCGGACGAACGCCGGCAGGAGGCTGAGGCCCTTGCCCGGCGCCTTGACGCCCTGCCCCTGCTCGAGGCGCTGGTGCCGGAAATGTCGCAGGGACAGCTGCGCCTGCTCCTGCTGGCCCGCGCGCTCGTGCGCCGCCCTGCCCTGCTCCTGCTGGACGAATGCGCCGACGGCCTCGATGACCAGCACCGACGCCTCTTTTTTGCGGAATTGGACAGGGCGCGGCAGCACAGCACGATCATCATGAGCACCCATCGCCCGGAACAGCTGCCCGACTGGTGCCGCCTTGTCCGCCGCGTGACCGCCGGACGGCTCCTGCCGCCGGAACCGCTCGAAAGGGCAGGATGGATGGCGGCTGCGGCCCTCTCCCCTGCCCCCGCGCCGTCCCCTGTGCCCGTCACGCCGCCCTCCCCGCCCGATCCGGACGGCGAGCCGCTGCTCGATGTGCAAAACGCCACGGTATTCATTGATCGCAAGGAGATCCTGCACGCCGTCAACTGGCAGTTGCGACGCGGCGAACATTGGCGCATTGTCGGGGCCAACGGTTCCGGCAAGTCCACCTTCCTGCGCATGCTGGCCGGCGATGAATTTGTGGCCGACGGCGGCAGCATCCGGCGCAGCCTGCCCGGGCAGGGCGGGCAGACCGTCATGCTGCGGGATATCCGCAAGGGCGTGCGTCTGGTCAGCGATCTTTCCCAGGCGCTCTACGGCTACAGCCTCGACGCGCTGGAGCTGGTCTGTTCCGGCTGGGACAATACCGTGGGCAACTATCGCGACTACAGCGAGGAGGAAGTCGCGCAGGCCCGCGCCGTCATGGCCCGGCTGGACTGCGTGACCCTTGCCGGCAAGTCCATCCGCCGCCTTTCCACCGGCCAGCTGCGCCGCCTCTTTCTGGCTCGCGCCCTGCTCGGCGGGCCGGACATCCTTCTGCTGGACGAACCCTGCTCGGGCCTCGACGAAGGCAGCCGCCGCCAGTATCTTGCCCTGCTCGACAAGCTGGCCGGCGAGGGCCTGCATCTTGTCTTCGTCTCCCATCTGCCGACGGACGGCCCCTCCTGTCTCAATCGTACCGCCCGCATGGAGGGCGGCCGCCTGCACGTCGTGGACGGCAGTGCCCCGGCACAGACCCCGCTCGCTGCCGTCTGACCGAAAAAGATGACGCTTCCTGCCCGGCCTGCCGCACGCGCGCTTGACTCCGCAGGGCAACTCCGGGCAATATCGTTTTGTTTGCCGGAATTTCGCACAGTCGCCCTGCCGCCGTCATGCATTGCCTGATATGTGCGCCCGCCGCCTCTGGCCCCGCAGCCGCAAGGAGTGAGCATGCCGACCAGCTTCTTCAAACAACGCAGACGCGCCATGTTGGCGGCCATGGCCTACATCCTGTTCCTCACCCTGGGTATCGGCTGGTCCATTGCCGCCTTCATCGACGAGCGGGACAAGGTCATGGTGCACAACATCAGCCTGTTCCTCATGCGCGGCGTTCAGGATCAGGCCTTTGAAATGGCGGCGCAATTCCAGTACAAGCTGCTGGGCATGCAGGCAGTCGCCCAGGATGTCATTCAGAGCAGCGGCGAAGAACTTGATGCCGAAAGCCTGCAGCGCTGCACCGGGCGCATCCTCGCGGACAACCTCTTTATCACCAACGACAAGGGACACGCCTGGAGCCAGTCCGCCATACCCGCCGACCTGCTGGAAAAAGACTTTTACCAGCATGTTCTCGCCGGGCGGCCTGCGGTCTCACCCCTGCTGACCGGCACTGAGGGAGAAGATCTTGTGGTGCTGGCCATTCCCGTCGTACGGGGCAACCGCTTCCTCGGCTCGCTCGGCGCCATTTACCGCAGCGAAAACTTCACCAACTATTTCCAGCTGTCGAGTTTTCTCTCCAGCGACGGCATCATCCTGCTCAATGCGGATGGGCGCGTCATCGGCGGCTCGCCCAACGGCCCGCAGGTCACCCACTATTTTCTCGACCTCTACCAGCGCCATATGCCTTCGGGCAAGACGCCCGGCACGGGCAACTGGGCCTTCCCCGTCACCGACCGTCAGGGCCGCACAGTGTATTTGTGCATCGGTAACCTGCCCCTCCACGACTGGCGCGTGGTCACCCTCATCACGGACAAGGATCTTTCCCTCAATCTCCATGATCGCTCGCTGGTGCTGCGCAATCTCTTCCTGCGGCTCGGCGTCTGCTTTGTGCTGACCATGATCTTCGTGATCATCTTCATGCGCGCCATGTTCGCCCGCCGCATGGACAGTCTGGCCCGCGAGGCCAGCACCGACCCCCTCACCGGCCTGCTCAACCGCGCGAGCTTCGAACGCCGCGTGGACGGCTGCCTGCAAAAAGCCGGGCAGGGCCTGCTGCTGGTGTTCGACCTCGACAACTTCAAGCAGATCAACGACCAGTACGGACACCCCGTCGGGGATGCCGTCATCCTCCAGGTCGGGAAGATCATGCGCACCAGCCTGCCGGAAAAGACCTTTCTCGGTCGCCTGGGCGGGGATGAATTTCTGGCCTTTCTGCCGGCCATTACCTCGACCGAGGCCGCCAAACCCCCTCTGGATCGCTTCATGAACGCCATTCGCACGGACGAGCAGCTGCACCGGTACCATGTCACGGCCAGCATGGGCATCAGCATCGCGCCGCAGAACGGCAAAAAATTCCACCGCCTGTACAGCTGCGCCGACGTTGCCCTCTACGCCTCCAAACGTTGCGGCAGAAACCGCATCAGCAGCTACGAACAGGTGCAAGCCACGCCCCTGCCCACCCTTTCCGAGCACTAGCCCGGAACGCGCCCGGCCTCAGCGGGCCTGATCATCGGGCCTGCCGAAGGTCGCCGCCGCCATGCTGCCCGCCGGGCGGCCCTGCGGGTCGGGCCAAACCTTGACCACGTTGCAGACGCGCATGAGATCCAGCGGCCGGATTTTCAGGGTATGCAGCACGTCGCTCGTCTTGCCATAGACATAGTCATGGCGCAGCAGCACCTCGTCAAAGATGACCGGCAGCCCGTGCCCCACCAGTGGCACCCGCCCCGGCGCGCAACCGGTGCGCACCAGCAGATCCGCTTCGGGAACGGGACGCAGGCTCGCATAGCCCACGTCCTGGCGCAGGGCCTTGAGATCGATGCGCCCCCGGGCCGCACTGGCCAGAAAGGCCGTCAGCTCGCCATCGGCCTCCAGAATGAATACCGGCGCGGCCTTGACCAGATCAAACACCCGTGCGGCATCACCACGCGACAACAACGGGCGATGGTGGGACAGAATCTCGAAATCCGCCTTCTGCTGCTCCAGCATGGAACGCAGCGTCTCCAGCAATGATTGCATGGCAGCTCCTCCCGGCAGTCGCCGTGCGGCAGGTTTTCCCCTTTCCGGCAGGAAAGGCATGCCGGTAAAAAGGGGCGCTTGCGCCGCATGCCGCAGCGCAAACGCCCCCTGCCGGCAAATGGCAACCAGCCTAAATGTTGACCCCTTCCTGTCCGCGGCCCTGACCGGAAGGCGCTCCACCGTCCCGCTCGGGCCGCGCGGCGGTGCCGAGCGCGTACTTGCGGGCCGTATCTTCCAGGGCGGCCTGCCCCACCACCACCCACTCGTCGCCCCGCTTTTGCAGGGCCAGCCACGAGGTGATGCCCGCAGGCGTGGTGACCGAGGCCACGGCCGCCGTATCATTGAGCTTCTTCACCTTGGCCTTCCTGAGGGATTCCGGCACCCACGGACAATCGGGATAGGTCGCCTGCGTGCAGTCGGCTACCAGTTCGCCGGTGCTGACCCCGCGCAGGAACTGCTGGCGCAGCTCGTTTTCCACATCCACGATGCTGTTCAGCATCCGATCCACGCCGCCGATGCCCAGTTTGCGGCCCAGGGAGTCCGCAAAGCCCATCAGGCGGTTTTCCTGCGTCATATTGCTGATTTCGTTGGCGGCATAGGCCTTGAAATCCACATGCCCCATGAAGGACTTGCTGTCATTGCCACTCAGGGCCTCGGCCAGCGCATTGAGCGTTTTTTCCGGGCCGGACGACAGGCAGGCCGCCAGCAACGCAACGCCCAGCAGCGGCAAAAGGCGGGCAGGACGGTGAAGAATGGACATGGCATGCTCCTTTGGTATGGGCATCCTCCTCCCGGGGAAAGCCTCTTGTTGTCCAACCTAGCACAGACGTTCAGGATTGCAAGCGCAAGCGCACGCCGCGCCCCTGCCTGACAGGGCTTTTTTTCCCGGGCGCTCTCTGCTACAAGAGGGACATGCCGACAGACCGCCTTCGCGGTCAGGCCACGGCAGCAACGGAGGCACAATGAAAGTCATCATCATGTGCGGCGGCAAGGGCACGCGCCTGCGCGAGGAAACAGCCATCAAACCCAAACCCATGGTGGAAATCGGCGGACGCCCCGTCCTCTGGCACATCATGTCCATCTATGCCCGCTTCGGCTACAAGGATTTCATCCTGCCGCTGGGCTACAAGGGCGAGGTCATCAAGCAATACTTCCACGATTACAACATCCGCAATACCGACTTCACCGTCGATCTCAAGAACGGCGACATCACCGCCCATCCCACGGAAATCGTTGACTGGCGGGTGACCCTCTGCGATACCGGGCAGGAAACCCTCAAGGGCGGTCGCCTCAAGCGCGTGGCCCGCCATATCGATACGGATCGTTTCATGGTCACCTACGGCGACGGCGTGGCCGATATCGATCTTGACAAGCTGGTGAAATTCCACATGGACTCCGGAACCATCGGCACCTTTACCGGCGTGCGCATGCCCTCCCGCTTCGGAACGGTGCGCACCGACGCCGACGGCAAAATCCTTTCCTGGGAAGAGAAGCCCGTGCTCGACGAGTTCATCAACTGCGGCTTCTTCGTCTTCAAGCGCGAGTTTCTGGACTACCTCAGCGAGGACGAATCCTGCGATCTGGAAAAGGAACCCCTGCAGCGACTGGCCGCCGAGGGACAGCTTTCCATGTATCCGCACCCCGGGCAGTGGCAGTGCATGGACACCCTGCGCGACTCCCTCAAGCTCAATGAGCTTTGGGATTCGGGCAAGGCGTTCTGGGTCTAGCCCGTACCGTTTCCGACACCCTGCGGCCTGCCCGGCCAATGGCGCGCGGCAGGCCCCACAGACAACCTGAGGGACAACCATGTTTCTTGACTGCTACAAGGGCCGTCGCGTCCTGATCACCGGCCATACCGGCTTCAAAGGCTCGTGGCTGGCCGCCTGGCTGCTCAGCCTCGGCGCGGAAGTGGCGGGTTATGCCGATGCCGTGCCCACCACCCCCTCCCATTTCGAGGCCATCCGTCTGGCTGAGCACATCCGCGACTATCGCGGCGACATTCGCGACCGCGACGCCGTCTGCCGCGCCCTGAGCGACTTCCGGCCCGAAGTGGTCTTTCATCTTGCCGCCCAGCCGCTGGTGCGCCTGTCCTATGACAAGCCCGCCCTGACCTTTGAGGCCAACATGCTGGGCACGCTCAATGTCCTCGAGGCCCTGCGCGCCTGTCCGTCCGTGGCGGCGGGCATCTTCATCACCTCGGACAAATGCTACCGCAATGACGAATGGGTCTGGGGCTACCGCGAGACCGATCATCTCGGCGGCGCCGACCCCTATTCCGCCTCCAAGGGCTGCGCGGAAATCATCGCCCATTCCTATTTCCAGAGCTTCTTCGGTCAGGACGGCCCGGCCTGCGCCACCACCCGCGCGGGCAACGTCATCGGCGGCGGCGACTGGGCGCTCGACCGCATCGTGCCCGACTGCGCCCGCGCCTGGGCCGCCGGACAGCCCGTGCAAATCCGCAGCCCCTGGGCCACCCGCCCCTGGCAGCTCGTGCTCGAACCCCTCTCCGGCTATCTCTGGCTGGGCGCCCATCTGCTCGGTGCACGCCAAAGCCCCTTCACCGTGCGCGGCCAGGCCTACAACTTCGGCCCCGCCGCCGATGTCAACAATACCGTGGCCGAAGTGGCCGCCGCCCTCGCGACCCACTGGCCCGGCTTCGTCAGCGAATCCGACCCCAACGCCCAAGCAGGCGTCAAGGAATGCACCCTGCTCAAGCTCTGCTGCGACAAGGCCCTCGCCCACCTCGGCTGGAAGGCAACCCTCGATTTCGAGGAAACCATCCGCTTCACCGCCGAATGGTATCATCGCTTCTACCGCGGCCAGGGCGGCAAGCAGGAGGACGCCTCCCTGCTGGATTTCAGCCTCGGGCAGATCGCCGCCTACTGCAATGCCGCCGAACAGCGGCAACAACTCTGGGTCAAGTGAGGCCGGTCATGCGCTCGGTCATCACCCTCTCCACCTCCGCCCCTGCCGACGATACCCCGCGCGGTGTGGGCATCGACGGCTCGTGGCTCCTGCCCCTGCGCGTCATCCCCACCGAAGGCGGCCCCGTCCTGCACATGCTCAAGGCCGCCGCTCCCCTGCGGCCCGGCGTGCCCTGTCCCGCCGCTCCCGCCGGCGACGAACGCCTCCACCTCGGTGAAGTCTACTTCTCCGAAGTCCTGCCCGGTCACGTCAAGGGCTGGAAACGCCACAGCCGCCAGACCCAGCACTTTGCCGTGCCCTTCGGGCGCATGGCCCTTGTCCTCTATGACGATCGCCCCCACTCCCCCACCCGGGGCGTCCTCTGCCGCCTCGAGCTGGGGCGGCCCGATGCCTATGATCTCCTGCGCGTCCCGACCGGCGTCTGGTACGCCTTCGCCGCCGTGGGCAACAGTCCCGCCCTGCTCTGCAACGGCGCGGATATCCCCCACGATCCCGACGAAGGCGAAAAACTCCCGCTCGATAGTCCCCATATCCCGTACAGCTGGGATCGTTGATGGTTTTTCGTGGGGGGAAAGGCCCCTTTGTGAACAAAGGGGCCCTTCCCCCCACACCCCCCATCCCCCCAAAAA
>NHCFC04200__coassemble_914_pt1 | contig 17436 bp, 17 predicted proteins | sample NHCFC04200__metabat2_low_PE_055 | metagenome-assembled genome bin NHCFC04200
GAGCTTCCGCCCCTACGGGCGGCGATCTCCTCCGCGCCATGCCGCGCTTGCGCCTTCGAAGCTGGATGATGGGCATGGGCAGGCATGACGTGCGTTCGCAGGTGCAAGGGGGGGCGACCAATCCACTCTATTGATTCGCTTCCCGCCTGAAAGTCATACGGGATGACAGGCTTTGCTGCTGCCGTGCTGGACATTTTCTGTCCTCCGTCCCTGTCGCGCGCCTTCTGGCGTGTGCCATGCCGCCCGCTGCGGCAAGGGGTTCCTTTTCCCCTCACGCAAGCGACCGTTGCGGCGCTGCGCCATGGGGGGCAGGGCAATGTGGGCGAACGATGAGTGTTGCTATTTTTTTGCAAATCGTGCTACTAATGGCTTGCCTGAACCGCTCATTCCCGAAAGGTTCACACCACGATTGGCAAGGAGAAAATCGCATGTGGAAAATAGTTTGTCCGGCATTGGCGTTGCTTCTAGTTTTGACCGGTCAGGTCGAGGCGCATTTTGGCATGGTCATTCCCTCGTCTTCCACAGTGATGGAAAAAAAAGATGCAGGCCTGAAGCTCGAGGTTTCTTTTTCGCACCCCATGGAGATGGTGGGCATGGACATGCCATCGCCCAAGTCCTTGATGGTGACGGCAGAGGGGAAGCGCGAGGATCTGACGGCGCGGCTCAAGCCCGTCAAGATGATGGGCCGTCAGGGCTGGCAGGCAGAATATGTCGTCAAGCGGCCCGGGGTGTACCAGTTCAGCATGGAGCCGACGCCATACTTTGAGCCGGCGGAAGATTGCTTCATCATCCACTATACCAAGACGGTGGTGGCGGCCTTTGGCGCGGAAGAGGGCTGGGGCGAAGCTCTGGGGCTGAAGACGGAAATTGTGCCCTTGACGCGCCCCTTTGCCAACTATAGCGGCAACCTTTTTCAGGGCCGGGTGCTGCTGGACGGCAAGCCTGTCCCCGGAGCCGTGGTGGAAGTGGAATGCTACAATCGCGACGGCGGGCACAAGGCCCCCAATGCCTATTTTGTGACGCAGGTGGTCACGGCTGACGAAAACGGGATTTTTTCCTATGCCGTGCCGTGGGCGGGCTGGTGGGGCTTTGCCGCCCTGAACACGGCCAAGGAAAAGCTGGAGCATGAGGGCACGCCCAAGGATGTGGAGCTTGGTGCTGTAATCTGGGTGGAATTTACCGAACCTCTGGGCAAGTAACGAGACCATTTGCGAACAGGCAGCAGGGTTGCGCCCGCTGCCGGCGCGCATGGCGCGCCGCAATCATGGAAGCATTATGGGCGTGCGTCCGGTGTTGGCGGACACGGCTTCCGCCGCCCGGACAACGCTGAGGAGGATGCATGGGTACGCATTTCGGTTGGGGCAGAGGTGGGCTGACGCTGTGTCTGGCCTGTCTGCTTCTTCTGGGCGCCGCCGGTTCCGCACTGGCGCACCGGGTCAATATTTTTGCCTGGCTGGAAGGGGAGAGCGTTCGTGGGGAATGTACCTTCCACCGTGGCGCTCCCGTGCGAAACGGCACGTACAGGGTTTTTGATCAGGAGACCGGCAGGGAGCTGCTGCGGGGACAGACGGACGACGAGGGCCGGTTTGCCTTTACGGTGCCTGCCGCGCTGCGGCAGGAGCACGGGCTGCGCATCCGTATTCAGGCCGGGGATGGTCATCAAAATGAATGGGTCATAGAGGCCGCTGAATTTCCCTCGCAGCTGACGGCGGAAAAGGAATCCGCCCGCTTGGCCGCGCCAGCGCCGGACAAGGAGGCAGCCGCGACGGCGGAGCAAGGCGCGGGCAGCGTCCCCCCTCCAACCTCAACGGCCTCTGCGGCGGATGTGAGCAAAGCGGACAGCCTGAGCCGGGAAGATGTCGAAGACATCGTCAATACCGCATTGGAACGCCACTTGGCCCCCCTGCGCCGCAGCCTTGCCGCCGCCAGCGAGGCAGGCCCCAGTCTGCAAGACATTGTGGGCGGCCTGGGCTGGATCATGGGACTGGCAGGCATCGCCCTGTGCGTTTTCCGGCGTCGCCCCTGAGATCCGTCGTTCGTTGTTGAGATCGCGACCGCGTCTGCAGGCATGATCTTGCGCGGCTATGAGCATCAGGGTTGCGACCGGCGAGGCAGCCGGGCAGCGCAGCCGTCGCCGAGCCTCACCCGGTGGAACCCCGAACGAAAAAAGGACTTGCGGCATTGGCCGCAAGTCCTTGTGTTCTCTGGAGCTGGCGAAGGGACTTGAACCCGCAACCTGCTGATTACAAATCAGCTGCTCTACCAATTGAGCTACACCAGCACGGCAAGGAATCTAGCCCGACATGTCGCAAAAATCAAGGGCCGTTCAGGGCGGTTATTTTTCCAGCCAGAGGCCGAGGCGGCGTTCCAGCTCGTCCGCTGCGAGGCGAGGGGCGGCGTAAAAGCCCGCTTCCTCCCGCTGGCGGGCTGCTTCGGCCAAAATGATGGCCGAGGCCACGGAGACGTTGAAGCTCTGGATCATGCCGTACATGGGGATGTACAGCTGACCGTCGGCGGCCTGCACGAGTTCCTCGTTGACGCCGCTGTGCTCGTTGCCCATGATCACGGCCGTGGGGCGTGTGAAGTCCCATTGGCGCAGCGGGCGCGCCTCGGCGGTAAAGGTGGTGGCCAGCACCTGCATGCCCTGTGCGCGCAGGGCGGCAAACAGTTCCGCGCGATCCCGGTGCCGCACGCTTTCCACCCATTTGCGGGCCGAGGCCGAGGTTTTGCGGCCCAGAACGGGAAAGGGCGTATCCGTGTAATACAGGTGCACCTTGTCCACGCCAAAGGCGTCGCAGGAGCGGTAAATGGCCGAGACGTTGTGCGGATCGTGGATATTGGCCAGCACAAGCGTCAGATCGGGCTGACGGTGGGCCAGCACCTCCTGCAGGCGCGCCTTGCGCCGGGGAGTGGCTTCCTTGCTCATGATTCCTCCGTAAGCGGACGCCTGGCCGGGGCAAAAGATATGCCGGCACCCGCCGGAAGGGCAGGGCGGCGTGGCGCATGGCATCCGGATGCGCGCGTACGTTCGCGTGTTGTCCTTGTGGCAGAAAAGGGGCGGTCAGGCAAGATTGCCTGCGCGGCGGGGGAAGCATACCATGAATGACACCATAGCAGAAGGAGAAGAGCATGGACGCAAACGATACCGTCACCATTCGGCCGCTGGAGCGCGAGGATCTGAAGTTTGTCCACGGTCTGGACAATAACGCCACCATCATGCGCTACTGGTTTGAGGAGCCGTATGAAGCCTTTGTGGAATTGCAGGATCTCTACAACAAGCACATTCATGACCAGAGCGAGCGGCGTTTTATTGTGGATCGCGCTGGGGAAAGCATTGGCCTTGTGGAGCTGGTGGAGATCGATCACATCCATCGGCGGGCGGAATTTCAGATCATCATTGCGCCGGAATGGCAGAATCGCGGTTATGCCCGCCTGGCGGCGCAACTGGTCATGGCCTATGCCTTTGATGTGCTCAATTTGTACAAGCTGTATCTGGTGGTGGACATGGAAAATACCCATGCCCGCCATCTGTATGCCCGACTGGGCTTCACGGAGGAGGGCGTGCTGCGGCGGGAGTTTTTCGTCAACGGCAGCTATCACGACGTGACCCGCATGTGCATCTTTCAGGATGACTACTGGCAACGACGTGATGCGGAAGCCGCTGCGGCAGGGCAGACGGACGCCGCTTGTGAACATGGGCGCAATTGATTGTCCGAACAGGCCTTTTTTCGCCGAAATCGTTGCCAAACGGGCCTTATTGGGGTATGCACAAAAGAAATGGCAAGGTCTGCCCCGTTACGGGGCCAACGAAACCGGCATCATCTTGTCGATGCCGCACGCGTGTTATGAGGAGATTCACATGGCAAAACTCCGGCCCTTGATGCTGTCCCTGCTCGTCACCCTGCTGGCCCCGACGCTCGCGCTGGCCGCCGGTGGTCACCACCCCACAATCCCGGGGCCGGAGCTGTCGGCCGTGTGGGTCATTCCCTTTGCCTGCATGCTGCTGTCCATCGCCATCATGCCGCTGGCCATTCCGCATATCTGGCATCATCATTTCGGCAAAATTGCCGTATTCTGGGGGCTGGCCTTCCTGGTGCCCTGTTTCATCGTCTACGGGGCGCAGGTGGCCATCTATGAGCTGCTGCACGCCCTTCTGCTGGAATACGTTCCCTTCATCGTCCTGCTCTTTGCCCTGTTCACCGTGGCGGGCGGCGTGCGCCTGAAAGGCTCGCTCGTGGGCACGCCGGTCGTGAATACCGGCATTCTGGCCGTGGGCACCGTGCTCGCCAGCTGGATGGGAACCACCGGCGCGGCCATGCTGCTCATCCGGCCCCTGCTGCGCGCCAATGCCCATCGCCGCTATCGCGTGCATTCCGTGGTGTTCTTCATCTTCCTCGTGGCCAACATCGGCGGCTCCCTCACCCCGCTGGGCGACCCGCCGCTCTTCCTCGGCTTCCTCAAGGGCGTGAGCTTCTTCTGGACGACCACCCACCTGTTCCTGAAGACCCTGCTCATGGTCGTCGCCCTGCTGGCCATCTTCTTTGTGCTGGATAATGTCCTCTACAAGAAGGAAGGCTCGCCCGTGCCCGCCGTGGATCCCGATGCGCCGAAGGAAAAGCTCGGTCTTGACGGCAGCATCAACCTCTTCTTCCTCCTGCTCATCGTGGGCGCGGTGCTGGTGTCCGGCCTGCTGCAGCTTGGCCCGGCCATCACCATCTACGGCGTCACCATGGAAGGCCAGAACCTGCTGCAGGTCATCTCGCTGCTGGCCATCGCCGGTCTGTCCTGGGCCTTCACGAGCAAGCAGTGCCGCGAACTCAACGAATTCTCCTGGGCACCCATCGAAGAAGTGGCCAAGCTCTTCCTCGGCATCTTCATCAGCATGATTCCGGCCATCGCCATCCTGCGTGCCGGGACGGACGGGGCGCTGTCCGGCGTCATCAACATGGTCTTCCATGACGGCCAGCCGGTGAACGCCATGTTCTTCTGGCTGACCGGCATGCTCTCCAGCTTCCTGGACAATGCGCCCACCTATCTCGTGTTCTTCAATACCGCCGGCGGCGACGCCGCCCGCCTCATGACCGACATGGCCACCACCCTGGCCGCTATTTCGGCCGGTGCGGTGTTCATGGGCGCCAATACCTACATCGGCAATGCGCCCAACTTCATGGTGCGCTCCATTGCCGAAGAACGCGGCGTGGCCATGCCCAGCTTCTTCGGCTACATGATGTGGTCCGTGGGCATTCTGGTGCCGCTCTTCATCATCCTGACCTTCATCTTCTTCATCTAGCTGAAGGCCGGACAGGACAGGACCGGGGCGCGACCGCAGGGTCGCGCCCCTTTTCGTTGCCGCAGGCATCGGTCGTCACGGCGCGAGTCCACTTTTCCGCAAAAAGCATGTGTTAGGGGAATTCATGCGGAAAACGTGTGGCGCTTCAGGGGGATTCTATTCTATAGTGCCGCCATGAAGGAACGCCACCTGCCCATAGCATCCGGCCTGCGGCTGGAAGTGCTGGCCTCCGCCGCCCCCCTGTCGGGGCGCGAGGGGCAGCCTCTCTACCTTGCGCCCGTGGAAGCGGGCTTTCCGTCGCCTGCCGACGACTATCAGGATCGCAAGCTGGATCTGCATGAATACTGCGTGCGCAACGAGGCCGCCACCTTCTTTGTGCGCGCGCACGGCGAATCCATGATCAATGCGGGCATTCACGACGGCGACCTGCTGGTGGTGGATCGTTCCCTGCAGGCCGGGCACAATCGTGTGGTCATTGCGGCGCTGGACGGCGAACTGACGGTCAAGCGCCTTGTCCGGCGGCAGGGCAGGGTCTGGCTCATGCCGGAAAATCCCGAGTATCCCCCGATTGACATTACGGAACGGGAACATGTGCATATCTGGGGCGTGGTCAGCCATGTCATCCACAAGCTGTAAGGCCGGTGCGGCCTGCCGCCCCCGTCGTCCGCGTTCCCTCTGGGCGCTGGTGGACTGCAACAATTTCTATGCGTCGTGCGAGCGCCTTTTCCGGCCCGATCTGGCGTCACGGCCCGTGGTGGTGCTGTCCAACAATGACGGCTGCATTGTGGCCCGCTCGCCGGAGGCGCGTGCCCTGGGCATACCGATGGGCGCACCGGCCTTCACATGGCGCGCCTTCCTGCAGCAGCACGGCGTGGCCGTCTTTTCCTCCAACTATGCGCTCTACGGCGATATTTCCGCCCGCATCATGCGCATTCTGGAGCAGCATTGCCCGCAGGTGGAACCGTATTCCATTGATGAGGCCTTTGTGCGGCTGGATGGCGCGCAGGCTCTGCAGGCGCTGGAGGTTGCCCGACACCTTCGGGAAACCATTGTCCGCTGGACGGGCATCAGCGTTTCCATCGGCGTGGCCCCAACGCGGACTCTGGCAAAGATTGCCAATCATATCGGGAAAAAACGCGCGGATGGGCTGGCTTTTCTTGCGAATGACGCGCATCTGCCCGGACAGGATGCGGCACAGGCCACCCTCTGCTTCGGGACGGACGACGTGCTTGCCCGCCTGCCCGTGACCGAGGTCTGGGGCATAGGCCGCCGACAGGCCCGGACGCTCTGGGCCGCAGGCATCACCACGGCTGCCGCCCTGCGGGATGCCGACGATCAATGGCTGCGCCGCACGTTGACCGTCACCGGCTGGCGCACGGCGCTGGAGTTGCGCGGCCTGCCCTGCCTTGCCGTGGACAATGCCCCGACGCCGCGCCACAGCCTTGTTTCCTCGCGCTCCTTTGCCCGTCCGGTCACGCGGGCCGAGGCCCTGCGCGAGGCAGTGGCCTGCTTCACGGCGCGGGCTGCAGAGCGGCTGCGCCGGGCCGGGCTGGTGGCCGGGGGCATTGCCGTTCACATTCGCACCTCGCGTCATGCCGGGCCGGGCAATTTTTACGGGCCGACCGCCCAGATGTCCCTGCCGGAAGCCACCTCGGACACCCTGGCCTTGCAGCGGGCCGCGCAGGCCGGACTGGAGCGCCTGTTCCGTCCCGGCCACGCCTATGCCAAGGCGGGCGTCATGCTCTATGCGCTGGAGGCGGCTGCCGGGCGGCAGGCCAGTCTGTTGCGCGCCCTGCCCCCGCAGGAGGAGGCGCGCCGGGCCGCGCTCATGCGTACGCTGGACGCCGTCAACAAGAAGTTTGGCCGGGATTGCCTGATCTTCGGCGCGCAGGGGCTGGGCGAGGCGGATTGGCACATGCGGCAGGAGCACCGCTCGCCGCGCATGACGACGCGCTGGGACGAACTGCCGCTGGTACGCTGCTGAGACGGGTTTTTCCGCAACGGGGAGGTGTGCATATGGCCGTGGGCTGGGCCGGCGACAATGCCGTGCAGGATCAGATTCAGGATTCGATCAATGACGAGGTCGCGCGGGCACGGGCGGCCATTCCGCGCGGGGAGAGCGCGCTGTTTTGCGAGGCCTGCGGCGAGGCCATCCCGCAGGCCCGGCGCGAGGCCCTGCCCGGCGTGCGCCTGTGCCGCGACTGCCAGGAAGAGGCCGACAGCGAGCGGCAGGTGGTGCAGCTCTACAATCGCAAGGGCAGCAAGGACAGTCAGCTGCGCTGACAACCAAGCGTCGGGCCATGCCCGCCGCCGATCATGCACGGCCAGAAGGAGCAAACAGGGTGAACATCGGCATCTGGGTGGACTGGATATGCATCGGAGCCTTTGCCATGAGCGGCGTCTTTGCCGCCCGTGACCGCAAGGCCGAGCTGGATCTTTTCGGCGTGGTCGTGGTGGCTGTGCTTACGGCCATCGGCGGCGGCACCCTGCGGGACATTATTCTGCAAACGCCCGTGTTCTGGCTGACGGCGCGCGATCAGATCTATTGTCCCATTCTCGTGGGCGTGCTGGGCTTTTTCCTGACCCGGAGCCGGCGTCATCATCGTCTGGATCGGCCCGTGGCCATGCTGGACGCCGTGGGGCTGGCCTACTTTACCGTGATGGGCACGCAAAAGGCCCTGCTGCTGGGCGCGGCTCCCTTCATTGCCGTGCTCATGGGACTCATGACCGGCGTCAGCGGCGGCATGATGCGCGACGCCTATACCGGACAAGTCCCCTATGTCATGCGCCGCAATACGGATATTTACGCCACCACCTCCCTGCTGGGCGGCGTCGTGGTCGTTCTCCTGCCCGGCAGTCTCGGCCTCTGGCTGGGCGGCCTTGTCTGTTTCGGCCTGCGCATGGCCGCCATCCGCTGGAAGGTCTGCCTGCCCAGCGCCCGTTGGTAAGCGCGCGAGCTGTCCCCCCGCAGGCCGACGCCCGACTCCTGCCCAGCCAAAGGCTGAACAACAAGGCAGGTCGTACAGCATGCACTGTCCGATCTGCCTTTTCGTCATGCCGCCGGGGGACGGAACAGGCGCGCGACGCCTTGCCGGGCCATGTCGCTGTGGCAGCGACCCAAGCAAACGTTTTGGGAAGAGAGTGGGGGAGCGCGAGGGAGCGAGGGAGAACCGTTTTTCAAAACGGTTTCCCTCGCTCCCTCGCAAAAAAAGAAAACTCAGCGTTTTTGCTGCAGGCGGTCGCGCAGGATGATGGCGGCGAGGTTCATGCCGAGCACCAGCAGGATGAGGACAAGGCCGGTGCCGTACTGAAGGGGTCGGGTTTTTTCGATGTCCGTGCCTGCGGTGGCCAGCACATACATGTGATAGGGCAGGGCCATGACGGCGCTGAAGAGGGAGTCCGGGGCCTTGGGCGTGGAAAAGACGGCGGCGGTGAACATGATGGCTGCGGTTTCCCCGGCGGCACGGGCCACGCCGAGGATGGCGCCGGTGAGCATGCCGGGCAGGGCGCAGGGCAGGACGACGCGCAGAATGGTCTGGTAGCGGGCCGCGCCCAAGGCGAGCGAGGCTTCGCGGTAGGTGGCGGGCACGGCGCGCAGGGCTTCCTCGGCGGTATTGATGATGACCGGCAGGGTCAGGACGGCCAGGGTGAGGACGCCGGAAAGGATGCTTACCCCGAAGCCGCAGAAGGTCACGAAGAAGGAAAGGCCGAACAGGCCGAAAACCACGGAGGGCACGCCGGCCAGATTGTTGACGCCCAGACGGACGGCGGCGGCCAGACGGGATTTGCCAGCATATTCATGCAGGTAGACGGCGCTGAACACGCCCAGGGGAAAGGCCAGCAGCAGGGCGCCCAGCGAGAGAATGGCCGTGCCGATGATGCAGGGCAGGATGCCGCCCTCGGTCATCATCTTGCGGGGCGGTTCGCTGAGAAATTCCCAGGACAGGGCAGGCAGGCCCTGTGCCAGCAGAAAGATGCAGATGCCCAGCAGGATCAGCACATTGGCGGCGGCAATAAGGCGCAGCAGGCCGAACATGGCCGCTTCGGTCAGGCGACGGCGTGCGGGGGCGCTCTGCGGGGCGGCGGGAGATGCGGGCGTGGGAAATGTCATGGCGGCTCCTGTGGTGCGGGTTGGGACAAGGGCTACAGGCTGGAGCTTCCCGCCTGCCGGTGTTTTTCGGCAATGCGCGAGGCAATGAGGTTGAAGGCCAGGGTCAGGAAAAAGAGGACGATGCCGATGGCGAACAGGGCGTGATAATGATCGCTGCGGAAGGGGGCTTCGGCCATTTCTGCCGCGATGGATGCGGGCATGGGGCGCACCGGGTCAAGCAGCGAGGTGGGGACGATGCCCGCGCCCCCGGCGGCCATGAGCACGACCATGGTTTCGCCGATGGCCCGCGACATGCCCAGCATGACCGCCGTGCCGATGCCCGAGAGAGCTGCCGGCACGGTGACGCGGCAGATGGTCTGCCAGCGGGTGGCGCCGAGGGCGAGCGAGGCTTCGCGCAGGGTGCGCGGCACGGCGTGCAGGGCGTCCTCGGAGACCGAGCAGATGGTGGGCACGCTCATGACGGCCAGCACCAGCGAGGCATTGAGCAGATTGAGGCCCGTGGCCGCGCCCAGAACATCTTGAAGGAAGGGGGCCAGCACCACCATGCCCAGAAAGCCCAGCACCACCGACGGCAGGGCGGCCAGCAGCTCCACAAAGGGCTTGATGACCCGGCGCACGGCGGCTGGGGCCACCTCGTTGAGATAAATGGCGGTCAGCACGCCGAGCGGCACAGCCAGCAGCGAGGAAAGGACGGTCACGGCCAGCGAGGCGGCAATGAGCGGCAGAATGCCGAACAGGCCGGGATCTTCCGTGGGATACCAGAGGGAACCGAACAGAAAATCCGCAGGCGAATAGTGGGCAAAGAGCGGCAGGCCTTCCATGAAGAGAAAGAGCACGATGCCCGCGAGGGCCAGCAGGGATGTGCCGGCCACGGCGGCGAGCATGCCGCGAAACGCGCGTTCCTTGGTGGCAATCAGCATAGCGACTCCGGGAATCCGTCGAAAAAAGGGGCAAGGGGCGAAGGCGCATCCTCGTCCTTCGCCCCTGTTGGGGGGAAATGCTAGCGGCTCAGGGGCACATAGCCCACGGCCAGCACGTCCTTCTGTCCCTTGTCGGCGGCCAGCAGATAGTCCACAAGCTGCTTCACGCCGCCGGCGGGCGCGCCGTTGGTGACGATATAGAGTTCGCGCGCAATGGGCCATTGCTTGCCGAGCGCGCTTTCGGGCGTGGCCCGCACCCCGTTGACCGTGAGGCCCTTGACCGACTTGTCCAGATAGCCAAGGCCGATATAGGCGATGGCCCGGGGATTCTTGGACACGGCCTGCACCACGGCGCCGTTGGAGGCCTGCATGAGTGCGGACGGGGCAACGCGGGTCTTGCCCATGACCAGTTCCTGCCAGCATTCAAAGGTGCCGGAGGAGGTATCGCGGCTGATGACCACAATCTTGCCGTCCTCGCCGCCGACTTCCTTCCAGTTGCTGATTTTGCCCGCGTAGATGTCGGCAAGCTGGGCCATGCTCAGGTTGCTGACCGGATTCTGCGGATGGACGACCGGCACGATGGCGTCCACGGCAATGGCGGTGGTCACAGGCTCGACGCCATTTTTCCTGGCGGCGGCCATTTCCTTGTCCTTCACATGGCGGGAACTCATGGCCACGTCGCATTGCTTTTCCAGCAGGGCCTTGATGCCGTTGCCGGAACCGCCGCCGGAGATGGTCAGATGCATGTCCGGGTGGGCCGCCATGAAGGATTCGCCTGCCTTCTGCATGACGGGCAGGACGGTGGTGGATCCGTTGATGGTAATGTCCTGCGCCCGGGCGGGAACGGTGAGGCAGCACACGGCGGCCACAGCGGCCAGAATCTTGCCGAATGACATGGTATACTCCTTTGAATGCTGTTTGTTCGCGCAGGGAGTTTTCCGTTGCGCAAGGTTTTTTTCTGCTGTTCGTGTTACAGGATGACGACAGGGGGACGACGCTTGGGCGACAAGCGCGGCGTCCGGCGATGAAAAACATGGCGGCCTGCGCTTGTCACGGAATTGTCACCGTGCCATCACATGTCTGGCGCAAGCCGCGCCCAATGTTCGTTTGCAAGGAGGCTGACTGTGGCAACCATTCTTGTTGTGGAAGACGAGGCTGATATTCGTGAGCTTGTCCGTTTCCATCTGGAACGCGAGGGCCATGCCGTGCTGGAGGCCGCCGACGGCCCGGAAGGACTGGAAAAGGCGCAGAGCCAGCTGCCGCAATGCGTCATTCTGGATGTCATGTTGCCGGGCATGGACGGTTTTGAGGTCTGCCGCCGTCTGGCGACCGGGGAAAATACGGCGCGGATTCCGGTATTGCTGCTGACCGCGCGCGGGGAAGAGGTGGATCGGGTGGTGGGCTTAAGCCTCGGCGCGGATGATTATGTGGTAAAGCCCTTCAGCGTGCGCGAGCTGATGCTGCGGGTCAAGGCCATTTTGCGCCGCACGGAGCAGGGGGGACGCGCGCCCTCCCTCAGCCGCAACGGCATTGTGCTGGACGGTGTGGCGCACTGCGTCAGCGTGGACGGGACGGCCGTCAATCTCACCGCCACGGAATTCCGTCTGCTGGAGGATCTCATGCGGCATCCCGGGGCGGTACGTACGCGCGAGCAGCTGCTCAATACCGTCTGGGGCTACAGTTTTGAAGGATATGCCCGAACGGTGGATACCCATGTGCGCCGTCTGCGCCAGAAGCTGGGCGACAAGGCGGACATGGTGGAGACCGTGCGCGGCGTGGGCTATCGCCTGCATGCCTGATGCGGGCGGCGGCAAATCGGCAAGAAGGACGGAGTCATGAAAGCCCTCTGGTCATCCTTTCGTTTCCGGATTTTCTGCGCGGTGCTGGTGGCGGCGCTGGCTTCGGGCGTCATCGGCCTGTTTTCCGTGCGGGTTTTCATTCAGGACAGGCAGTTGGACGATTTCCGGGAAATGCTGTTGCGGCATACCCGGCTGGCCGCCGGGCTGGTGCAGGAAGCGCCGGATCTGGCGCAGGGCATGCGGCTTGTGGAGCGAAGTTTTGACGGTTGGCCGGTGCGTTGCTCGGTGGCGGACGCCCAAGGGCGGGTTCTGCTGGAAAGCGCCGGCGGCGTGGCTCCCGAAAGCATGGACAATCACAGCGATCGCCCGGAAATGCGGGAAGCGGCGGCTTCCGGCGTGGGTTTTGCCATCCGGCACAGCGCTACCCTGGGGCAGGATTTTGCCTATGCGGCTAGCGCCCTGAGCGACGGCCGCATCCTGCGGCTGGCCCTGCCGCTGCCGGTGCTGGAAGATGCCATCGCCGGGCGCATGGCCGTGCTCTCGCAGGTGGCGCTGGTGGCGGCGGTGGTGGCCATTGGGCTGGCCGTGCTGCTTTCCGGCGCACTGCGGGCCTCGCTGCGCTCCATGATCGACATGGTGGAGGATCTTTCCCGGGGTCATTTCCGGCGACGCCTCTGCCGCCTGCCGGGCCACGAATTCGCACCGCTGGTGGAGGCCGTCAACCGCATGGCCGCCAATATCGAACGGGAGGTGCGCCATTCCGCGGATCAGGCGGCCCAGCTGGAAGCCGTGCTCGACACCATGAGCGACGGGGTGCTGGTGCTGGGGCCGCAGGGGCAAATCCGGCGGTGCAATGCGGCCCTGGTGCGGCTCTTTCCTCTGGCGGGCCGGCAGCCCGGTGCGCAGGTCATCGAGGCCATTCCCCATCCGGCCCTGCAGGAGGCCGTGGACAGCCTGCTGGCCGAAAAGATGGATGCGGCGGGCGGATCGGCTCAGCGCCAGCTCACTCTGGAGCTGCCCACGGACATCAGTCTGGCGGTGGTGCTGTCCCGCTCGGGGCTGGCCGCGGACAGGCTCGGTCTGGTGGCGGTATTCCGCGATGTCAGCGCCTTTGTGCGGCTGGAGCGGGTGCGGCGGGATTTTGTGGCCAATGTCTCCCATGAGTTGCGCACGCCCCTGACGGCCATTCAAGGCTCGGCGGAAACCCTGCTGGAGCTGGACGGCGAGCCGCAGGAGCGCCGCTTTGCCGAAATCATTTACAAGCATGCCTGCGCCCTGTCGCGCATGGTGGATGATTTGCTGCAACTGGCCCGGCTGGATGCCCAGCCTGTGGGGGCGCTTGAGGATGTGGCCGCCGGCCCGGTGCTGGAACAGGTACAGGCCCTCTGCCGCGGCCCGCTGGAGGCGCGGCGTCTGGAGCTGCTTGCCCATGTGCCTGCCGATTGCGTGGTGCGCGGCCATGCCCGCCTGCTCATGCAGGTGTTCCGCAATCTGGTGGAAAATGCCTGCCGCTATGCCCCTGAGGGCAGCGCGGTGCGCGTCTTTGCCCTGCCGGAAGATCAGTGGTGGCGCTTCCGGGTGGTGGATGACGGCCCCGGCATCCCGGAGGCCGAACAGAGCCGCATCTTTGAACGCTTCTATCAGGTGGAGCGCCACCGCAGCCAGGGCGGCACCGGTCTCGGTCTGGCCATTTGCAAGCATGCCGTGGAGCAGTGCGGCGGGCAGATCCTTGTGCGCAGCCCCGCTCCGGACGGCAGCACCTCCTTTGAATTCACGCTTGCCCGCTGCGGCGAGCATTCCCCCGCCAAGGAAGAAAACGCATGAATCCCCGTCTTTCCGCCCGTCATGTCAATGTGTTTTACGGCAAGCACCATGCCCTGCACGATGTGAGCCTTGATTTTTTCAGCGGCAGGGTCACGGCGCTCATCGGGCCGTCGGGCTGCGGCAAATCCACCTTTTTGCGCTGCCTCAACCGCATGAACGATCTTGTGCCCGCAGCCCGCGTGGAAGGCGAAATCCTGCTGGATACGCAGGATGTGAACACGCCCGCCACCGACGTGGTGGCCCTGCGCCGCAAGGTGGGCATGGTGTTCCAGAAGCCCAACCCCTTTCCCAAGAGCATTTTTGAAAACGTGGCCTACGGCCTGCGGGTCAACGGCCTGACCGACCGGCGGCTCATCGAGGAAAAGGTGGAAACCTCCCTGAGGCGTGCGGCCCTCTTCGACGAGGTGAAGGATCGACTGGACGATTCGGCCCTCGGCCTGTCGGGAGGGCAGCAGCAGCGGCTGTGCATTGCCCGCGCCCTGGCCGTGGAACCGGAAGTGCTGCTCATGGACGAACCGGCCAGCGCGCTGGATCCCATTGCCACCCGCAAGCTGGAAGACAGCGTGCGCGAACTCGCGGACGGCCTGACCATCATCATCGTCACCCACAGCATGCAGCAGGCCGCGCGCATCTCCGATGAGACGGCCTTTTTCTACATGGGGCGGCTTGTCGAACACGGCACGACGGACAGCATCTTTACCCGGCCCACCCAGAAGCAGACCGAAGACTACATTACCGGGCGCTTCGGTTAGCCGCAGCGCAACAGCGGCCGTAAGCGTCCCCTTTTTCCCGGTCATCACTGAAGCGTGGCGTCCGCATGGCGATGTCACGGCATGGAGAGGAAAGACCCATGAAGCATCAGGAACAGTTCCCCGGACAGGCCATTGCCGGTCTGCGCACCCGCCTGCTGGTCATGTGCGCTGCGGTGGGCATTGCCCTTGACGAAAGTTTTCGCGCGCTGGACGAAACAAGCCCCGCCCGGGCGGCCGCCGTCATTGACGGGGATACGGTCATCGACGATCTGGAGGACGAAATCGACGAGCAGGCCCTCTGCCTGCTGGCCCGCAGTCAGCCCGTGGCCTGCGATCTCCGCTTTGTGGTGGGCGCGCTGCGCATGGTCTCCGATCTGGAACGCATGGGGGATGAGGCCGTCAGCATTGCCGAGCAGGCCATCCTGCTGCAGGATCTGGAACACGGCCCGTCCATGCCGGATGAAATGCGCCAGATGCTGTCCCGCGTGCGTGCGGCCTTTGCCCGGGCCGAGGAGGCCTTTCGCAGCCATGACGGGGATGTGGCCCTGCGCATGAGCGATGAGGACGATGAGGCCGTGCAAAGCGAGGTGCTTGTCATCCAGCGCCTCATGGAGCGCCTCACCGCCAGGCCCGGCTGCGATCCGCGCTGGGTCATGCATTACATCCTCGTGGCGCACAGTCTTTCCCGCATCTGGCGGCGAGCGGTCAATGTGGCCGAACATGTGCATTTCATTACCCGGGGGCAAAGCCTCAAGCACGGCGCGGATGCCTGCCGTGAGGCCTGATGGCGGGCCATTTGCCTTTCTCCCGTACTGCTGGGGCGGCATGGTGCCGCCCTTTTTTTGATCCGTACCCGACCGCTGCCGCCTCCTTTCGGGGTGGCCGGCCCGTCCGTCCCGGGGTTGGAGGGCGGCAAAACCGGCAGACAGGAGGGGGCGGACGGACATAAAAAAAATACGAAAAAATTTTTGCGCCTCTTGACAGGCGCAGAGGCAAGGCTGCTCTATCTTGGCAGACATGGAAAGAAAAATGGAGAAAAATTGAGTAAAAAAGAGAAAAATAAAATGATGATTGTTGAAAAAGTTATGCACCATTTTGTTGAAAAATCTGCCGGCCTGCTTGCCAGCGTTGGTTTTTCAGGCTTTTCCTGACCGGCTTCACCAAACAGAAAAATAAAAATCACATTGAAAAACAATATGATATGTATATCCCGCTTGGGGAAGGCAAAAAAAGGATTTGGGCATATCTGCGCATTTTCCTCTCGTTGCCCCGGTTTTACGGCTTCGGGTATAGATGCCCCATGCAGGAACAATGGCGGAAGATAAGAGAAATTCTAGAAAATCTTGTGGAGGCCGGGCCGTTCAAGGTCTGGATCGCTCCCGTGCAGGCTGTGGTGGAAGGTACGACCGTGCGCCTTGCCACGGTGTCGGCCTTTGCCGCCCGCCGGCTGCGCGAGCAGTTCGAGTCCGTGATCCGCGAGGCCGCTGCCATTGTCCTGGAATGCGCCCCTGAAGCCCTGCATCTCGAGTTCGTGACCGCCGCCCCCCAGCCCGTCGCGCCCGTCGCCGCCGCTGACAGTCATGGCGCGCCGTCCGCTGTCCCCGCGCCTGCCGTGCCGTCCGCGCCCGAGCAGGGACTGTTGCCGCTCGCGCTGGCCCCCCTGCCCAAGGCCCGGCCGCGCTTCCGCTTCAGCTTCGACGACTTCGTGGTCGGCAGCAGCAACGAAATGGCCGTGGCCGCCGCCCGCGACGTCTGCAAATCCGACGGCTTTGTGGAAACGCTTTTCGTCAGTTCCGCGCCCGGTCTCGGCAAAACCCATCTGGCACAGGCCGTGGGCCTTGCCCTGCAGCAGGAGGGCGACGGCGCGCGCGTGGGCTACCTCACCGCCGAAGAGCTGACCTCCCGCTTCGTGCAGGCCGTGCGCCAGCGTGACGTGGAGAGTTTTCGCGATCAAATGCGCCACTGGGATGTGCTCCTGCTTGAAGATGTCCACTTCCTGCAGGGCAAGGATAAAATTCAGGAAATGGTGCTCAATCTGGTCAAAAGCCTGCAAGGTCGCGGCGGCAGGGCCATCTTCACCAGCACCTTTACCCCCCGCGAACTGTCCGGACTGGATAGCCAGCTCGTCTCCCGCCTCTCGGCCGGCATCCTCGCCCCCATGGATCGTCCCACGCTGGACATGCGCCGCGAAATCCTCCAGCGCAAGGCCCGCAGCTTTCAGGTCATGCTCCCCGACGAGGTCAGCGAACTGCTGGCCGGACGCCTCAGCGACGATGTCCGCCAGCTCGAAGCCTGCCTCAACAACCTCGCTTTCAAGGCCCGCCTGCTGCACAAGCGCATCAGCCCCGAAATGGCCCTCGAGGTTCTGCAGCAGTTCGCCGGCGCGGACGCCGTGCCCGACTGGGAAAGCATCGTCGCCCTGGTCTGCAAAATTTACGGCCTGAGCCTGCGGCAGCTCGAATCCCGCTCCCGGCGGCAGGAATGCGTCATGGGACGCAATACCGTCTTCTACCTCGCGCGCAAACACACCGACCTCTCACTGGCCGAAATCGGCGACCGCCTCAATCGCACCCATTCCTCAGTCATCAAGGGCATCACCAGCCTCGAGCGCGAACTCGCCCGCGAAAGCGCCAAAGGCCGCCAGATCGCCCGCGCCCTCGACCTCATCGAACGCAACGCCGGCCTGACCGCCGCTCCCCGCGTTGCCGCGTCGTTGTAAGCCGTTTTTTTCTGCGGGGGG
>NHCFC04200__coassemble_966_pt1 | contig 16577 bp, 15 predicted proteins | sample NHCFC04200__metabat2_low_PE_055 | metagenome-assembled genome bin NHCFC04200
TGTGCAGAGTTTGGCTGCGGTGCGGTCGGGGGACGGCTTGGGGGGGCGCGGCGTTCGGCATGGAGGCAGTAAAGTTTTTGGGGGGATGGGGGGTGTGGGGGGAAGGGCCCCTTTGTTCACAAAGGGGGCCTTCCCCCCACGAAAGCCAAAAACAGCCACTCTTTGTAACAAAAAGAAATATTTGTTCTGTTGAAATTCAAATTTGAATTAGATATGTTGAAAAGCGTTGCCGCACGGCGGCGAAAAATTTTTTGATCCCGGGAGCGTGGAGAGGATGTCCAGCAAGCAGACGGTTTCCCCGGCGGCAGAAGCGGGCGCGGCATCGCGCGGCGCGCGGATGGACGGCGAGCAGACGCGGGCGCGCATCATCGAGACGGCGGGGCGGCTCATGGCCGAGAACGGCTTTGCGCAGACCACGTCCAAGCGGATATGCGAGACGGCCAACATCAACATGGCGGCCATCAACTATCATTTCGGCAGCCGCGAGGGCTTGTATCTGGCGGTGCTGGAGGACATGCACAACCGCATCATCGACCGGGAATTTCTGGACAATCTGGCCGGGGAGGCCATTCCGGCGCGGGAAAAGATGGAGCGCATCGTGGCGGCGCTCACGGCGGGGCTGGCCGCGCCGCAGCAGTGGCACATGCGGGCCTGGGCGCGGGAAATCGTGGCGCCGTCGGCCTATCTGCAGGATGTGATGCGGCGGGTGGTGGCGGCCAAGTTTCAGATCATCAAGGGCATCATCAGCGACATGACGGGCATCCCGCAGGATGCGCCGGAGCTGGAATGCTGTCTGGTCAGCGCCTTGGGGCCGTTCATCCTGCTGCTGGTGGCGGACAGGCGTTTTTCCTCGTCCCTTGTGCCCTTGTTGTGCCATGCGCCGCGCGTGCAGACGCACATGGGCGAAATGGCCATGACCGTGCTGGATGCGGCGGCCCGCAGCTGGCGGCAGCGACGGGAAGGGGCCTGCTGAGCGCGGGTGCGGAAGATTTTTTGATTGTGAACGGTAGCCCGTTGCGGGCACAAAGGCCGCTTCGGCGGCAAGGATAGACGGATATGGACGATTCCGCGCTTTTTCTGGGACTGGATGCCGGTTCCACCACGGTCAAGCTGGCGCTGGTGAATGCGGACGGCGCGCTGCTGGAAGCACGTTACGAGCGGCACGGCGCGGCGGTGCGGGCCACGCTGTGCCGTTTGCTGGACGAGCTGGCGGCGAAGCATCCGGGCCTGCGGGTGCGGGCGGCCATTACGGGGTCGGCGGCGCTCAAGCTGGCGCAGGCCTTGGGGCTGCCCTTTGTGCAGGAGGTGCTGGCCACCTCGCGCGCCATTTCGGTGCTGGCCCCGCGGACGGACGTGGCGGTGGAGCTGGGCGGCGAGGACGCCAAGATTCTCTATTTTTCCGACGGATCGGACAATCTGCGCATGAACGAGGCCTGCGCGGGCGGCACGGGGGCCTTCATCGATCAGATGGCCGTGCTCCTGCATACGGACGCGCCGGGCCTCAATGAGCTGGCCTTGCGGCACACGACCATCTATCCCATTGCCTCGCGCTGCGGGGTGTTCGCCAAGACGGACGTGGTGCCCCTGCTCAACGAGGGGGCGGCGCGCGAGGATTTGGCGGCCTCCATCTTTCAGGCCGTGGTGGAGCAGACCATCGGCGGGCTGGCCTGCGGGCATCCCATACGGGGCAATGTGGCCTTTCTGGGCGGGCCGCTGCATTTTCTGTCGGCCCTGCGGGAGCGTTTCATCGAGACCTTGCAGCTCAAGCCGGACGAGGTCATGGACGTGCCGGACGCGCAGTTCATCGTGGCGCGCGGCACGGCGTTGAGCCTCATGGCCCTGCCGGGGCAGCCGCGCCCCGTGCATGCCGAGGCCCTGACCGTGGAGGAACTGGCCGAGCGCGCCCGCACCCGCGAGCTGGACGGCGAGCGCACGGCCACCCTCGAGCCGCTCTTTGCGGACGAGGCGGAATATGAGGCCTTCCGGCAGCGCCATGCGGCCGGGGCCGTGGCGCGCCGACCGCTGGAGGATGCGCGCGGGCCGTTCTATCTGGGCGTGGATTTGGGTTCGACCACGGTCAAGGCCGTGCTGACCGACCGGGAAGGGGCGGTGATCACGACGTGGTATCGGCGCAATCAGGGCGATCCGCTGGCCGAGCTGCTGCCCTATGTGGCCGATCTGGTGGATTCCCTGCCCGAGGGCGCATGGATCGAGGACAGCGCCTGCACCGGCTACGGGGCGGCCTTCGCGCAGGCGGCGCTGGGTTCGTCCATCACCGAGGTGGAAACCGTGGCGCATCTCAAGGCGGCCTGCCGTCTGGTGCCGCAGACCTCCTATGTCATCGACATCGGCGGTCAGGACATGAAATGCCTCAAGGCCCGGGACGGCTGCATTGCGGGCGTGACGCTCAACGAGGCCTGCTCGGCGGGCTGCGGGGCCTTTCTGGAGACCTTTGCCCAGAGCCTCAACCTGAGCATGGAGGATTTCGTGCGGGCGGCGCTCTTTGCCCGGCATCCCGTGGATCTGGGGTCGCGCTGCACGGTGTTCATGAATTCCAAGGTCAAGCAGGCCCAGAAGGAAGGCGCGGATATCGGGGATATTGCGGCGGGTTTGTGTTATTCGGTGATCCGTAATGCCCTGTACAAGGTGCTGCGCCTGCGCAGTGCCGACGAGCTGGGGGACAGGGTGCTGGTGCAGGGCGGATCCTTCATGAACGACGCCCTCTTGCGGGTCATGGAGCGTCTGCTCGGGCGCGAGGTGTTCCGACCGGACATTGCCGGGCTGATGGGGGCCTACGGCGCAGCCCTGCTGGCGGCGCGGCGTCCGGTGAGCGAGGGCAGCCGTCATCCGCTGGAAGCGGCGGCCCTGCGTGCCCTGCGCATCGAGACGAAGCATTTGCGTTGCAAGGGCTGCGGCAATCATTGTCGGCTCACGCTCAACCGCTTTTCCAACGGGCGGCGCTTTGTGGCCGGGAACCGCTGCGAGCGCGGGGCCGGGCAGCTCGGCGCGGCCCATGAGGCGGCGGCCCCCATGCCCAACATCTACGAATGGAAGAACCGGCGGCTGTTCGATTATACGCCGCTGGACGAGGACAAGGCCCCGCGCGGGGTCATCGGCATTCCCCGGGTGCTCAATATCTTCGAGCATTATCCCTTCTGGTTCACCTTTTTCACGAAGCTGGGCTTCCGGGTCATCCTTTCGCCGGAATCGGGCAAGGAGGTTTTCGATCTCGGCCTGTCCTCCATGCCCTCGCAGACGGTCTGCTATCCGGCCAAGCTCGCGCACGGGCATGTGACGGCCCTTCTGCAGCAGGGGGTGCGGCGCATCTTCTTCCCCTGTCTGCCGCGCGAGCGCGGCGACGCCATCACCAAGGCCAACGGCTACAACTGCCCGGTGGTGTCCGGTTATCCCGAGGTGATCCGCCTCAATATCGACGAGGTGCGGCAGCAGGGCGTGCATCTGCATACGCCCTTCGTGTCCCTGCAGAGTCTGGATGCGCTGGTGGATCGCATGCACGAGGAATTTGGCCTGCCGCGCGGCGAATTGCGCGAGGCCGGACGCGCGGCCCTGCGGGAGTTCGAGACCTACCGCGCCGAGCTGCGGGCCGAGGGCGAGCGGGTGCTGGACATCGTGCGGCAGTCCAACGGGCTGGGCATCGTGCTCTGCGGGCGTCCCTACCATGTGGATCCCGCCGTGCATCACGGCCTGCCGGACTACATCGCCTCGCTGGGCGCGGCGGTACTCAGCGAGGACAGTGTGGCCCATCTGGGACGGCTGGACGACAGCCTGCGCGTGCTCGACCAGTGGAGCTACCATTCCCGGCTCTACCGGGCCAGCACGCTGGTCTGCGACACGCCGGAGCTGGAGATCGTGCAGCTGACCTCCTTTGGCTGCGGGCTGGATGCCATCACCAGCGATCAGGTGGCCGAGCTGCTCCAGCGGGCCGGGCGGCTGCATACGCTGATCAAGATCGACGAGGGTTCGTCGCTGGGCGCGGCCCGCATCCGCATCCGCTCCCTGCTGGCGGCGGTGCGCGAGCGCCGGGAAGCGGCGGTGCGGCGCACGGTGCAGGGCAGGCCCGCGCCGCGGCCCGTATTCACCAAGGCCATGCGCGAAACCCATACCATTCTGGCGCCGCAGATGGCTCCCCTGCATTTTGACATCCTCAAGAGCGCCATCAATCATTCGGGCTATCATCTCGAGGTGCTGCCCTCGGTGAGTCCGCGCGCCATTGAACTGGGCCTGACCTATGTGCACAATGACGCCTGCTATCCGGCCATTGTGGTCATCGGGCAATTGCTGGACGCCCTGAAGAACGGCCAGTGCGATCCCAAGCGCACGGCGCTCATGCTGGCCCAGACCTGCGGCCCCTGCCGGGCGAGCAATTATCCGGCCCTGCTCAGGAAGGCCCTGCAGGAGGCGGGCTTTCCGCAAGTGCCGGTACTGACCATGACCAGCGGCGACGTCAACCGTCATCCGGGCTTCAGCATTTCGGCCAAGCTCTTTCACCGCATGATTCTGGCCTGCCTGTATGGCGACATGCTGCAGCGGGTGAGCATGGCCTGCCGCAGCAACGAGCTGCATGCGGGAGATACGGACGAGCTGCTGCAGAGCTGGCTTAAGCGGGCGCGTTCCAGCGCGGTCTGGGGCGACAGCGCGGTGTTTCGCGAGCACATGCACGACATCGTGAGCGATTTTTCGGCGATTCGGCTGGACGGCGTGCCGCGCCCCAAGGTGGGCATCGTGGGGGAAATCCTGCTCAAGTATCATCCTGACGCCAACAATCAGGTGGCGGAGCGCATCCGGGAGGAGGGCGGCGAGCCGGTGCTGACGGATCTCATGGACTTTTTCCTGTATTGCTCCATGGATCCGGTGTATTCGTGGCAGCGGCTGGGCGGGCGCGTGCTGCCCGCGCTGACCAGCTGGTTCTTCATCCGCCGGGTGGAGGCCCTGCGCAAGGCCATGCGGCAGGCCCTGAAGGGCAGCCGTTTTCTGCCGGCCTCCCGCATCAACGATCTGGCAGGCAGCGTGCGGGGCATCGTCTCGCGCGGCAATCAGGCGGGCGAAGGCTGGCTGCTCACGGCGGAAATGCTGGAATTCATCGATCACGGCGTGAACAACGTGCTCTGCCTCCAGCCCTTCGGCTGTCTGCCCAATCACATCACGGGCAAGGGCGTCATGAAGGAACTGAAGCGCCTGCGGCCCCATGCCAACCTCATGGCCGTGGACTATGACCCCGGCAGCAGCGAGGCCAACCAGCTTAACCGCATCAAGCTCTTCATGTCCGTGGCCCATGCCCAGGGGCAGGCGGACGCAAGCGACGGGCAGGAGCAGCCCCCGCGCGGCGGCAAGACGGCCTGAGCGCCGGTCGCTGCCGTGCGCGCACCGCTGAGGGCCGTGCCGTCTCCCCGGGGGAGCGGGGCGGCCCTTGCCCTTGCCGGCGGATGCGGCGGATCAGTTGCGGGGCGGTCGCTTCTGGCGGCGGGCCAGCTTCCAGGTGCACTTGATGACCGAGCACAGCTCGTTGACGCCGGGCATGCGCTGAAAAAGCGTGCTGCTGGCCTCTTCTTCCGACAGGGGGGCAAGATAGGGGGATGACGGCGCGGGCGGCAGGGAGGGGCTGCCCGCGGGCAGGGACGGCTGGGGGGGCGCTTGCGCCGCGAGGGGAAGGCCCGGCGCAAGGCTGCCGCGCTGCGTTTCCGGCGCCATGTCGGGGCTGCTCCCGAAGGGGGCGGCAACGGGCGCATCGGCCGGCGGGCCTTCCGGGCCGGCGGTCTCGCTGTTTCCCCGGGCGCGGGCGCGCATCTCGCGGGCAATGCGGTGCTGGCGTTCGCGGGCCTGCTGGCGCTGGCGTTCTTCCTTCTGGCGTTGCAGATCGTCCATGCGGCTGCGAATGGCCGAACTCAGATCAAGGGCCTGCTGGCCCAGTTCACCGTCCAGATGCTGCCTGAGCTGCTCGAACATGGCTTCCGGGCGGCCCGAAGCCATGCAGATTTGCGCCAGCCGCGCGCCTATCTGCTGGGGGGGCGTGAAATCCATGCCTGCCGAGAGGGCCTTGGCCGCGTCGGCATAGCGTTTTTCCCGCATGAGGCGCTGGGCGGCCGTGAGAAAGGGGCTTTTGGCCTGCGGATCTTCCCGCAGCAGGCGGATGAAGACGGTGCGGGCATTGTGCCAGCGCCGGGCCAGGGCAAAGGTCAGGGCCGCCTGTTCCAGACAGTGGCGGCAGCGCGTCTCATCGCCCTTGCCGTGCCAGGCCACGGCCATGCCGAGCAGGGCCTCGCCCCGGATCTGCGCGCCCTGCAGGCTGCGCTGAAAGGCGCTGAGGGCCACGTTCCAGCGCTTTTCCTCCAGACAGCGCATGCCCACATGAAAATAATCCTGCGGCGAGCGCACGGGCTTGAGCAGGACGCCGTAGGTGGCCAGCGCATCGTCAAAGGCCTGCTGGTGGGCGTTTTCCCGGCCCTTGTCGAGCTGCTCCATGCGCCGATCCTCGGCCATGAGCAAATGAATCTGCTGACGCAGATCCTCCACCGAGAAGGGACGCCCCATGAGGGCGCTGGCCCCGCAGCCCAGGGCGCGCAACTGCGCCTCCTCGTCGGCATTGGGCATGATGAGGAGGATGGGCAGACCGAGCAGGCGCGGGTGCAGGCGCAGCAGGGCGCAGAATTGTTCGCCGTCGATATCCTCGAGCCGATGCTGGCAAACGATGAGATCCGGCGTCAGCGGCGGCTTGTCCGGTTCCAGCCCCGCCATGATGCGGGCAGCGTCCAGACCGGCGGTCATGGTGCGGATGCGGCTGATGCCGGCATCGCGCAGGACACGTTTGTCCACGGCGGCAGCCTGCTCGTTTTTGCACAGCAGGAGAACGGAAGGCTGTCGGGCAGGTACGCTCATGAAGGCCTCATCACAAAAAAAAGGAGCGTCATCGCTCCTTTCAGTATACCGGGGGAAGGCCATGACCGCAAGGGGCGGCGGGGCGTCTTCAGCGGGCGAAGGGAATGATGCGGGCCATGCGGGGCGCGGCGGCGGGCGGCGGCAGGGGGTGCCCCTGACCGCAAGCGGGGCAGGAAAGGCTGAACTCCCTGGCTTCCAGCCGGATGAGCGTGCCAAGGGTGTCGTAGCAGTATGGGCAGAAAGGCCCCTGGCGCACGCCGGCCGTGGTCAGCCAGTAAACGCCGTTTTCCTGCCGCAGATGCTTGGACAGGTAGAGGATCTCCTCAAGGGCGTGCACCTGCTGCCTGAGCCGTTCCATTTCGTCGCGCAGGGCAATGCAGCGGGACTGCAGTTCCATGAGCAGACGGCGCGCCTGTTCCGCCTGCCCGGCGGCAAAGAGATCGTTGATTTCCTTGAAACGGCGATAGTCAAGCATGGCGTTCCCATCCGTTATAGCCTTCTATCGGAGGGGCCGCCCAAAGCTTTAGGTTCCGCGCCGGACTACATCTTGCGGGAGGTGACAGGCTCGAGCACCCGCAGGATGTCGCGATAACGGCGTTCCAGATCCGGGTCGGCATGGGGCAGGCGACTGCCGCGCTGCAGCATGCCCGCAAGGCTGTCCGCCTCGCGCCGGGCCGTGGCCTGCCGGGCCATGTCCGCGGCCGCGTCGGGGCGCTGGGGCTGATCCGCCTGTGAGGCCCGCGCCGCTGCTGCGCCAGAGCCGGCGGCGTCCGCGAACAGGGAGGCCCTGACCAGGATGGGCACGCCGGCCCGCAGGGCCAGGGCCACGGCGTCCGAGGGGCGGCAATCCAGCCGGATGGCCTTGTCGGCCATGCGGATATTCAGGGCCGCATAATAGATGCCGTCGCGCCTGTCGCAGATTTCCACGCCGCTCACGTTAGCCCGCAGGCTCTTGAGTGCGGCCAGCAGCAAGTCGTGGGTCAGGGGGCGGGGCACCTGCTCCCCGTTGAGCACAAGGGAGATGGACAGGGCTTCCATGGCTCCCACCAGAATGGAAAGGGATGCCTCGCCGTCCACCTGCTGCAGATGCACAATGGGCGACTTGCTTGCGGCATCCAGCCCCAGACCGACCACACGCACTTCCAGCATGGCGTCCTACTCCGCATTTCCGGGGAGACTGCCCACCAGACTGTGCCGGTGGGCATGGGCGATGCGCACGCACACCGTGCGCCCCAGATGATCGCCCGGCGGCAGATTGACATGGACAAGCGCGCCGTAGATGTCGCGCCCCTGCCAGCTTTCGCCGCTGCCGTCGGGGGCGGCGTCGCGCGGGCTGCGGCCTTCGAGAAGAATCTCGGCCTCCTGCCCCACCCGGGCGGCCAGCCAGCGCGTGCCCAGTTCATCCTGCAGGGCCTGCAGGCGCACAAGCCGATCCTGCTGCACCTCGGGGGGGATCTTGTCCAGAAAGCGGCTGGCGCGGGTGCCGGGCCGATCCGAATAGCAGAAGGAAAAGCTGGCCATGAAATCGCATTCCCGCATCATGTCCAGGGTGGCCTGAAAATCGTCCTCGCTCTCGCCCGGAAAGCCGACAATCAAATCCGTGGACAGGGCGACGTCCGGCCGGGCCGCGCGCAGGCGCGCCACCAGATCGAGAAAGCGCGCGGCATCGTATTTGCGGCCCATGCGCTTGAGCACCGCATCCGAACCGGCCTGCAGGGGCAGATGCAGGCGCGGGCAGAGATGCTCCAGCTCGCCGAAGGCCGCCACATCCTCGGCATCCATGTCCTTGGGGTGCGGGGTGACATAGTGCAGGCGGGCCAGCCCGGGCAGGGCATCCACCCGCCGCAGCAGCTCGTGGAAGGCCGTGCCGTCGCCGCTGGCATCCCGGCCGAAGGCGTTGACGTTCTGCCCCAGCAGGGTGATGTCGCGGGTGCCGGCGGCCAGCAGGGCGCGGCAGTCGTCAAGAACGGCCGCCGTGGCGCGCGATTTCTGCCGGCCCCGGGTAAAGGGCACGATGCAGTAGGCGCAGAAGTTGTCGCAGCCCTGCATGATGTTCACATGGCCCGTGGCCGCGCGCGGCAGGGGGGATCCGGCTTCGCGCTCCTCGTAATGCGCGGTGAAGTCCAGCAGGGAGAGGCGCAGGGCGGGATCGGCCAGCAGGCGTTCAATGGCCGCCGGCGCGCCGCTGATGCCGTCGCTGCCCGCCACCAGCCGCACCTGCCGCTGCCGGAAGAGGGCATCGCCCAGCTGCTGGGCCACGCAGCCCGTCACGCCCACCAGCACGCGGGGGGAATTGCCCGTGGCCTGCCGGATGCGGCCAAGGGTGCTCATGACCTTGAGTTCGGGTTTTTCCCGCACGGAGCAGGTATTGACCAGCACGACCTGCGCCTCTTCCAGCGGGGCGGGGGCAAAGCCGCGCGCCGTGAGGGCGCGTCCCAGCCATTGGGAGTCGTGCACGTTCATCTGACAGCCGAAGGTGATGATATGGAAGCTGCGTTCCTGCATGGGCGGTTACTGCTCCAGACCGGACGAGCGGTTGCCGCCGAAAAATCCCTGTCCTTCGCCCTCCTCCATTTCAAGGTAGGCGATGCGCTCCTCCAGCCATTCCAGCAGCACGCGGGCCGTATCGTAGTTCAGCAGGATGCGGGAATGGATGTGACGGGTGAGGCGCTGCACCTCCATATCCGCCTGGGAGAGCATCTCCGGGCCGACAGAGCCGTCCGGGGCCACAAGGCATTCGGTGTTTTCCGGCAGGGCGTTGCTTTCATGATAGAAGTTCAGTTCCAGCTCCCCCTGATGATTGATGCCGCCCCAGACGCCGTGCGCGGTGTGCAGGCGGGCGTCGGGACTCATGGTATAGGTGTAGCGGATTTTTTCGGGATGGTCGTTGCTCATGGGAACTCCTTGGCAGGTGGACAGGAAATGGTAAAGAAGTGCGCCGGCGAAGTAAAGCCGCCGCCGTCCTTTCCCCTTGACGATCCGCCCCCGGTGAATACAATGATGCGACAAACGCATCGCCTAACGCAAGGAGTCGTCGTGAGCGAGACCGTCATCAAGGAACACAGGATCACGCCTTATTTCGATATGGAAGGCTTCATGACCCTCAGTCAGGAAACCCGGCTGGGCGGCGCCGTGCTGGAACGTCTGGTGTCGCTCTGGGGTCAGTGGATGGAGGAACTGCGCGTGGCGGAAGTGAGCACCGGCAAGATTTCCTATCTTGTGGTCTGGCTGCCCGAAAGCGTCGAACAGGCCGTGGACGCCGCCTGGGAAAAATCTCCCTCCGAGGGCTGGCAGGACAACAATCTGGCCCAGTTCCTCTGCATGGCCGCCGTGCAGCAGCTGCTGCCGCAGGTGGAGGATGCGGGCTGTGCGCCCGCGCCGCGTCCCACCCAGGCCCTGCGCGAGGCGCTGGCCGGCCTGGGCCTGGCATACAAGGCCGATCAGCCGACCCTGAACCGCCGCTTTGCGCTGGTGACCCATTTCCCTTTCAAGGGCGGCTGCGAAATCTGCCATTTGCAGGACAACTGCCCCAAGGGACAGGGACAGGCCGAAAGCATGAGCGTGGTGCTGCCCGGGCACGAGCCGGGCAAGGAATAAGGCCCGGTAGCGAGCGCCCGCGCCGCCTGCTTTTGTGCGGGGCGAAAGGGCGGCGTGACGCAAGACACGGCGCATGCGCCGCAACCGGCAGAGGGGACAGGGCGGGGCTGTCCCCGCGGGATCAGCGTCCTTCCATGACCAGGGTGCGTGTGCCGCCGTCGGGCGTGCGCACGACCACTTCCACGGTGCGGCTGTTGCGGGAGACGGTTTTGACCAGGCAGGTGGTGGTCTGATCCGTGGCGTAATCGCGCACGTCCACGTTTTCGCCCGCCACAGGCAGGGCATCCGGGATGATCTCCACCAGATCCGAGCTGTCCGCGTCAAAACCGTCCCAGGCGACGGCGGGCTGGACACTCAACAGACAAGCGGGCGCAAGCGCCCCGATGAGCAGGTATTTCATGACCGCTTGTGTAAATCGAAAAACGGCTCTTGGCAACCGCGCCCCACGGAGGCGGGCATGAGCGGGCTGGCGGACGGACGCGGCCGCACGGTGCGCTATCTGCGTCTTTCGGTGACGGATCGCTGCAATCTGCGCTGCCTCTACTGCCACAGCAATGCCCGGCACAGCTTCATTCCGCATGAAGATGTGCTGCGCTATGAGGAAATGATCCGCCTAGTCGGCATCTTGCGCGGCCTTGGCGTGCGGAAGGTACGGCTTACCGGGGGCGAGCCCTTTGCCCGCAAGGGCTGCGCGGATTTTCTCGTCATGCTGCGGCGGCAGTTCCCGGACATGGATCTGCGCATCACCTCCAACGGCACCCTGTTGCCCCAGCATCTCGACGCCCTGCGCGAGGCGCGGGTCAACGCGGTCAATCTCTCGCTGGACAGTTTTGACCGGCAGACCTTTGCCCGGGTGACCGGCAGGGACATGCTGCCCGGCGTGCTGCAGGCGCTGGATGCCCTGCTCGGGGCGGGCATTCGCGTCAAGATCAATGCCGTGGGCCTGCGCGGCATCAATGACGGACAAATGGCGGACTTCGTCCATGCCGCCCGCACCCTGCCCGTGGATGTGCGCTTCATCGAGTTCATGCCCATGGGCGGCGATACCCTCTGGTGCGAGGACAATTTCTGGCCTGCCGACGCCATGCTGGAGGCGGCGCGGGCCTGCACGCCCCTTGCGCCTGTCGCGCCGGGAACGGAGGATGCCGGCCCGGCCCGCATGTTCAGCCTGCCCGGCGGCCAGGGGCGGCTGGGCTTCATCACGCCCCTGAGCGACCACTTCTGCGGGGCCTGCAACCGCCTGCGCCTGACCAGCGACGGCAATTTGCGCACCTGCCTCTTTGCTGACCGGGAATACCGCCTGCGGCCGGCCCTGCGCCACCCGCGCCTCGACGACGGCGCCATTGCCCGCATGGTGCGGGCGGCCTGCCGCCACAAGCCGCTGGGGGCGGACATCCTGCGCGAGCGGCGCGGCGCGGCGGTGGCGCTCAAGGCCATGTGGGGCATTGGCGGCTGAGGCGGCAGCAGGCTGCGGCCGAAGATGACAAAACCATGCGGAAAAGCGCGTCTGTCGCGCCGGAGGAACGATGATCGCCTATCTGGAAGGAATGCAGGCCGAGGTCTGGGGCAGCCGCTGCCTGCTGGTGACGCGGGGCGGCGTGGGCTATGAGCTTTCCCTGCCGTCCCATACGCTGAGCGCTCTGCCGGGGCGCGGCCAGCCGCTGGCGCTGTACACGTCGCTGGTGGTGCGCGAGGATGCGCAGGAGCTGTACGGTTTTGCCACCTTCGAGGAGCGGCAGACCTTCGAGGTGCTGATCTCCATTTCCAAGGTGGGCGCACGCACGGCCCTGGGCATTCTCTCCATCTTTCGACCCGACGATTTGCGGCGCATCGTGCTGGAGGACGATGTGCTGGCCCTGACGCGGGTTTCCGGCATCGGCAAAAAGACGGCGGAGCATGTGTTTCTGGAACTGAAATACAAGCTCAAGGTGGAGGATGCGCCGCAGGCGGCTGTCCTCACCGGCGGCAGCCGCCCGGGTTCCGTCTTTCGCGATGTGCTGGACGGTCTGGCCAATCTCGGCTATGGCGAAGACGAGTGCGCGGCCCTCGTGCGGACGATTCTGCACGAGGAGCCGGATCTGGATGTGTCCGGCGCGTTGCGCGCCGCCCTCAAGGCTTTGGCACGCGGACGGCAGGGACAACAGGACTGATGATGCCGGACGGGGGCGGCTCCCTCTCGGCGGCGCGCCTGCCGCAAGCGCGCGTGTGAACTCAGCAGCACAAGGAATGACATCATGACGCCCCGCGCAGAGGATTTCTTTCAAACGGCCGCCGGCGGGCCGGACATGGCCGCGCTGGATGAGAGCGTGCGGCCCCGCTCGCTGGCCGACTTCATCGGTCAGGACGAGCTGCGGGCCAACCTGCGCGTCTATCTGGAGGCCGCCCGCGAGCGGGGCAGGGCGCTGGATCATACCATCTTCTTCGGCAATCCCGGCCTTGGCAAGACCACGCTGGCCCAGATCATGGCCGCTGAGCTGGGCGTCAATCTGGTCTGCACCTCAGGCCCGGTGCTGGAACGCAGCGGCGATCTGGCCGCCATTCTCACCAATCTTTCCCGCAACGACATTCTCTTTGTGGACGAGATTCACCGCATGCCCGTTGCGGTGGAGGAAGTCCTGTACCCCGCCATGGAGGACTTCAAGCTGGATCTCGTCATCGGGCAGGGGCCGGCGGCCCGCACCGTGAAGATCGATCTGGAACCCTTCACCCTTGTGGGCGCAACGACCCGCATGGGCCTCATCTCCTCGCCGCTGCGCGACCGCTTCGGCATCGTGGCCCGGCTCGAGTATTATACGCCGCGCGATCTGGCCCGCATCGTGGAACGCACGGCCCGTATCCTCGGCGTGGCCATCAGCCCCGACGGGGCCGAGGAGATCGGACGGCGCTCGCGGGGCACGCCCCGCATCGCCAATCGCCTGCTGCGCCGGGTGCGGGATTTTGCGCTCGTGCATGGGCACGATGCCATCACCGGCCCGCAGGCGGCCGAGGCCATGCAGCGCATGGACGTGGATCCGCTGGGCCTCGATCAGATGGACAGGCGGCTGCTGGAGGTCATCATCCGGCATTACGACGGCGGCCCGGTGGGCATCAAGACGCTCGCCGTGGCCTGCTCGGAAGAGGTGCGCACCATCGAGGACATCTATGAACCCTATCTCATCCAATGCGGCTTTCTCAAGCGCAGTCCGCGCGGACGCATGGTCACGGCCAAGGCGTATGAGCACCTCGGCCTGCTCATGCGGTGAGTCCCGGCGGGGCTGCGCGGCAAGAAGAAAAATTGCTTTTTCCAAAACTTGAAAACACCCCTCCTTCGGCGTAGGCTGAAGGGATGAAAACGAAAAAGGAAATCGCCAAACGCTACGGGGGCCTGTGCGTGGCCCTGTTTGTCTGTGCCCTGGGAGTCGCGCTGGTGACCAATGCGCATCTGGGCACCTCCCCCATCACCAGCCTGCCCTACGCCCTGACCTTCATGCTGCCGCTCAGTCTGGGCGCCTTCACCTTCCTGAGCAACATTGTCTTTCTGATCATTCAGAAAATCCTGCTGGGCAAGCAGTTCGGGGTGGTGCAGATGATGCAGCTGCCTGCGGTTCTGGTTTTCGGCCTGTTCATCGATTTCTGGATGTGGGCCACCACGCCGCTCATCGCGGAAAACTATCCCTGGCAGCTGGCCATGTGCGTGATCGGCTCCGCAGTCCTCGGTCTGGGCATCAGTCTGGAAATCATCTGCAACGCCACGGTGCTGCCCGGCGAGGGCATGGTCATTGCCATTGTCTACCGCACGCGCAAGATGTTCGGCAATATCAAGGTGCTCTTTGATATTTCCCTTGTCATTTCCGCTGCCCTGCTGGCGCTGGCCGTCCTCGGCGAAGTGGTGGGCCTGCGCGAGGGCACGGTGCTATCGGCCTTTCTGGTGGGGCAGTTCGTCAAGCTGACCTCGCGCTGGGTACGGCGGCTCAAGCCGCTCTTCTGGACGGCGCGGGAGCGGCGGCTGGCCCGGCTGCATCACGCGAACCTTCAGGGCTGATCCATTCCCCCTTTCCCGGGCTGTCCCGCTGAACAGGGGATTCACCGCCGCCTGTCCCGCTTGCCGCATCCCCACCCCGCTGCCGCGAAAACCGCCGGAAGGGGCTGAGGCCCTGCGGGGAAGGGCGCGGCTGGGCATGTCCCCGCACGGCCCCGGGAAAGCGCTTCCCGGGCTTTTCCCGACTTCAGATGGCCGCGCGTTTTCCGGGGCCGTCGTCTATGGGCTTCAGCACCCTGGCCGGCACGCCGCCGACAAGGACGTTCGCCGGTACATCCGCGGTCACGACCGCGCCTGCCGCCACAATGGCGTTGTCGCCGATGGTCACGCCGGGCAGGATGGTGGCCCCTGAACCAATCCAGACCCGTTTGCCGATGCGGATGGGGGCCGGATAAATGTGCCCGCGCTCATGGGCCGGGAAGCCATGATTCAGGGTAGCCAGAACAACCCGGTGCCCGATGAGCGCGCCATCCCCGATGCTGATGCCCCCCTGATCCTGAAAGCAGCAGCAGGCATTGATGAAGATCCCTTTGCCGAGATGCAGGTTTTTGCCGAAATCCGTGTAAAAGGGCGGAAACAGCATGACCGAGGGATCAACGTCCCTGCCCGTGAGCCGCGAAAGCAGCGCATTCAGTTCTTGCCGCGTGTGGTAGGCATTGTTCATTTCCGCCGTGATGCGCATGGCCTCATTGCTCGCCGCCACCAGCACGTCATGGTATGGCGTGTCCGCCGCCACCGGCAGGCCGCGATTGAAATGATCCAAAAGACGTTCAAGACCCATCTGTTGCTCCGTTTGCTGGGAAAATATGCGCCAACTGCCCTTGGGCCGGGCTGCCGCGCTCTGCCCGCTACGGTAGGCCAGACTTTTTCCCATGTAAAATTCTTATTGCAAATGTTTTGACATGTCTTTTCTGCATGGATAAAAACGGCGGGGAGGCGGTATGGAGCTGAGACTATTGCGATCATTTCTCGCGGTTGCGCGCGAGCAGAGCATTTCCGGCGCGGCCCGGGCGCTGCATCTCAGCCAACCGGCCCTTTCGCGCCAGATGATGGAGCTGGAAGCGGACATGGGCACGCCGCTTTTGCGGCGCGGCAAGCGCACGATCTCCCTGACCGAGCAGGGGCTGCTCCTGCGCAAGCGTGCGGAACAGCTCCTCGCGCTCGCTGAGAAAACCCGGGAGGAACTCGCCGCCACCGGCCAAGAGCTTGCCGGCACCATTCATCTGGGCGCCGGGGAAAGCCATGCCTTCCGGGGCGTGGCCCGTGCGCTGCGGCGTCTGCTGGCCGCGCACCCGAACATCCGCTTCAGCCTGTTCAGCGGCAATGCCGAGGACGTGATGGAGCGTCTGGACAAGGGCCTGCTGGATTTCGGCCTGCTCATCGAACCCTATGACGTCACCCGGTACGACAGCTTCCGGCTTGCGGCCGTGGACAGGTGGGGCGTGCTCATGCGCCGTGACAGTCCGCTGGCCTGCAAGGAGGCCATTGCCGCCGAAGATCTGTGGCGCGAGCCGCTCATCTGCTCGCGGCAGGCCCTGAAGGGCGGCCAGGTCATGAGCTGGCTGCAGGCGGACATGGCAAAGCTGCGCGTGGTCGGCACCTACAACCTGCTGTTCAACGCGGCGCTCATGGTGGAGGCCGGTGTCGGCCATGCCCTGTGTCTGGATGAGATCATACAGGTGTCGGACGGCAGCAGGCTGTGCTTTCGCCCCCTTCGACCGACGCTGGAATCGCATGTCGATCTCGTTTGGAAAAAGGCGCAGGTGTTTTCCCGCTGCTCAGCGCTGCTTCTGGAGCATATTCGCAAGGACGGAGGCGCCTGAGGCCTGCGGTGGGCAAGCCGCCAGAAAAACGGCTGCGCGTTGCGGCGTCAACGGTCCGTGCCTGCCGTGGGGCAGCCTTTTCTCTCGCCCGCGCCCTGCCGCGCACCACCCGCACGACGCGGAACGGTCTGGGCGAACCGGCAAAGAGGCGTACAACATGCCGTTCAGGCAGGAAAAGTTTTTTTCTGAAAAAAAACGCTTGACCTTTTTGGCGCAGAGGTACATAACCGCAACTCGCGCCGGGC
>NHCFC04200__coassemble_994_pt1 | contig 16209 bp, 10 predicted proteins | sample NHCFC04200__metabat2_low_PE_055 | metagenome-assembled genome bin NHCFC04200
ATTCCCGCCCGCAGGCTGGGCCAGATCGCGGAAGGAACCGCCTACCACATAGATGCGCCAGTCGCCGCGCGGCAGGCGGTGACGGCTGATTTCTTCCAGTACATGGTCGTGGGCCTGTTTGGCGCTGCAGAACAGCAGGAAATCATGCATCAGGGGATCAAGCACCACCTCGGAGCCGCCGGCAATTTCAATGATGTAGTTGCCGGGCGCATAGGTGTAGGCCTTCTCGCAGTCTTCGGGGAAGAGCGTATCCGCCTGTTGCTGTCGTGCGGAACAGGCCCCGAGCAGCAGGCAGCAGACGCAGAGGAGAGCAAGGCGGGAAAGCGGACGGATCATGGTAACTCCTTGGCGGCGTGCGGTCGGTTAGCGGAACTGACCGGTACGGTTCATATCCACAAGGCGCTGGATGCGTTCCTCGATGGGCGGATGGGTGCTGAACAGATTGTTCATGCTGCCGCCGAAGCCGAACACGGGCTTGACGATGAACATCTGTTCGGTGCAGGCGTTGCCGCTGCGCAGGGGCAATGCACCGCTGGCGCCGCTGAGCTTGTGCAGGGCGCCGGCCAGGGCCAGCGGCTGCCCGCAGAGACGGGCGCCGGTTTCGTCGGCGAGATATTCGCGCGAGCGGGAAATGGCCATCTGGATGAGACTGGCGGCAATGGGGGCCAGGATGGCCAGAACGATGCCTGCCAGCGGGCTGGTGCCGCCCTCGCCGTCCTCATTGCTGCGGTTCCCGCCGAAGAAGGCGGCAAATTGCAGCATGTTGGCCAGCATGACGATGACCGAACCCATGACGCCGGCGATGGTCTGGATGAGGATGTCGCGGTTGGCGATGTGCGCCATTTCATGGGCCAGCACCCCGCGCAGCTCCTCGGGGGAGAGGATGCGCAAAATGCCCTCGGTTACGGCTACCACGCCGTGCTCAGGATCGCGGCCCGTGGCAAAGGCATTGGGGGCGTCTTCAGGAATGCTGCAGATGCGGGGCTTGGGAATGCCGGCATTGCGGGCCAGGTTTTCGACGATCTGATGCAGCCACGGCGCTTCGTCCCGGCTGAGTTCACGCGCACGGTACATGCGCAGGACAATGGAATCCGAAAACCAGTAACTCCCCACATTCATGAGCAGGGCCAGGACGCAGGCGATGATGATGCCGCTGCGTCCGCCCACAAGCCCCCCCAGACCGATGATGACGGCGGAAAGGAGGCCGAGCAGGAGAATGGTTTTTATCTGACTGGTCATGTATGCTCCTTGAAAGGCTTGCGCCGCGAGGCGGCGTTTCCCTTTCAGTATAAGCACTGCGCCGAAGGGGGGCAAGCCTTGTTTGCCGCGACAATCGTATCGCTCTGTTGCAGGTCGGGCGGCAGCGGCTGGCGTGCGGCCCTGCGGCCTGCGGATCAGCCCTGCGCGTCGTGCCCCCGGGCCTCCAGCCAGAGCTGCAGGACAAGCAGCGTCCAGAGCGGCTTGCGCAGATCCTGACGGCGGCTGAAGTGGGCGTCCATGAGCCGCCGCGCCGCCTGCGGATCAAGGATGCCCTGTTCCCGCAACCGGGCCGGGGCGAGCATGTCCTCGAGCAGGGGGCGCAGCCGTCCGCGCAGCCAGTCGGCCACGGGAATCTGAAAGCCGCGCTTGTTGCGGTGCAGGATTTCCGGCGGCAGCACGTCGGCAAAGGCCCGCTTGAGCAGATACTTGCGCTTGAAGCCCCGCAGCTTGTGGCGTATGGGCAGGCGGGCCACGAATTCCGCCGCGTCCCGGTCAAGGAAGGGCGCGCGCACTTCCAGCGAACAGAGCATGGAGCAGCGGTCAACCTTGACCAGAATATCGTCCAGCAGGTACTGCCGGGCATAGACGTGAAAGGCGCGGGCCAGCGGGGAGGGGCCGGGCGGCCAGTGGTCAAAGTGCTCCCGGGTGGGGGCAAACAGGTTTTCCTCGCGCAGAAAGTCCGGGTCGGGCCGGGCCAGCAAGTCCCGCTGGACGTCCGGGCCGAGGGCGGTGAGCAGGGTCTGCACCCGCAGCCAGTCCGGCGCGTGCGCGCCGCGCAGGAAGGTCTGCACGGCCAGGCGCGGATTGATGTAGCCCGAGGAGGAGGGCAGCAGGCGGCAGAGCGGTTCGATGCAGCCCCGGCGCAGGCCCGCGGGCAGGGCATTGTACCAGGTGGCGACCTTGTAGCCGATATAGTGTTCGTATCCGGCCCAGAGTTCGTCGGCGCCGTCCCCGCCCAGCGCCACCGTGACCTTTTCGCGGGTGACGCCGGAAAGCAGCCAGGTGGGCGCCACCGAGGCGTCGGCCAGGGGCACGTCCATGCAGCTGATGATTCGCGGCAGGTGTTCGGCACAGTCCTCGGCCGAGAGGATGCGCTCGTGATGATCGGTCTGCCAGCGGCGGGCCACAATGCGGGCATAGCGGCTTTCGTCATAGCTGGCTTCGCGGAAGCCGATGGAAAAGGTTTTCACCGGCGCGGACGACTGCCGGGCCATGAGTCCGGCCACGATGGAGGAGTCAATGCCGCCGGAAAGAAAAACCCCCAGCGGCACGTCGCTGATCATGCGGCGCTTGACCGCCCGGGAGAGCAGCTCGTGGTAGGCGGCGCAGATCTCGTGTTCGTCGCGGGCATCGTCCTCGTCAGGAAAGGGCAGATCCCAGTAGCGTTCCGTGCGCAGCTGCCCTTCATGCAGTTCCAGCCAGTGGGCGGGGGGCAGGGAATGGGCCTCGGCGTACATGGTCTGCGGGGTGGGCACATATTCGTAGGCCAGATAGCGCATGATGGCCTGCGGGGACAGGCTGAAGGTCAGCCCGGGCAGGCTGGTCAGGGCGCTCAGCTCCGAGGCGAAGGCAAGACGGCCAGCCTGCAGGGTGTAAAAAAAGGGCTTCTTGCCGAAGCGGTCGCGGGCGCAGAACAGGCGCTTTTCCTGTGCGTCCCAGAGGGCAAGGGCAAACATGCCGTCAAAGCGTTGCAGACAGTCCCGACCCCAGGCCCGCCAGCCCGCCAGGATGATTTCCGTATCCGAGGTCGTGCGGAAGACATGCCCCCGGGCTTCCAGTTCCTGCCGCAGTTCCGGGAAATTGTAGATTTCGCCGTTGAAGGTCACATGGAGGCGATTGTCGGCGCTGTGCATGGGCTGCGCGCCGCCCGCAAGGTCAATGATGGACAGACGGCGATGCCCCAGACAGACGCCGCCTTCCTGCCAGACGCCCTGCCCGTCAGGCCCCCGGTGGCGCATGCGCCGGCACATGGCCTCCACCTGGGCGGCGGCGTCCTCCGGCAGGGGCTGCCCGTTGACGGCGCAAATGCCGGCTATGCCGCACATGTCCGCTTCCACCGGGCATGGCGGTCGGCAAAAAGCTCCGCCAGCATACGGCTGTTGGTGTCGGGATCAAACATGCGCCGGGCCAGCTGCCGTCCCTGCTCGCCAAGGCGCCGGGCCTCTTCGGGGTGTTCCACAAGGCGCTGGATGGCGTCGGCCAGGGCCGCGGGGTCGGACGGCGGCACGGCCAGCCCGGTTTCCTCATGGCGGACGACTTCGGGCAGGGCGTTGATATTGGTGCTGACCACCGGCATGCCGTAGGACAGGGCCTCGATGACCGTATTGGGAATGCCGTCGCGCCGTCCCGAGGCATGCACCACGCAGGGCGCCACAAAGATGTCATGGGCCATGAGCAGGGCGGGCAGTTCATTGTGATTGACCAGGCCGGGCAGCTGCACGCACTGTTCCAGCCCCAGCTCCGTGCGCAGGGCAAGGAGGTGCTTTTCCTCATTGCCCAGACCGAGCAGATGCCCGCCGCTGCCCGCCAGGGTCAGGGTGAAGGGCAGGTTGCGTTCCTTGAGAACGGCGCAGGCGCGCAGGAGGATGTCAAAGCCCTTGGTGACGTCAAAACGGCCCAGCGCCAGCAGGCGGAACGGGGCCTGCAGGCGAATGGGGCAGGCGGCATCCGCCGGCAGGGTCAGGCTGTTGTAGACAAGGCAGGTTTTGTCCCGCGCCTCGCCGGCGGCGAACGTTTCCGTGCGCTCCTTGTCCGCGGCGTTGTTGACGCGCACAAAGAGGGCATCGCGCAGCTTGTCGGCCAGATCCGGATCCGCCGGTTCCAGGTTGTCGCCGCGCACGGACGTGGCAAAGGGGATATGCGCAAGGCAGGCGGCCACCCGGGCGGCGGTCGCCGTGCCGCGCGGCCAGGGCGCATAGATCATGTCCATGCCGTCCTCGCGCATGAGGCGCGCCAGATGCAGTCCGGCCAGAAAGGCCCAGCAGTTTTCGCCCAGCGTCTCCCATGTGGCCCAGCGATGAAACAGGCAGGAACGGAGCAGACGGGCCAGACGCAGCGGATGCGTCAGCAGCTGGACAAAAAATGCGCCCAGCAGCCGCGGCAGGGCAGGCACGCCCAGGCGGTGCACGTCGCTGCCCGCAGCCAGCATTTCCCCGGAGCAGCAGCGCGTGTTGCGCCCATAGAGGGTATAGACCTTGAGCGGCAGGCGACGGCGCAACGCCTCCACCTCGCGAAAGATGAACGGTTGGGTGAACAGCGGATACCAGAGCAGGACAATGGCCAGATGCGGCAGCCCGGGGGGCAGGGGGGCGCTGGTATCAGCGGATGGGTTCGGTATCATGAATCCTCCTGTAAGCCGGAAGAAACAGGGCGTCCCGCATGGGGGGCGACGCTCCAGTCAGCATCGGGGGGGCAGACGGGAACCGGAACCTGTCGCATTTCTCTTCGGATGTCCTGCATGGTAAGGTAACGTAGCTCGCCAATCGTTGGCAACCAGTCAAGATAACGTGAAATTTTTGTTATAAAACGGGCCACATGGGCCTCGTCGGGCATGTGCGGCGCGCCGCCGGGCATGATTTCCGAGGAATGCCAGGTCAGGCTGAGCACACGTCCGCCGGCGGCCACAAAGCGACGGGTCATGTACCGCATGACCGGCAGGGGATGCTCCACGGGCAGCAGGCTCAGCGCCCCCCAGTGCGGAAAGCCGCCCTCGGCGCGCCGGCGCAGGCCGGCAGGCAGACGCCGGATCGCGGCGGGCAGTGCGGCGGTCAGCGGCACCACCGAAAGGGGAACCTCCAGAATGTCGCCGCAGTCCGTGCGGACGGCATAGGGGGTGCGCGGCGCGGCAAAATGGTCGGGGCGCGTCCGCTGCCCGCGCGCATCGCAACGCGCTCCGTGCAGGGGGCGCACCGAGGCGTCGCAATTCAGGCCCAGTTCCGCCAGCACGGGCCAGTGGTGGCGATGCAGATCCCAGCGTCCCATACGGAAGGAGCGCAGCGCCTCACCCTGAAAGTCCTTGCCGGCGGCCAGCAGGCGCTGCATCTTGGCCCGGAAGGTCTGGGCATCCAGTGCCGCGGCCGGAACCGCATGCCGCGTGGCCGGGCCGTTGTCCAGCGGCGGCGTGTTCCAGTGGTGCAGGTGGGCGGCAATTTCCGCACCATGCCGGTCGCGCAGGCTGGCAAGCTCGCGGCGGGAGGCGGCGTCGGTCAGTACGCTGTACGCGCAGAAAAGCGTGGGCCGGAGGCCGCGTTCCAGCAGGGGCGCAAGCCGGTAGAGGTGGGAAGTATTGCGTACCGTGGGGGTACGGCAATCGTAGCGCCCGCCGAAAAGGCCCTCCTCTTCCACATCAAGACTGGCGGCCAGCCACAGTATGGGGCGGCTCATGCCGATCCTCGTCGTCTTGTGGCGGCAGGCCACGGGTAAAAAGCCAGATATCCGGACGTGAGGCCCGCCAGTCCGCCATTTGGCCGCAATAAAGTTCAGCTAGCTGCCGGGTATTCGCTTCGCTGTCGAACATGCGCAGCACCCGTTCGCGTCCGGCTTCGGCCATGCGCAAGGCGGCCTCCCGGTCGCCGAGCATGCGCCGCACCGCCAGGGCCAGGGCGGCGGGATCGCGCTGCGGCACGAGCAGGCCGGTGACGCCGTCCTCAATGACCTCGCGAATGCCGCAGACGTCGGTGGTCACCACGGGCATGCGGCAGGAAAGGGCCTCCATGATCACATTGGGAATGCCGTCACGGTCGCCGTTGGTGTGCACCACGCTGGGCACGACAAGGATATCGTGGTCGTGCATGTAGTCGCGTATGCGATCATTGGGCACAAAGCCGGGCATGCTCACCACCCCTTCGAGATGAAGGCGCTTGCGCAAGGCCCGCAGCTTGCGCCGCCAGCCGCCGTCGCCGACGAGCGTCAGATGCACGGGCATGCCCTCGCGCCGCAGGCGGGCCATCATGGTCAGCAGTTCGGGGAAGCCCTTGGTGCGGCAGAAGCGCCCCACGGCCAGCAGCCGGAACGGCGGCGCAAAGGTCATGGCGCATTCCGTGCGCCGGACAAGGGTCAATCCGTTGTAGACGGCATGCACCTTGTCCGGCTCGTCCTCCGGACAGAAGGATTGCAGCCAGGCCACATTGGCCTGATTGTTGGTGCGGATGAAGAGGGCATCCCGGGCCTTTTCGCGCAGAATGCCGTCCTGAGGATAGATGTCGCCGGCGCGTCCGGTAAAGGCAAAGGGGATGCCGGACAGGCGCGAGGCCACCCAGACCGCCGTGGCGCAGCCGTTGGCCCAGGCAGCGTGCAGCAATTCCACGCCATCGCGCCGGGCCAGCTCGGCCAGCAGGAAGCCGGCAAAAAAGCACCACGCATTTTCGCCCGTGGCTTCCAGATTGCGCATGCGGCGGAACAGCCCCTCGCGCATGAGCCGCCAGACCGGGCCGGGGGCACGCCCCAGAGCGCGCAAAAACGCGGCGAGCATGCGGAAGGAGGCCGGAATGCCCAATCGTTTGATGGGCAGGGCGGTATGGTGCATTTCCTGGCTGCCGCCCTGCAGGCGTTTGCCGTACATGGTGTAGATCTGCAGGGGCATGCCCAGGGCATGCAGGCGCTGAATCTCGCGGAAGATGAAGGTCTCTGAGGAGAGCGGAAACCAGAGCAGCACATAGGCCGTGCGCGGCATCGGGCCGGGCAGGGGCGGGGCGGGAGAGACGGACTGCCGGGGCGTATCGCTGGCCGTGGTCATGGCAACTCCTGAAGACGCGGACAGGGGGAAGGAAGGGCCGGGGCGTTGCGGCCCCGGCCCCGGAATGATTCATCTATTGTTCATCCACGGGATCGTCGGCGTGTTCCCGTTTGTAGGTTTCCACGATTTCCCGTGCCCGGGGCAGATCTTCCTGCACGGCATCCAGCGCCTGACGGATCTGATCCTCGGAATGGGCGGCGGAAAGGAAGAAACGCAGACGCGCCTCGCCTTCCTTCACGGCCGGGAAGGTGATGGGCATGACATAGAGGCCGCGCTTGAACAGCAGGTTGGCCAGGAATCCCGCGGCCATGGAGTCGCCGACCATGATCGGCACAATGGCGTAGCCCTGGGCCGCGCCGGTATCCAGTCCCTTGTCCTTGGCATATTCCAGGAAGAACTGGCTGATGCGCTGGAGCTTGTGCACGCGCTGCGGCTCGCGCAGCATGAGTTCCAGGGCCTTGTGGCAGGCGGCGGCCACAATGGGCGGCATGCCCACGCTGAAGACGAAGCCCGGCGAACCGTAGCGCAGGAACTCCACCAGTTCGCCGCTGCCGGCAATGAAGCCGCCGCAGCCGCACATGCTCTTGCTGAGCGTGCTCATCCACATGTCCACTTCATGGGCGTCAATGCCGAAGTATTCATGCGCGCCGCGCCCCGTGGCTCCGAGCACCCCGAAGGAATGGGCCTCGTCCACGAGCAGCATGCAGTCGTACTGTTTTTTCAAACGGATGAGCCGCGGCAAATCCGGGATGTTCCCGTCCATGCTGAACAGGCCCTCGGTAACGATGACCGCCCGCTTGTGCTTGTCGCGATGGGCCTTGAGCAGCGCCTCCAGCGCGTCGCAATCGTTGTGCGTGTAGGAATAGCGCTCCGCGCCGGAAAGGCGCGCGCCCTGCATGAGGGAGTTGTGCGCCAGCCCGTCATAAAAAATGGCGTCGCGCGGGCCGAACATGAAGCCCAGGGTCGAGACGTTGGTGGCATGGCCGCTCACATAGGCGATGCAGTCCTCCACGCCGTAGAGGCGGGCAATGGCCTGCTCGAGCTGACGGTGCGGCGGGCGTTCTCCCCCCACGAGGCGGCTCGCGCCGGCTGAGGAGCCGAAAAGACGCGCGGCCTCGGTGACTGCCTCGGTGATTTCGGGGTGCGTGTTGAGATCGAGGTAGTCGTAGGTGGAAAAGTTGAGGTACTCCTTGCCGCCTATCTGGGCCGTGGCCTTGGCGGCACGGTCATGGCAGAGAAAGAGGGGATTTTCCAACCCCATCTTGGCGCCCATTTCCACAAGACGGGCAAATGAAAGTTTGGAGCGCATGCGGTTGAAGCCGGATGCTGCGCTTTCATGTGCGGCGGCCTGGGGGGTTTGCGGGTCTTTCATGCTGTCATATCCTCGAAGATGTATGTGAGCGGGAAGATACAAGCTCTCCGCCCCGTGCTGCAAATTTGTATCGCTTCAGCGTACCGTATGTGACGGCATATGGCAAGTGCATTGCCGGACGGGCCATGTGCCGGGAGTTTTTCCGGCAAGGCGCTGGACAAGGCGCAATGTGCCGGGCTATACTATGAGGTAATTATCCTTTTTTAGAAAGTGCCATGAACGAATATCGTATTTTGCCGGTGCCGCTGGCCTGCACGGCGGCCTATGTCTTGCCGCGCGACGCGGCGGAATGGCCGTTGGTGCTGACGGATCTGATCGCCGAGGCGGGCGCGCTGCGCCAACACCCCGCGCGGGGGGAGATCTGGTGGTGTGATGCCGCTGCCCGGGAACCCGGGACGGGCGCACGGCTGCTGGCCGCCCTGACGGCAGCCTGCGAGGCGGCGGGCCTGCCCGCTCCGCAGGAGCATCCCCTTGACGCCGGTCGCCGGACGGGCGAGGCCCTGTGCGAGCTGGCCCGAAGGATGGACAACGGCGCCGCCGCCTGCGCCGTTGTGCTGCTGGCGGGAGCGTCCGGGCAGGAACTCTGGCTCGTGGGGCCTGGCCCTGATGAGCGGCGTGCCCGCAAGCTGGCCGCCGTGCAGCCGCTGACGGCTGACGGCCTGATGTGTGCCGAACTGGACGAGGACGGGCAGGACTGGCGTCTGGGTGCGGCCTGCGCCGACTGGCGGCAGGCCCTGCTGGCCGTGGGCAAGGCCCCCTTTTCCCCGCAGGAGGCCGTGCGCGAGGCGGCCGCGCGCGAACTGGCGCAGCGCGGGGTCTGGCTGGGGCGGGGCGAGGCCGCGCCCCTGGCCGCCATGTGCTGCGGACAGGGCAGCGTCTGGCCGGGCATGGGCCGCGAACTCTACGATCAGTTTCCCGCCGCCCGCGCGGCCATGGATCGGCTGGCGGCCTGCGCCGACTGGGATGTGCTGGCCCTGCTGGACGAGAAGGACGAGGAGCGGATCGGTCTGACCCGCTGGCAGCAGCCCTATCTCTTTCTGCTGGAATACGCCCAGTGGAGCCATTTGCGGGCGCTTGGCCTGCGCCCGGCCCTTGTCTGCGGCCACAGCCTCGGCGAACTCATCGCCCTCTGTCTGGCCGGAGTCTACGATCCGGAAACGGCGTGGTACATTCTCGATACCCGGGCGCGGCACATGGCCGAGCTGGAGGCCCGCGCCACGCGGGAGACGGGCATGATGGCCGTGCACGCCGAGGCCGGTCTCATCGAGGAGGCCCGGCGGCTCTGGCCCGCGCTCTATGTCTCCAACTACAATACGCCGCGACAATATATCGTGAGCGGCCCGCGCGACATGCTCATGGAGGCCCGCAAGCACTTTCGCAAGCAGCGCCTGCCCGCCATCATGCTCAATGTGAGTCTGGCCTTTCATCATCCGGGCATGCGGGTGCTGCGCGACATGTCCCTGCGGCGGCTCAACGCCCTGCCCATGCAGGCCCCGCGCCTGCCCCTGCTGAGCTGCGTGACCACGGGCTTCTATCCCGCCGCGCAGCGGGAAATCTGCGATTATATCGCTGACCTGGATGAAAATGCCGTGCGCTGGGTGGAATGCGTGCGGCACATGTGGAATCGGGACGGCATCCGGCATTTCGTGGAACTGGGTCCGCAGGATACCCTGTGCGGCCTGGTGGCGGACATTGAGCCGCAGGCCCTCTGCCTTTCCGCCGCCCGCAAGGGGCGCGAGGCCGATGGCCTGCGCCGCACCTGCGCCGCCCTCTATGCCCTGGGGCATCTGGATGCCGCCACGCTGGCAGCGCACGCCGCACGGGCGGACGCTTCCCCGGCGCCGGCTGTCGCGTCCGCGCCGGTGACGGCCCCCGGCGAGGGCAATGCCCCGCTCGGCCCGCTGGCGCGCCGGGTCATGCGGCTGCTGGAGGAGGCGGCCGGACTTTCCCCCGACAGCGTGACGCCGCAATGGGATCTGCGCCATGACCTTGCCCTGCGCTCCAGCCGCTTCCCCCTGCTGGTGCAGCAATTGGAAGGCGTGCTGGGGCGCGGCGTGGCATATGAGGATCTCATGGGCGTGTATACGGTGGGCGATCTGCTGGCCGCTCTGGGCCTGTCCGCCCCGACGCCGGCGAAGGACGCGTCGGCCGGCGAAGCGGAAACGGCGTCCGGCGGACGAGGCGGCGATGCCCTTGACCGGCCCCCCTTTGTACGCTATGCGGCCACTGCCGGCGGCACGCCCGCGCCGGCTCCCTGGGATCCCGAGGGGCATGGGCCTGGCCTGCGGGCGGGCGGCGTAGTGGTGGCCTGGAGTCGGGACGGGCTGCGTCTGGCCCGGCTGCTGGAGGGCGTGGCCGCCCTGGGGCAGGGACTCATCGTGCCGGCTGCCTGCCGTGCGGCCTGTGCACGACTGGAGCGCCTTGGCTGCGTGGTGCGCTGCCCGCAGGACGCGGCGTCCGGCGCGCTCGGCGCGGCTGCGGACATGTCGCCGGAGAGCGATGCCGAAGCGGCGCTCGCCGGATTTTTCCGGGCGGCCCTGATTCTGGCTGAGGCCGAAGGGCTGCCGCTGTCCGGCTGCCTGCTGGAGGTGGGCGAACGTGACGGAGGGGCGGAAACCGCCATCGTTGAGGCCGAGCTTTGCCGCCCCTGCCTGCCGCAACCCGGCTGGCGCTGGCTGGTGCGCGACATTCGCCCGGAAGCGGCGGAAGCCTTCGTGCGCGGCGGAACAGGGCGGGAAGACGGCGCAGCGGGGGCCGCGACCGGCTGGCGGCAACTGGGCATTCTGCAAGACGGCCTGTCGCCGCTGGCCCGCGAATGGGGCGACATGCTCGCCCGCGAGATCTGCCTGTGCCGCGAGGAACGCCTGCTTTGGGCGCGGGCCGGGGCCTTGCGCTCCCTCCTGCCCCTGCCGGCGCAGGACGCCCGCCTACAGGCGCAGCCCTGGCGGGAACGCCCGGAGAACTTTCCGGGCCTCTATGCCCCGGCAAGCCTGTCGCGACCGATCTCGGGGCGGGATTTTCCGCTCTGCGGCGAGTTTTCCCGCTATGCCCGGCCCTGGCTTGCCCAATGCGGCGGGCAACCGGGAGCGCTCCTGCCTGAGCTGCCCCTCAGCGAATCCCTGCGCCTGCTGCTGGACGGCGCACGCCTGTATTTTCCCTGGCTGACGCCCAATGGCTTGTGCGATGTGCGTTGCGGCGCGCCCCTGCCCCTGCCGCCGGGCGTGACCCGGGAGGTGCGGTTGGATGTGCGTGCGCAAGACTGGCTGCAGCAGGATGCGGTGACGACGCGCATGTGCCGCTGCCGCATGGATGTCAGGGAACTGGCCGCCAACGGCCGCCATACGGATCGCTGGCAGCCGCTCGTGGCCGGCATGGCCCTGCTCGGCCGGGAGGCGGCCGGCCTGCCGCCCCTCTGGGAAAGCGGCGGCCGGACAGGGGATGCGCAACCCGGCGGCACGGCTGAGCTGACGGCCTTCTATGAAGGTCGGCGCGTGGGGCCGTCCTCGCGGCTGCTGGCGGCTTGCCTGCCCGATGGGGCGGCGTTCGCGCCGGGCGGGGACGGGCGACAGCCGGGCAGAACGCTGCGTTTTGCCCTGCATGGGGCCAGCGGCATTGCCCCGGAGGACGTTTCCGGCTATACCCTTTTCCTGCGCCTGGTTGACGCTGTGGAACAGGGAGCCTGGTGGACGCAGGAAAGCCTCTTTGACGGCGACGCCGCGGCCTGGCGGTTGACCGGCGTCGGCTTTATCCGTTTCGGTCAGGCGGACGCGCGGCGGGCCGCGGTGCTGGAATTGCGCTGCGGCTGGCGAACCGATCGCCTGCGGCGTTTTGACGCTCAGGTGTGCGACGCGGACGGCAGGCCGCTTGTGACGTTGAATCAGATGGAATTTGAACCGGACATGACAGAAACAGCGCCTGCGGAAGCGCAGGCTGCCGGAGAAGGTTCGGCTGCGCGCGAACTGGCGTGCGCAAGTGCCGCACAGGAACAAGGAGCGAGGGCTTGATGAAAAGGACGTGGCGTCTGTGGGCGGTTGCCCTGCTGTGCCTGGGGGCGGGCCTGACGGCTTGCGCTTCCAGCAAGGCCGGAATGGATGCGCCGGAACTGCCGGCGCGGCACTGGCTGGAGGAAACCCCGGGCGTACCCGTGGAAAAGAAGGAACAGCTGGATGCCGTAGTCACCAATCTCTATGATCCGGCCAAGAAGTTCACCTTTGAAGACTGCGTCTATCTGACCATTCAGCAGTCGCCTCTTCTGGTCAACAGCGCCGTCAATCTCGAAATCAAGCGTCTGGCCCTCACTGACGCCGTGTGGAAGTATCTGCCCGAGCCGCGCATGACGCTGGCCGTGACCAACAACCTCACTGCCTACAACAAGAATGAGCCGGATGTGCCCGGCGATTACGGCCGCACCAAACTGCGGGTGGGCTTTTATGCCGCCTTTCCCAATCCCGTGGCCACCTATTTCGAGCATCAGACCCAGAAGCTCATGGTCAATCTGGCCATTTCCACGCACCGCAAGGCCGTGGGCGAAGCCATCTACAAGATTGCCAATGCCTACATGCGCCTGCATGCCCAGCGCCTGATCCTCGAGGAACAGAAAAAGCTCCTGCCCGTGGCCAAGGAAACGACCAAATACTGGCAGCAGCTGGAAAGCGTGGACGGACGGCAGGGCGTGGCCCTCAATCTGGCCGCCCAGCACGAGAAGGAAGTGGAACTGCGCATTGACAAGGCCAAGATGCAGGAAGTCATCCAGCTGACGGAACTGAAGATCCTGGCCGGCGTGGATCCCCAGCAGCGCCTCAATGTGGACACGCAGTCCGCGGAGGGAATCCTCAAGGGCTTTGACGGCCGCAAGCTCAAGTGGGAAGAGCGCTGGGACAAGAGCGAGGACGACCTGCTTCTGCGCAGTCAGATCAAGCTGGCCGATTACAACATCATGGTGGCCTGGGCCGCCTATGTGCCCGACATGCGCATCGACATCAACAACTCCCCGCCGTCCGGTCAGGCCCAGCCCGTGGGCGGTACGGACGACACCTTTGTGCACCTGACCTTCGATTTCCCGCTCATCGACTGGGGGCGGCGCTATCGCGGCGTGCAGACGGCCCGCATGGAAAAGGCGCAGGCCTTCAACCAGCAGGCCCGCCAGCGCACGGATTATTCCAATACCTGGCTGCAGGCCGAGCAGCGCGTGTCCCTGGCCGAAACCAATCTGCGTCTGGCCCGCCTGAATCAGGAAACGGCCAAGATGCAGCATACGGAAGCCAGGGTGTCCTTTAACGAGGGTCTGAGCGAGCTGCCGACCGTGACGGAAAGGCAGGAGGCGCTCATTCAGGCGCAGATCGCGCTCATCGAGGCGGAACTGGAATACCGTCTCGCCAATCTTGAATGGATGTATGTGGCAAGCCTGCTGCAGGAAAGTTTCCTGGGCCTGCCCGGTGGAGAGGTTTAGCCATGCGTTTTGCCGTAACCTTCCTTTTGACCGTCCTGCTGGCGGCGCTCGCCGTTCGGTCGGGATACGCCGCGGAAATCCGTCTCACGGGCAAGGTCGTCACCACCGTGACCCGCGCCGCGCTCATGCCCTTCAATGCCGTGGTGGACGAAGTGCTTGTCCAGCCCGGCGATGCCGTGGAAGAGGGTGCGCCCCTGATGCGCTACCATCTGCAGGACGAGGCCGCCCGCATGCTCCAGCGCGAAGTCGTCACCGGGGCGGGGACCGAGGGCGAACGCAGCCAGATCCTGAGCCTGCGGCAGGAGCTGACCGACATCGAGGCCCAGCGCAACAAGGCGCGGCAGCTGGCCGCCTCGGGCCTGGGATCGCGCCAGGCCTCCTCGCGGCTGGACGCCAATTACGACAGCATTCAGCGGCGCATCGAGCTGCTCAAGCTGACCATCGCGAAGCAGGAAAAGAATTTCGCCGCCCGCATGCGCGAGCTGGAGGGCTATTTCGGCCAGAAGCTGGATCCCCAGGGCGAATTGCCGCAAACCCTGACGCTGACCTCGCCCATTGCGGGCTATGTGCTGTCCGTGAGCGCAGGCACCAATCCCGGCTCGCTGCTGCAGGCCGGGGCCGCACCCGTGAGCGTGGGCCAGCTCAATCCCGTCATCATCCGCGTGCCGGTCTATGAGGCCGACGTGAACAGGATTGCCGTGAACGATGTGGCCACCGTGCAGATTCCCTCCCTGCAGGACAAGGAGTTCATGGCGACGGTGAGCGAGATTTCCTGGGCCTCCACGGATATGAACGTGGGAAATCCCTCGTATTATACCGTGGAGCTGACGGTGCCCAATCCCGCCCTGGAACTGAAGCCCGGCTTTCAGGCCATTGTCCGGTTCAACAAGTAGGGCATGAGGCTTACCCGGATTACCCGGCAGCTCGGCTTCATCCTGGGCGCACAGTGGACACGGGATCTCTCGTGGACCATTTTCACCATCTTGCTGGCGCGCTACGACAAGAGCATGATGGGCCAGCTGCAGCTTGCCCTGTCGGCAGGCTATCTGGTCAAGACCATCGCCGACGTGGGCCTCAACGACTTTCTGCTCTCGTCCTTTGCCCGGCGGGACGGTCGCCCCACGGTGCTGCTGGGACAGGTCACCTGGCTCAAGCTGTGCGTTCTGTTCATTGCCTTGGCGGTCACCTGGGTTCTCGTCCTGCCCAATTCGCCGGAACAGCGCCTTGTGATGCTGATCATTGCCGCGGGTTTCGGCCTTGACGGGGTGAGCGATTCCTTTTTTGCCCTTTGCCAGGCCCGCGGGCGTCAAGATGTGGAGATGCGCATCCGTATTCCTTCCGCGCTGATCGGCATCGGCTACGGCATTGCCTGCGTCGTTCTGCAACTGCCCCTGCTGGCCATTGTGCTCTACAAGCCCATAGAGTCCGTCTGCTGCGCCACGCTGGCCGTCCTTGCCCTCGGCCATAATCCCCTGCGCCGCATGAACTGGGAAAGCCTGCGCGAACTGGCCGCCAAGATGAAAAACGGCGTCGTCTTCACGCTCATGGCCTGCTGCACCATGTGCTATAACAAGATTAACGTCTTTTTTCTCGCCGACGCCTACTCCGAGGCGGAAGTCGCCTCCTACAGCGTGGCCTGGGAGACGGTGGAGGGCCTGTCCGTCCTCGTGTCCAGCGCCCTGCTCGGCAAGGTCATCTTTCCGCTGCTGGCCCGCTACTGGCAGGAAAACCGCGAGGCCTTCCGCCATCTGGCCGGGCAGACGGCCCGCTCGCTCTGGGCCGCGGCCCTGCCGGTCATCTTCCTCATCTGCGTGGAAACCGACCGCTTCATCCCTCTGGTCTACGGGAGCGGCTATCTGGACGCCGTGACGGCCCAGCGCCTGCTCACGCCCTGTCTGGCCACGGCCTTTCTGCACAATCTGGCGGCCTATGCCATGATCGGCATGCGCAAGCACAAGCTGCTGCTCGCCTTCTACCTGAGCGGCCTTGCCGTCAACCTTGTCTGCTGCCTGACGCTCATTCCCGCGCTGGGGCTGGAAGGAACCGCCCTGACCCTGACCATCACCAAGGTCTGGGTGGCCATTCTCACCGTGGGCTATTTTCAGGCCGTGGCCCGGCCCATGAGCCTGCGGCAATGGGCGCTCATGCTGCTGGCCTGCGGAGCCTGCCTTGCGATCTGGTATGGCCTCTCGCAGGTGGCCCGGCGGGAGATTGCCGAACTTGCGGGCCTTGTGCCGCTGCTGCTGCTGTTCTGGCGCTGGCGGCCGCCGCCGCCCATTGAGCGGGAGCCGTCCGCCGCCTGAGGCGAGCACATCCTCCTCGCAAAAAAAAAAAATGAAGGCTCTTGACTAGCTGAGAGGATATTCTCTGAGCATTTTTAACACCAGAAGATAG